>Ga0070753_1000268_pt1 | contig 32935 bp, 52 predicted proteins | sample VirMetDEL_Aug_31_FD_77441 | JGI IMG/M metagenome (GOLD analysis project Ga0070753, IMG submission 77441) | Aqueous microbial communities from the Delaware River and Bay under freshwater to marine salinity gradient to study organic matter... | ecosystem: Environmental > Aquatic > Marine > Coastal... | reverse complement strand
TGGCTCGCTTAAAGACGCGAATAACAGTAGAGAGCCCTGAGTTTGGATCAGCAGGCAGACAATAAGTGCCACGAAGCAGATCCCGCATCGCCCTGATGTCACGAAGATCATTGTCCATTTCTTTTTTCAGGCGGGCAACTGCTGGAGAGTCCGGAGCGTCGGGGTTCGGCGGCTTGCCCCCCGTCTCTTTGCGAATCTGGTCGTCAATAAGTCTCATGTGCTCGTCAGCGACCTGCCTAAGTTGGCTCTGCATTTGGATGCTGCCAAACTTCTCAAAGATGTCCAGGTCAGTGCCAAACGTGCGCTGGTAGTACCGGCTCAGCGTCAGGATGTCGGTCTCAATAAACTTGTCACCGCCCGCCGCAATGAAGGCGTGCAGATCAAGGTCGTTGCCAAAGAGCTCTCTTGTGCGAAGCGAAGAGGCCATACCCGTGCTGTCTGGCCCAAGCTCCTGATAGGGGCGCTGTGAACTCATGATGTCAACGAGCTCATTAGCGGCATCATTATCCATGCCAAGGGATTTGGTCAGGATGGCCTTGATTTCATCACGGTTCGATTTGATCCTGTCTCTGCGAAAAACAAGATTGACGAAATTGGGCCGCGTGCCTGCGTTAGGGTTCTCCTGAAAGGCCTTGAGTCGATTTTCCAAGGAGACAAGACGCTCTTCAAGAACTTCAATAGGCACCCGGTCAGAGCCGCCCCTTGCGCCCCTCATTGTGTAGAGACCGTCCAGGCCAGGGCCGTTCTTCAAGTCGGCCCTGATCCCGGCCATCTCCAGCATGATTTCATCAGGGTAGATACCAAGATCGGCAGCTCGCTGGGCAAGGGGATCGTAGATCTTCTCACCAACATACTTTGCAGCATCAACAACTTCCGGCAGGTCATGCTTGTTGCCCGACATGCGTGCTAGCGTGATTTGTTTACGGAACTCTGCGTAGCTAATGACTTTTGAGTTTTTCTTGCCAAAGTTTTCCGCGATAGAAAGCTTCCGGCCAAGCTCGCGCATAACGTACTTGTCGTAGTGACTTCTTGTCACCTGCATTACATCGGCAATGATCGCCCGGTTGGAATGTAGCGCACGCTCGATGGATCGAACGGCGGCCCCTCCAGCGAAGTGCTTGTTCTGGAAAAATGGGATCTCCATCATTTCACTGACAAGATCGCGGGCTCGTGCAGAGTTCGACAGCAGCACACGCTTCACAGGGTTGTTTGGGATCTTTTCCATGAGGAAAGCCGAAACCGCAGCTTCTCCACGGAGGCGCTGCTCATAAGACGGAGCCAGCTTCTCAGTGTCCGAAGCCCCAGAGCTCAAGCTCCTGAATGGGATGCCTTCTGCATTCGGATCGTCAGCAACCTTGGTGGCGATGCTGGCAAAGCCCCCATCCTCGACCTCAACTTCATAGCCGCGCTCGATGAGATCATCGTAGATCTTCTGAACCCCATCAACGTCGTCGATCTTGGAAAGGTCAACGCGGAACTCAAGGTTCCGCTCCTTGGCAAAATTCACAAGGTCTTCAACCATGTTCGTTGGAACGCGAGTCCCAGCAAACTCTTCGATGGCGTTTGTGCCGGTAACAAGCAGGCCGCCCTCAAAGACAGAAAACTCAACAGAGGCAGACTTGTCGACTGTCGTGATTTGTCCTGTAAAAGTCCCGATTGCATCAGTCTCAACCTGCTCATTGATACTGATCGTGTAGCCGCTTTTGTTGAAGACGCTTTCGCCAGAACGCACAGGACCCTGGGGCACTTCAGGCTCTTCACGGGTCCTGGGTGTTTCTAGATCACGAGTAGCGCGATACGCGCCGTCCTCACTGCGCTCTACGATATAGCCATCATCTGCTATGTCTTCGTAGATTTTCTGCACTTCAGGAGTCACGCCCTTATCAGACACGAACTCCAGATCATGCTCGTCTGCGTATCGGATCAGGTCCTTGAAGGCAGTGGGGCTCGCGCCCTCTCCAGTCACACGCAGCTTGCCGTCTGAAATTGTAAAGTCGACAGGGGCAGAGTCATCAAAAGGAGCGTAAACGCCGCCCGCGCCATCATCATCAATCCTGATGGTTGATTGGTTTTCCGTATAGACGGTCTGGTTGGGCACCACCTCCTTAACAGGCGGGGGAGCCTCTTCACCGACAGGGCGGAACTCTGCATTCCGCAAGTCTTCCATGCCCTTATCTACGGCATCCATTTCTGCACGGTAGCGGTTTGCCGCAGCGGCAAGTTGCTCATTATTGATGCGGTTGAGCCTGCCTAGAACCGTGCCGCCAGCGGCACCAAAGGCTGCGCCAAGGGCAAGGTCATAAATCTCAGAATCTCCGGGCTCAAGACCGGCACGGGCAATTTCGGAAACAAGGCCAACGCCACTATAGAAAGCGCCAGTACGTTTTGCGTTTATCAAGACCCTCTGTGCGATGCGCGTGCTACCGAGCGCCAGGCCAGCTCCATAGAACGGGTCAAAAACGGCTCCCGAAAAATAGCCGAGCGTGCCCCATGCTCCATTCTTGGCCTGAAGGTCCAGCCTGCTATTCAGGCGGTAAAGGCGAGCCCTAGTCTCTTCTGGAGACTTCGAGCCATAGAAGTTCAAAAGATACTGATCCATGCCAGCAAGCTGCTCATCCTCAAGGGGATCGTAGCCTTCCTTGGCCGGATAAATATCAGAGTCGAAGTCCTTCTTGATCAATTCGACCAGAGGGCCAAAAAGAATTTGGCCTTGATAAATGCCATCACGAATAGCGTTGACCGTCTCCCCAAGCTCATTAGGCATATTCGGAGGGATGGTGTTCGCGGTCATTGTGGGGTCGATCAGGTATCTTGGATCGAGCTGACTGACGCCAGGAAGGTCCTCCCCATTTTCCCAAGGAAAAGGAATAATTGGCTTATCATTAAAGGCCATTATCTGCTCACTGAATTGGAGGAGTAATTTCGGAGGGGAATTCAGACTCATCGAGTTGTGGGAGTTTAAGGGGGGTCATATCGCCCGGACGGATTGCTTCAAAGAGCTGGCTTGGGGAGCCCTCCATTTCTCCACCGAAGATATTATCAAGGAGGACACCGCCAATCGAAGCGATAAAATCACTTTCGATACCTGCCTCTCTTAGGTAGTCGTAAGCCATTCTCATGGACTCACGATCAGCCTCTCCTGAATAAGACCAGGTTCCGTCGCCCACTCCAACAAACAGGGGGATTTTCCCGGTGCCAAGCTGGGCATCAAGCGGATACAGCCAAACCTGAAACTTCGGATCGTTTGGGTTGAAGTTCTCAACAGCTTCAACAGTGATGCGCCCCTGGTCGAGATGATCGCCAAAATCAACATTGGCATAGGCGGGGTTGATTTTCACGCCCGTTGTCCTTGCCCATCGGGTCGCGCCAACGAGAAGCTCCTGCATTGCAAGTCCAAGATTTTTATCAACAAAGTTCTCGAAAGGAAACTTTGTATAGGCAACATCGCGATACATCGTGTCCTCGATAGAGCTGCCAATCCGCACGCTTTCTTCAGCAAGCATGCTCAGACCAAAGCCTTCGGCATGAACTCTTGCAAGGCCCTGAACAACAGCGCCGCGCATACTAAGATTCTCCGACAGGATGCCGTTATTAACAGCGACATCAAAGATCTTATATGCCTCTGATCCTACAGGGAAAACAGGCACATCTGATTTGAACGTGTCATGGATGCCGCCGAGGTTCACAAGCGACGGATTGAGGCTGGCAATGCCAAGGCCGCCAACCGCGAGCGAGGCTGTATTGGCCAAGCCACTCCCAACGGCCTGCTCAAGCCATTGGAAAATATTATCAGCCGCAGGATAATAAGATTCCGGTAAGCCCTCAAGAACACGAATGTCCGTAACCAAACTGGACTCTCCAGTTGAGACATCAACACTCAAGAGGCCAAAAAAGTCGTTGTTCACAGAGCGCACAAATTGATTCATCAAGAGGCCATCTTCTCCGGCACCGTGATAGATGTCGTTGATAAACTTCTCCAGAGCAGCGGGGTCTTGGCCGTTGATAAGGGCATTCCACTGCTCAAGAGCCCTTCTTTGTGACTCCTGCAAATTCAGTCCAGCAACATATGCCTGGTAGGTCATATTTACCATTTCGGGGCGAGCGTTCGCGCCGATTTTCTCCAAAATATGCTCATAAATATCCAGGTTTGGAATGCTGGAAAGGCTCAAGCTGGGGTCCTGACGAACCCGCTCGACCAACGAAACCGCCTCAGCAATGGCGTTTGGCGCTACCTCACTAGCCAACGGCGCTGATTTAAGAAAACTCAAGAGGGAGGCGGGCATTTCACCTGTCGTCATAAAAAATTGCTCGGCCTGGTGGAGGACATCGACATCGGCAAAGTACGCATCAAGGCTCCACCCAGCGTGAGCCTCAAGATACCCAAGCGCTTCAGCCCTTTTGTCGTCCGACAAATTCAAAAACGACCGAACGTCATCAAACTCGCCGCTCATCGCGTTCTTTGCAATGAACCCAATTTCCTGGGCTTTTACGAGCTCCCTGATGATATCATCTTGCAAAAGCCGGTTCCGCTCATCGTCCACATTAAGGGTCATATTGAGAACCTCTTGTGGCATCATTGACATAGGGTTCGTCCTTTTTACCTCCTTTACACGATCTAGCCTCTCTGCCGCATCAAGGACTTCTGCTGTAGAGGCTCCGGGATTTGAAGTGTCTACCTGCTGTGAGACTCCGTTTATTGCGAGGTTCGCAATGATGGAGAGGTCTTGTGGCAAATTGTAATCAGAGACCATAAGAACAGCATTGTCATCGCCATTGCGAAACGCGGCGAGCAACGCCTCAGCGCCCTCAATGTCTCCAGCATTGTAAAGGTCGACCAGATCCCTCTGAAGGATTGCCGTCTGCACGCCCATAAGATTTCTTTTTGAATCTACATACGCACCTTCGGGTGTGGCAAAGTCTCCCTGACTTGCATTGAAATCATAGTAAGCCTGAACAAGACCGATGATCTCTGCGTCGCTCGCATTAGCCGTAATTGCCTGTCCGATATTTGATAGGTGCCGGTCGTTTTTGAAGTTGTATTGCTCCAGCTCCATCTTTTCAAAAAGAGCCTTTTGCTCATTCGCAATCGTCGTCGTGCCTCTGTTTTTGATCTGAGATACTGAGACATAGTAATCCCCAAGCTCTTCTTCGGGGAGGATTTCAGCTCGAGTTTCAGCATAGGCGTCAACGCCAGCGAGCCAAGCATTCAAATCGCCGTTGGCAGTTGCTAGGGTGGTTTGGGCAAAGGCATCAACATCAGCCTCAGCCATATTTACCATCGTGTTGATTCGCCGCTGCTCAAGTGCCTGAGCCTCAACATACTGCTCTTCACGAAGGGAGCCGCTCTGTGAAAGGCGCATCTTCGTAAGAGCATTCTCAAGATCGGCCTGAATACTTTTATGGGCACCCTCAACGATCGTCCTCTGGTGATTTTCCATAAAAGCATCGAGATTGGCTAAACCCTCCTCACCCTTATCTCGCTGGTAATAGAACTCTTCATCCCAGCGCTCGGCAGTTCTGAGGATCGTGCTTTCAAGCTCGTCCTGACGCTGTGCATCCAGCTTGGCAAGCTGATCTGCAAGAAAGCGCCCTCGGATCTGGTCAAGCTGAATGGCGCTATTCTCAAGCGACTGAGCCTTTGCAAGGCTGGCGGTAGGCGTAACAATGCCGATAGGGCCAATGCTTGTGCCGCCCTGCTGGCGAAGAAGAGTTGCCATTATTCTTAATCCGTGAGTTCTGTGTAGTCGTAGGCACCGCCAATGAGCGTGCCGCCAGCTTTCATAAAGCCGCTCCTGTAAGCTATACGGCCAGCGCCTGCCGACTGGTTTGCCTGACTTTGGAGCTGATTAACGCGATTTCTGCCGCCCAGCCTGATAAGTGCCTGGTCGCGAAGATGCACATCCTCGCCATGCTTCTGGAGAGCGAGAAAGCTGCGGCTGGAGTTAGGAAGGACCCCATTGGCAGATGCAATCGCGATATTCGCACGTCGGACGCGCTCAGATTCCTCAAGGCGCTGAAGGCTCGCGTTAGATGCTTCAAGCCTTGCCATCTCGGCCTGCTCGCGGTACTGCATCGTCTCATACTCAGCCGCTTGCTTTGCAGCGGAGCCCGCAGCAACAGACGTGCCGGCTGAGATCACGGCTGAAGCAATGAGAAGTTCAGGTCCAGCGCACATCAGAAAGCAAGCTCCAGGGCCAGGGCAAGAATACGAAGACTAAGCGGGTCAGTCTGAGTAATTGTTACTGTAGGGCTCTTTGAAAAGCCACGGAAATAAAAGTCACGAGGGCCGGTAATCGCAGTCGGAGGCTGGCTAAAATCGTCAGTTACTTGGCGGACAATCATGTCCTGTCCGTCTACGGCAACAGAGAGTGCCGTATCCAGAATTAGGGTAGCCCTCACGATGCGACGAACCTCACCCGTTCTTGGGCCGCCGCGCGATGCGTAGTCGGCAGGCATGGTCGTTAGCGTCGGGGTGTAATTGAATCCGACCTTCAGGCTGGTAACGCCCTCCTCGTCAATAACCACCTCACCGCCGGTCGTGACAGTGTGTGCTCCCAGAGAGACGCCGTTAGCAATCAGGTAAACCTCTTCACCAGCAAGATGGGAGAGCCCGGTGAACGTCGCGCCAGAGCCAGAGATCGTGATCTGCGAGTCCAGGGTAACAGAGTCGTCGTCGCTGAACTTCTCAAGGTAATAGACATCCGATCCATTAATCGAGCGCTTTACTGCGGCAAACATATAAGGCCCAACAGACTGCACGGAGACAAACTTGTCTACGCTGCGGGTGCTCCAGAGAGTCCAGCCAGCGATATCTTGGCCTCGGGCAGTATGGAAGACCGCGAGGGTGCCGTCAGAGTTCACAAAATAAGCGTTCTGCTCAGGACGTGTGTCGTTGCCGCGCTGGCTTGCCGACTCGACAGGAGAACTCAGCAGGTGCGGACTCATGATCGAAATTGCTTCAGCCGTGTAAGCCTGGGCCACGTCTTCGTAAAGAAACTCACGGACAGCGTTGCCGGTTGCCTGCAAGAACAATGTCGCGCCATCAAGATCCTGCGGCTCAACGCGCTTCGCCCCATAGCGGGTTTGTCGACGGAAGGACATATTCTCAGGCGTCAGCGCTTCGCCAGAAGCCAGCGGCGGATAGAACTCGCCAATGTCCGTGAAGACTTGAAGGTGACGACCCGGAACAAGATACCTGACCTCGTTGATGCCGTCGGAGCCAATGGCATACTGGATGCTTTCATCGGGTTGGGCTGTGCCGACATCAAACTTCTGAAAGGCCGTAGAGTTTGAGGCGCAAATAAACGACGGATAGTTAGTCGAGCCCGCAAGCCAAAGCCGCTGCTCATGAAGGCAGACTGCGCCGGGGTATCCCTGAACAACAGAGAAAACCTCTTCATCCCAATCTGCGACAGCGCTAGTGCCGGCAAGCGTCTCATTCACAGTTGCATTAACAATGATTCCGCTGGTGTAGCCCGTAATCGTGCAAGTTTTCCCGCCCACGCGAACCCGAACGCCAACGTGGTTTGCAACCCAGTAGTTGGAGCTGAGAGTAAGCGTAATCGCGCCCGTCGTTGCCGACGGAGTGATCGTGATCGCCTCATCGGCAAACTTGAAATAAGGCTCATAGACAGGGTAGCCGGAGCTGTGGGCCTCAAAGGCAAAGGCCGACCTGGCGAATGTCGTTGCGCTCGTCCTAGTAATCTTCTGGATCGGCATACCCTGATGCACAAGAAACATCGTGTCGCCGTACTGGGCATAGTCCAGTGTCTCGATTTGAGCCGCAGTCCAGGGACAGCCAGTAATGTTTGTGACCGCCGCGCCGTCCATGTCGTAGACATCCAGCCGCGCGTTGCTGAACGCAAACAGGTAGCGCTCATCCTGAGAGAAGACAAAGGGGATCAGGCGAGAGGTTGCGGGCAGGGTCGCCTTGTACTCAGTCCCCGGTCGGCGCATGAGACCGCCCTGATCGAGCAGGAGCCAGTTTCGGCAGACGGAAGCGCCATTGAAATAGCTTTCGAGATCAACTCGACCGGCCATGAAGGGGTCAAGCTCACCTCGAACAAAAGAGCTCTGAACGAGTTTCGTTCTAGCCATTAGTACCTCTGTGCGAGGAAGCGGTTTGTCGTAATCTTCTTGGAGGTTCTCTGCTGGCTGTCCTGAAGCTTCGCCATGCGAAGCGCTGTATCCGCACGGTTCTGCATCAAGACCGCAAGGTCGTTATCAGCGCGAAGCGCTGGAGCAAAAAAGGCCGCAAGCTGTAGCTGGGCTGCCGTTTTGAAGGCGGGGAGCCAGAGGCTCTCTGCCGGACGGTAGGTGTAATCAGCAACCAGCGTGTTGGACTCGTCATAGTCACAATAGATCTGACTGCCATAGACATCGAACTCGATGCGGTAGCCGTTCGAGGTAATCGCATGGAGCTGAAGGATTGTTTCGGTAGGAAGCTGCCAGGAGTCAGAGAAGCGCCCAGTAGGGGCTGCCGCTACATGGTTCAGGTTCGCCTGGGCTGTGGCAAAGGTCCAGCGAGAGGAACAAAGAAGCGTCTCGACAGTATCTTCATAGAGGCTCTCGGCAATTTCGGCCTCGGTCGTGCCGTCAGAAAAGGAGGAGATAGCCGCTCCGCCAATCATTGCCATTGCTGCTGAGGCAACGGCTGCATCTGTATCATTTACAGCCAAGAGAACCTCCTAAAATGAAATGGGGCGACCAGCCAAGTGCCTGAAGCAAGGCCAGCCGCCCCATGTCCAATCACGGCGGACGAGGACCGTGATCAGGTGCCGTTGATTGTCGTAACTGCCGTCGAGGAGACGGTCGCAACCACAATCGCGTCAACAGTCCGAGTGCCGCCGGTAGCACCAACAACGAGAATAACGTCGTTGGCTTTCAGACGATCATAGACACCGAGGAAGTAATCGGCAGCGATGATCGTCGCGATGGCATCGGTCGAGTGGTAGAAGTGGATTCCGTTCGCACCGCCATTGGCGACTTTGAACAGATTCGTTGCATCAAGAGCCATGTTCGGATCTCCTTATTCGTCGCAGAGGACTTCAACGACGGCTTCGTCGTCGATCATGACCGAGCCCTGGCTCATGCAGCTCATGATGAGATGCGAGACTTTCTCAGGGATATAGTCGATCATCGTGGTGATGTCCCTGCCGGATGCAAAGCCAACTCCCGAAGAATGATAGACGAAACACTTGCGATCCGAGGAGCCATCAACAGGCAGGCCCGAGAACGGGAACCAGTTAATACCCAGCCAGCGCTTGCCGACCAGACCTCGTGCAAGAGGAACGTCGCTGCCGACATAATCGGAGCTCACAAACTCCGTGATGTCCAGAAGCTCAGTCCACTGCTTGATGCCGACCACGCCGTAGCGGCGACCGTCATCAGGTACGTCATTGGTGCCCAGGGTTTCAAAGGCCGAGAAAGCCTTCGCCTTGGTCATGCCGGCACCGCCGAGAGCGACCGTATTCGAGGTCGTGTCGAGGATGTCGGTAATCAGCTCGTCAGTCTTGCGACCCAAAGCCCACGCACCGGACATAGCCAGAACCTGGCGCTCGTCGATGTTGGTCTTCAGCTCGTCGAGAACATCGCTGTAGTCAGAAGCAAAATAGTCCGTCAGCGTGCATTCCACGTTGGAATGGGTGACGTTCATGATTGCCACTTCAGCGTGACGCGCTTTCGTGGTTGCGGTGCCTTCGCCAGCCTTCTGGAAGGTCGTGGACTTGGCATTCGTGACCATCTTGTTACGGACGGTCGAGCGGAGCTTGGTGCCCTGACGCTGATACGCCATATGGACCTCGCTCTCGAACTGCTTGATAAAAGCAGTTGAAACGTCGATAGCCATTTTGGTACGCCTTTCGCGTTGAGAATTACCGTTTCCGGTTCTCCGCATTGCGAGAAAGGAGTTATTCCAAAAGGAGCTGCTTCTCGGCAGTCGGGCCGTTGAGTCTTGTCATAGCGAGCAAGACCAACAACCGCGACGCACATTATACTTAGATTACACGGGCTTATGTCCGTAGAGCTTTGCAAAGCCCGCCTCGACGCGCTTCACATAGGCCGCATCCCTCTTCATGGGATCGGCATATCGAGGATCATCCATCATGGACTCTAGTTCGTCCTGAGTGATCTGGCTCGATGTGGTTGTTCCCGTCATGCCGGGGGGCGGGCCAGAACCGTCCTGGCTCATTTCCATAAGCTTCTCTAGGGCTGTAACCCCATCGGCAGTTGTTGCGATACTCTGAATTGCCTCAAGCTCTCCCGCCTGAAAGGTGCGGGCAGCCCAGCGTCCGATAGCCTCGGTTCGCACTTTGCCAGTGTCGCCCAGCTTTGCCATCTCGGCCTGCGGATCGGGCTGAGACTTGAGAGATGCGTCGACATAACGAGTCAGAGCTTCGTTGAACTGTTTTGGGGACAACCCAAATTCATGCGCCTGCTCCTGCCAGAATGAGACGAGAGGATCGTCTGCCGGAATGTCGATGCCCATCTCCACATAGTCCTGCGGGAGCATGACCTCATAGTCGGTCGGCTTCTCTGGGCGAGCAGACAGGCGCTCCTGCTCCAGCTCGGCAGAGATCTTCCCGCGCATTTCCTCGTCACGCGAACGGAAGTTGCGCTCCAGTTCGCCGTAGCTCTTGAAGACCTGCTCCTCACGGACCTTGCCAGCTTCAGGATCCCAGAATTTCTCAGGGACGTATTCGGGGCGCTGCGCTGGAGCCGGGGCTTCGCCCTCTCCGCTTCCTTCGCCGCCCTCACCGCCGCCTTCACTGCCTTCGCCATCAACAAAACAAATGCCGGTGGAGCTGAGGTTCAGCTTTTCCAATACAAGCAGGTACGGATCGTTAATCTTCATTGGCTCATCCCTTTTTCGACAAGTTCGATGATCTCAGCCACAAGCTCACGTCGCCCTTCCATTCTCTGGAGAGCATCGGGGCCAGCTGTCAGTGGAATGGTGCGACCAGCAGTATCCTGGGCCAGTGATCCAAGGACAGCCTTGCCGTCGTCTGTGTTGAATAAACGAGCAAACAGTCTAGCCCTGTTACCGGCGACCTCTTTGTTTGCTGAGCTTTTGGCTAGTGATGCCCTTTTAACCCCAAGGCTGGGGGATCTTTCGAAAAGCACGGTTGCAGTTATCCTTACACGGGCTGCTGTGGTTGTCCCTGTTCAGCCTGCTGCTGAATAGCCTGCTGCATGGCTTGAGCCAGGGCTTCGCGAGCACTCTTAGGCCGAATGACGCCAGGGTCAAGCTTCAACTTGTCGGCATAGGTAACGGCATAGACCTCCTGGTCGATAAACAGGTTCGCAACCTGCGGGCCAAAGAGGTTCGTCATGGTCATTGCAAAACGCTCCATGTCCGTCAGGTCCTGCTCGATCTGGGCGCGGCTAAGAGGGGAATTTGGAACGATCTTGATCTCACGCCCGTTGACCGAGGGGATCTGGATTTCCCCACGTTTCTTCAGGATGTAGAGGACTCTTTGGATGACTGGCGTGACGAACTCGAATTGGAGGCGACCAAAAGCAGACCCGATTTGCCGCGCAAGTTCTGCCATCCGTTCAGAAACTTCTGTGGCGGACATCGGGGTTCCCTCGGGCGGGCCAAGGGTTTCGTTGTAGAGCGCTTTGCGGACATTCGACCTCATTTCATCAAGAATGAGCTGCGCAACATCAAGACGCCCCGGATTTTCCAGAGGCTCAAGCCCACGCGAACCAGAGGAGCGCGGGACAATTGTTCCGGGGAGAAGCTGGATTGTGTCAACATTCACAACGCTGTCGTCATCTGCCTGCCACATGCCCTGAATAGACATATCCGCGTTCTCAAGAATGAGCTGGATTGTCAGGTTCAGGACCTTGATGGCCGGAAGCGAGTTCAGCACAGGGCCGCGGCCATAGACCTCGCCGGAAGCTTTCGACCAACGGAATGGAATCCAGGGGCTGGAGCCAAATCCGCTGTAAGTCATTGAAAGGATTAGATCTTCTTCATCCTTGATAGCGATCCGGTACTCATAGGTAGGCTCGGTTTTCTTGCGATCCCGGCGCTCTTCCTCGATGACCGTGAATTTCATGTTCGGATCGGACTCGGTTTTCCGCTTTACCTCAGCCGAGACTTTCGCTTTGGGCCAAAGCTCCTCGATCTCCCAGAGCCGGAGCTTATGTGTCCTGTAAACGACATCAATCGTGCCTGTCGGGCCAATGTTGAGCGCGACGCGCGGCAGCGGGATGGCCGACCAAATGATGGGCTGATCAGCATTGCCTTCACGAGCCAGCAAAACGCCAGTCGAGACAGACAGGTCCATAAAGCTCTCATGAACCTCCTGGTTAAAGTTGCTGTTCTGGAGTGTGTCGAAGACCTTTTTTGTGATGGTCTTCAGCGCTTCATTGATTTCTTCGTGCTCTTCCTGGGGAACGTCAGAGCCTGCGGCAAGGTCGATCCACTGGGCATAGGTAGGCACGAGGCCAGCCTGAAGGCGGGACGCAAATTCCTGAACGCCAGTAACAGCGGTCTCATCAAAAATACGATCTGTGCGCGATTCGCCGGGGGTGCCTGCATCGAAAGTCTCTCGACCGGGCATGGTCAGCTCATAGCACTCGTCAAAGAGGCTTTTCCACTTGTCGCGGACCTCAATAGCGGTGGTGTAGCCTGACATCAGCTTTTGATATGCAGTCTGGCCGCGCTCTGCTGCCGGAATACCGGGGGTATTGGTCGCCATGAATTACCCCAGGGTGTCGTTTGTGCCGAAGCCTGCTCCGCCTGAGCCGCCACTGATAAGTGAAGCCGCGCCTCGGAGGCCGCGCCTTCGAGCGAGGGCCTCCTCAGTCTTCTTTGCCTGAATTGCTGCCTGCTCGTCAGCAAGGCGCTTTTCCGCAGCCTGCCGCTCAGCAATGAGACTTTGGTCAGGCTGCGGTTTGCTTCCGCCGAGAATGCCGCCCATCTAATTCCACCTATACATTTGAAGTAAACATCGGGGTCGCCCCAGATTTCAGCAACGCACAATAAAGCTGGTAAGGCGTAAAGTAGGTCTTCTTGATGCCAAGAAGGTGTCGAATAGCCGTTACGCACCAACAAGGCAAGACAGGGAAGCGATAGACCGACTTCTGGGCCTTGGCTGCCAGGAACGTCCCGTTGTGCTTGTGAACGAAAGCGATAACCCTATCGACTTCATTGTGATCGAGCGCTTTGACCGTGAGTCCGCGCTTGCCCCAGTTAAGACAGAGCCAGACTTTCTTGTCCACGTCGTATCGCAAAGCCATGGCGTGCCGGAATCCCGGCTTCAGGAAGGGCGAGAAGACCATCCGAGGCCGATCTATGTCGAAGAAGCCGATGATCCATTCTTCTTGCATGGATTATGAAATCTCAAATCTGGTGTGCCGCTCGCGGGGCTTCCGCGGCGCACGCTTGAATATATCATAGTCGCGCTGAGGTCGAACAACTTCCATCTTGCGTCCGCCAGTCAGCACATTCCTCGACTCGCCCGAGCCGCAGGCGAGGTACTGCAACGCATCGTGAGGATGGCTAAAGCGGTTCTTTTCAGGCTTATCGCCATAGCGCTCAGCGCCGGGAAGGTTGAGCTTATTGTAGTGGTAGCCGCTCTCAAACCCGGCAATCAAAACCTTGCAGCCAGGATCGAGCAGGAACCCCGGCTGGCCGTCAACCATACGCTCAAGACACAGGGTAACAGCTTCAATGCGAACAACGGGGTCGTTTGTCGGAGCGGGAAAAGCCATCACGCCAGCAGAGCGCAGGATCTTGAATGGGGTCGTCTCGTCTGTCTGAGCGCGGAAATCGCCAGCAGGGTCGCCCCAGATCTTGCAGCGCTCCTTATGGTCAGGGAAATGCGTGGCAATCGTGTATTTGAGGGTCTCGGCAAAGCGCACTGCGCCCATGTCCGTGCAGATCAACTCCCTGAGAATCAACCAGCGACCGCGAGGGGTTTTCTGGGCAAAAATTGCAGCGGGCGTCAGGCCGAAATCAATTCCGATAATAAGGTCAAGATCGGGATTGGCTGGAATTGGCTCCTTGGCAACGTGGGCGGTTCTGTTAAAGCTACCGTAGACCTGCTTGCCCTCGATCAGAGCACCAAGCTTATTCAGGACATAGACATCAATCCATGAGCGCGTCTTGCCTTCAATAATGCGGGCATAATAGCTGTTGGTGATGTTCTTCATGTTCTCAGCAAGAGGGTTCATGCTGTATCCCAGAAGAGCTCCGGTCTTGTCCTTGTCCTCAAGCATCCCTGGAGGCTGGGTAAAGAAGTCCCAGCTCTCGGGCCGCACAAGCATCATCGCCTGATCCGGCGGGATGTAATCGGGAATGGGCGCTTCGTCGGCCATGATCGGCCACCAGTGGTCTTCCTCTGGGGCGTTCGTGTCAGCAATCACACCAAACCACGTCGGGCCGCCGTCTCGCATCGAAGGGTAGCGGCCAACACGCATGGTGCAAGCATCAATGATGGCCTTGGGGACCTCGCGGGCCTCGTTGACCCAGCAGAAGGTAAGCTCCAGCGAGAGCAGCTTCTTCACGTCCTCTGGCTTGTCCAGGGCAAGAAAGATCACCTCCATTTCAATATCACCGACCTTGATGCGGTGAGTATAGGGCGGCGACCAGATGAAGCGGCCAAAGGACTCTTCAGGGAACCAGTCGAGCCAGGTCTTGATTGTGGTCGTGCGAAGTTGAGGATTTGTATTTCTGATTACCGCAGCGCGTGAGCGGCGAATGCCATCAGGCCCAGGCTCTTGCTGGGTGGCCCTGCGAAACAACTCTATTGCAGAGCAGACAGATTTGCCTGAGCCAACGGGGCCGCGAATGCCACGAAAGAATTTGTCGCTTCGCATGAAGTCGCAAAGAGTCTTGCCGTCCGGCTTATAATTGATCTCCAGACTCATCGGTCTGTTTTTATGCTGCTATCGACTCTTTTTGCCAGGCATTTTTTTCGGCATTTTTGCTGCCGAAGGCTTCTTGGGGGCTACTGACTTTGAGCCGCCTGATTTCTGAATTTTTTTATAGGCCATAGGGCTTTTCCTTTCTAAACGGTTACCATTTAACTTTGTCAGCCCAGTAAGCCGCGCTCATCTTGCCTTTTGCAATGTTTTTCGCATGCCTGGCTTTAAAAGATTTTCGTTTGGCAGTCATTTTGGCAGACTCTCCAGCTTTTGGCTTGCCTGCCGTGGATGCACCCTGCTCTCCAAATCGGATTGTTTTAATTTTATCGCCTTCCTTGGCGACCACGACGTGTGATTTCGTTGCGTGGCCTGGGGTTCTTTTGGGTTTATTGAACCCGCTAACTCCGGCCCTTTCCAATCTTGGGTCTTTTGCCATAGCCCGTCCTTTTAATTGATAGTTACGTTAGGATCTTTAGCAGCTTCAATGATTTCTTGCTGCATAACTTCAGGGCCAAGAGCCTCGATGATTCTGTCGGCTTCATAGTCCGTTGCCATGTGCTGAGGGAAATGCCTCATCTGAACTTGCTTTACAATACGGCGAAGCTTTTGGAGGCTGTCCCAAGAAAGGGATGCTAAAAAATCCGCATTCATTTGCACAGCCCCCTTTTAAGAAACTGCGCCTTTGCCCTGCTCAATGCGGGCAGTAAGGGTGCCAGAGGTGTATGCCGTAATTTCGATGTTGTAGTAAGCACCTGCGGCTTCCTGGCAGACAATAGAGCGGCCAACAGTATTTGTAACCGTGGCATTCTGATCTTCGGCGTTATGCCATGTTGGAGAGCTGGCAGGATCATCCGTCGTGCGGACAATCTTCCATGTAGCAGTGGCTCCGCCGCCAACCTCAACCTGGAAAGTGCCCGATTCAATAAACACTGAAGATGCCTCGGCAATAACAAGCCCGGTCGCTGCTCTAGAGCCAATAGCCAGGGCGAGAGGATTAGAAAGAGATGGCATGAAGATAAGTCCCTGTGATGAGTTTTTCTGTCGTACCCGTCAAATCAGCAGCTTTCGCCGCACATTATGCCTCTTTCTTCTTTTTACGGGCACGTTTTGCCGCCTCGATCTGCGTATCACGCTGCACGCGAAGGCTATCAAGCAGAAATTTTGCTGTCATTTCAACGGTTTGGCCCAATTTGGCGTTCGGCGCAGGTGCAACCACGGCAAGAGCCTTGCCATCACGCCGGGAAATCATTTCCAGGGCCTCTGAAAGCACCTCAGAGTCACCAAAAGCCATGATGATTTTGTTCGTCACATGGTTTCCCAGAGCGAATCGAGGTCTTTCTTGCGATCTTCTTTGCGGTACAGGGCAATCCTGTCCCTTTTTTCCTTTAGCCAGGGCGGCTCCCCGTCAGGTACGTTCAGAACAGCGGGAATAAGGCTGGCAAGATCTCTGCCACGCAGCACCTCAGCAACAGACCAGTCAATCCCGGTCTCCATCTGCCCATTGCAGCAGGAAAAATATAACCTGTAGGACATATTCATGGGGTCAACCCACGCAGTGATGTCCCGAACCTTCTGACGGCAGGAGCCGCAAACAGGTGCGTGCACCTTCGCATCCTCGAGAAGAGCGCCGCACAAGTTCTCGTGGTAAAGCGGCGATGGTGCCATCAGAGCATCCTTTCAACACGCTTCAGGGTAGATGGGTAGCGCTGCACCAGCGACGCAAACACCCGCTGCTGCTCCTTCGGATTCTCGACGTACAGCAACATGATGGTCTGAGCCACCAGTGCAGCAAGCTCCTCACGCAGATACTCAATATCCGAACTGCGGCCACCATGCTGCTTGATGTCTGCAATCAGGTCAGCAACAGCGACAGAGTGCTTCTCGTCCTTACTCATGCCAAATGCTCCTTGGTCGAATGACAGATGCGTCCAGCAGCCCAGGCATCGAGATCCTCTACCCGATAGCCAACAGCGCGTCCCGTGATCCGAAAAAATGGAGGGCCATCACTATTCATCCGCATCTTCTCAAGAGTGCTTACACCCATGTTGAGATACTTCGCCGCACTAGCGGTACGAAGATACCGCGGCCTCTCATCCAGTCCACCCAGACGAGGGCGAAAGGCTTCAGGCGTCAGGTAGGGCAACTCAAACTCGTCCTCAATCATCAACAGCACCTTCGTTAGAATGTGAAACCTTATTATACGGGAAAAAAAAATATCAAAGCTTTTTTCAGGTCTATCGCGTGTGTCGAGGTGGGGGTCCAGGGGTTTAGGGGGGTTTTGACCCCCCCCTGCCCTCTACGAGGGACTACCCCCCGTCTTCTTCTCACCTGACTGTGAGCCTGCAGCCCTTACGGGCTCAGTACGTCACGTCAATCAGACGTATCACCCTGTGTTAGATCAATGTTGATCTTCACATCGAGTGATCCACTCTGTTGCTGCCTCTCAGGTGCCTTGAAGCCACCGCGATCAAGCAGATCCTTGCTTGCTTCCAGTCTTACGAACTCACTCTTTGCACTTTGGGCCAATGTACGGAGGACGTTGAGACCAACAAATCCGTGTATACCAATGTCCTCAGCGACACGCTTGAACATGTACATCTGTACGTGTGGAAGCCGCAGGGCGTTTGAGGCTGACACTCTTGCTGCCTCTGGATTGTTGGGTGCGTAGCCGGCCTTGACGCCTGCATCACCGATGGTGCCACCTTCTGCTACGAGTATATCAACAACACGCCTCTGTAACGGGGTCAGTTCAGCCCCTGCTTCAGCAGCGCTCATCCTTGATAGTTTTGCTATATCTGACATCCTGACCCCTCCCCCTCTTCGCTCACTTTGTTCGCTTCCCCCTCCCCGGAGGGTCGTCCAAAAGACGCTCTGTTGCAAGCGTCATCGACATCACATTTACGGTGCCTGTGGGAGCGTGGCTGATCTCCCTTTTACATCAATGCCTTGGTGAAAGAGGTTATCCGAGAGCAGCGTCGCTATTCACTTGACAGCTTTTGGCAATCACCCCTCAAAAGGCTCATATCGCCTTGTCAGGCTCTAGACTGATGTCGCCCCCATGGGGCTCAGTGTGTCGGCTTCGCCGCCACTCACCTGAGGGGCTGATCGAAGAAACATCGGGCTGCGGAGTCACTCGATGGATCTCGCCCCAGCCCTGCCCCAGCCACCCCCAGACAACGCCCCAGCTCTCCGTCAACAGGGTCAATGGCATGACCACCCGCCTGCTCCGACTAGCGCTCGCTGCGCTCGCTTGGCACCAGCTCGGTCTGGCTCAAGACCTTCTTCCCTACTACTGTACACGTGGGACTGTGTGAGCCGACTTTCCTGGCGGTTTGTGTTGTCTCACAAGATTGCCATCGAAGAAGGTCTTGCCCCAGCCCTTGGCGCTGGTGCCATACGTCTCTGCAACGGCGGGCGGTCATACCATTGACCCGCCGACTACAAAGAAGAGCAGGAGCATCGCCCGAGGGAATGTCCGAAACAGGACTGGGGCGAGAACGCAAACGGTGAATATACCGCCTCCCAATGTCTCTTCGATCAGCCCCTCAGGTGATGAGGTTGGGGGGACCCGTCTTTTTGTTAGAGAAGACCACTAGCTACCACGCGTCTACAAACGCATAGCCTGAGCACGCTTAAATAATGAAGCCCGATGGAGAGAAACATGACCGACATGACGCCCGACGACTTTTTTCAGACCAAGTTGCGCGGCACCCACGAGCAGGAGTTCGAGATCTTCCTCACCTTCGCCGACGACGGCAACGGCGGGGACATCACCAACGGCGGCGCACCGCTCCCCACCTTCGACGAGTGGATGGCTCGCTAACACCCCACCGGCCCGCTCCTCACACCGAGGGCGGGCCTTAAGTGGTAGGACCAACAGGAGGGAATACAGATGACTGAGTTTTACGTGACGGGCATCGATTGGGACGGATATGAGGTGAGCGCAAGGGTCGATGCTTACACATCTCTGGGGGCGTTGGTCGCGGCGCGACGTGAATATCCCGATGAAACTTGGCATGACGCCCGGCCCGCGCCTTCTGAACGTGATTGGCCGCGCCGGCGGTACATTGCAGACGAGGGCTACTAACACCGGGGGCTTCGGCCCCACCAAGGCCGGAGTGAAGGTCTGGCACCCCGTGAAATAGGGTGAGATAGGGTGAATTTGGTCTAAATGAACTGAAATTAACATCGAAATCAATGGAGAATGACATGGAACGCGAACAGGTTCTGACGGAACTGCTCGATCTGGCCCGCGAAACGGGGAACGATGACGACCTGTGCATCTTGGAGGCTGAGATGGACAGGCTAACCGGCATGAAGCTGGGAGTCATGTACGACGACATGTTGGAGTTCGAGACCTGGGTGCAGCACCATCACAGCACCCCAATCTCATGCCGTGGCAACCTGAAGGAGCTCTCATGGAAGGAGGCATAGCATTCACCGTCTGGCTCTTGCTGAAAGAGCTATGGCGGTGGATGACCAAACGACAGGACAACGACTAGCGACCCCGAAGGGGGCGGCGGGGAACATCCGCTCCCACACTGGAGAAACAATCATGACTGACATCACGAATATCGACGACTTCACCCAGCCCATTATCGAAGAGGGCGACAACGACCGCTTCGACTTGCGCGGTGCCCTCTTGGGCGACGACGCTTTTAAGAAACACGGCATTGATGCCCGCATCCTCAGCGACTTCTTCACGGGTCTGGAGGACCTGTGCAGCGCGATCATCGAAGATGAGCAAATGGGCTTTATCACGAAGGATGACGGAGACATCCAGCCTCGCGAAACCACGGACGCACACATCCTGCTCTCGCGCATGGTGTGGGCTTTCGAGAAGCAGCGGGAGTATCATCTCAACAACCTCAGCCGGAACACCGGCTACATGAAGCAGACGCGCTCCAGGGCGGAGACTGGTCAGGAAATCGACATGACACGCCTGGCGGGTCTGGTTCGGTATCGCGACACTTGTGAAGCTAGTATCGAGTTCTGGGACGATATGGTGGCTGACATCAAGTCCAGCTACCAGACCGTCACAGGCACGCGCTACAAGCCCTACGGCAAGGCTGGTGCCAAGGTCGAGGCCGAGGCAGCGAAGAAGCTTGTTGCCAGCATCGACGCCATCCTCGGAGAGGAGAAAGCTGCAAAGGCGAGCTGAACAAATGGAGGGGAGTGGGTCGAAAGACCTGCTCCTTCTCCGGCTCAGCTCTTATACTAACGCACAGTATGTAGAGAGGTTTGGCCGGGGGCCAGGGCACCATGCCGCATACCGAAAACAGAAAAAAAGAGGAAGAAATGGAAGCATTTGCAATAATTTTGATGATCTTTTCGTTCATTTTGGCACCACAGCGTGTGGCAGCCAAGATCGCACGGGTGCCCGTGGCGTTGCTGATTGCGCTCATTCACGTCATGTTCAAGGACCGGAACAAGCGTGAGGCACGCCGCACTACCCGTGAACGCAAGGAGGCCCCCTACGTTGCTTATGTGAACACGCATGGCGAAGTCTACGAGTACTTCATTCCGCGCTGGATCATCAAAGTCTTTCGCCAGATGAAATATCTGGTAACAATGGAATGGAGGCGGCCAAAACCCACTGCGTAGCAGATCTCTCGGGGCTGCATAAACCAGTGTGCAAACCAACTCCATGTGGGAAGGTCCGGGGTGTGGAGCCTCTTCTTCGGATTGGGCGCAACGCCACGAAGCTCCTCGGACCTCCCACCTCTTTACAGGAGGCATCAATAATAAACATAACGGAGATCAAAATGATCGACATGCAATCGAGCATCAATCCTGATGACGAGCAGATTGAGCGTGTCGGCAAGGTAATCCATGCCGCAACCATGGTAACGCCGTCCAGGCGTGAGATCTGCAATATCATGAGGGCAATCATGGTCACGCGACCACCCCTCACACCAGTGGAGCTCAAAGTCTTTGAGGCTCTCCAGGCTCACTATGCCGAAGAGCGTCATGCAATCACCATGAGGGGGCTGCAGGCCCGTGCCGGCAACGGCTCACTGGGTCACACTCACAGAGTCGTGAAAGAGCTCTGTGAGAAGGGCTATGCAATTCAGCTTTGTGGAAAATACCTACCCGTCAAAGACATAGGGCTTAATGAGCCATAGGAGGCATTCAATGAATGACGAACCAGAAGACAAGCGCTCTGAAATCCTGAAAAGGTCAGCGACCTTGGAGCGGGTTGACAAAAACTGGAACACCATGTGCGAGATAGTCTCTGGTCTAGCTGCCATGCAGGTGCTCCTCGATGCGCTCGGTGTCGAAACAAAGCTTATCATCGGCGTTGATGGGGCACTTCATGGAGTGCGACTGAGGACTGCGGGCGTCAAAACAATCGACTATATTGTTCCCAACAGCATAAAAAAGGAGCCAATCAAATGATTGAGATGCTTGTTGTTGGCCTAATCACCGCCATTGCTTGCATTGTTGTAATGGCAAAGATCAACTTGCTTCGTTTCCTTTGGATCGAAGTTATTGTTGATGTCATGTTTACAGGAGCACTTCTGTTCATGTTCGCCGGCACACTTGGTGGCATGATTGCCGCTGTATTTGCTGGTCTTGTCCTTTCTATTGCGCTATGGCTTTTGAAAAAGCGTCTCGGTTATGAGAGACTGCGTATGAGAAAGGGACGAGTTCATTGGGAAAGAGTGCACAATGAAGGCAAATCTTGAACGATACCCAGAACGAGGACGTGCTCAGCGCGTCCTTATCTCTCCTGAGTTCGAGGCAATTTGTCCTCGGCCAATGACAGAGATGGTCCAGCCTATTGTGGATGTCTATGGAATCGAAGCGCTTGGCTTTGTCCATACCGCAAACAATCCTCTGAAAGCATGGTCAGTCCTCCATGACGTTGAAATCCTCGAATGGGCTCGACCAGAATGGATGCTAAATAGCGTCCAGGCATTCAGACCAACACTTATTCTGGCTGCTGAATCAGATAAGATCCTGATGTCAGAGGCAGACGAGAACGAAATTCCCGTTCTCACATTCAAGGAAGACGCGGTTGATTGACAGCTCTCCATTTATGGATGAGCATCATCAGTCCAAGCGGCGCGATGAGGTGCCAGTGTGAAGGTTTGCTATCCTGAAACACCCGGCAGCCTTGCCCTCTACGACGAGATCATAGATCAGCTCGCAAAGAGGCGTCGCGAGAAATCAATCTCGCAAAGGGACCTCGATGAAATCATTGGATGCGCTTCAGGGCTTGTCGGCAAATGGGAAACCAAGGCCAGGCGACCCTCAGCATGGAACCTTGCCTGTTGGATCGCAGCACTCGAATGTCGGGTGCGTGTAAATGGGCAAGAGTCAGAGAGATAAAGGCGCACGCGCCGAACGAGAAATCGTTAACCTGTTGAAATCACAGGGAGTTTCCGCCGAAAGAGTCCCACTCTCCGGCGCGGCCCACTATCAGGGCGATGGTCATGATGTGACCGTAGACAAAAAACTAAAGGCAGAAGTGAAGATCCGGGCGAATGATTTTGCTCGGCTCTATAGCTGGCTCGAAGACAACGACATGCTCTTTGTGCGTCGTGACCGAGCTCACTGGCTGGTAGTTATGCCGCTCAATGTATGGTTGGAGGAACGAGACAAATGAATGCGTTGATGCAGGTCGTACGGACGAACCAACAGGCGCTCACGGAAATGAACGAAAGGGCATCACAGAGCAGCCTAACGGCTGCCGATGCAGAGACACTGCTGGCAATGGTGAACGAGCTACTCAGGCGGCTTCCTGACGCACTGAGCGCCAATAAGAAGCCAACAGGCAACCACCGCATCCCAGAAGACTGGGTGCCATCACCGAAGGTTCTGGAATGGGCAACAGAAAACTGCCCCAACCTCGACCTTCAGGAAGAAACTGAGAAGTTCGAGATACACTATCAATCAGTAGGAGGAAGCCGTGGACTCAGAAAAGACTGGAACCTCGCTTTCAAAAGCTGGCTCCTCAACGCCAGGAAGTTCGCCTCAGAGCGAGCAGCGAGAAATCCTACCAAGCAGACCCGAGAAGACAAACGCGCGGAAATTACACGCGCAACAATTCGAGAGGATGCTGATGACCCTTTTTAAGGGGAAGACACAGCAGGAAAACGCGGAATACGCAAAACAAATCTCAGACGAAGAGATTGAAAACATCCGACAGGCTCAACGAGAGCTTGAGGACTACCTTAACACCCCACCATCAAAACAATTCATCGCACGAATGCTCGATGTGATGGCCGAGGTGTTTCAAGCACAAGTACCGAGCGCAGATGCGCTCTCCCAATGGGTGAAATTCCTACAAGAATATCCTGAAGATGCTATCCGTGTTGGTGCGAGAGCACTTATGCGAACGCACAAGTGGCGTAGCTTGCCACTGCCTGCTGATTTCCAGAACGCGATTATCTATACCCAGTTCTGGATCGACCTTAAATCGGAGAGGTCGATGTACGAGCTTTTATTGGCTCGAATTGAGAGGCTCAAAAGCCTATAATCCAAAGCCGAAGGACGAGAGATGCCCGCACATATTCCTTATACAGACGGTAGCGTAAAGCTGCCGCCAGCAGACGACCCCGCTCAGGAAACGGATTACTCCGCGGCCGCTGAGCTTCAGATCCCGCACATCCTTGACTGCATGGCAGAGGTTGGAGCCACAGCGCGTGAGCTTCATGCCTTGGCGTTGACTATCAAGGGTCTTCTGGGCAACCGCCAAAACCCCATGAACGTCGCGATGGCTGAGCATATGTCGGAGCAGCTTGCTCGACGGCTCGGTGAGCTGATTACGTACATGGAAGTTGAGTAGGAGGCACCATGAAATTCACGAACCGTCTCGGGCTGCCACAGCCCATCGTTGATGCTGTGACACTGGACATCTATGACGGCCCATTCGAGGAAGGCACGTTCTCTGTCACTGAGTTGCTTTCACCGCCCCGGCAGAAACAGCTTGGCCGGCTCTATGGTGACAATCTGGTCGAGGATGTCTCAGACCGCCTCTGGGCTCTGGAAGGCAAGGCCATCCATGAGGTCCTGGAGCGGGCTGAGGCCGACGGCATTGCTGAGCAACGCCTGTACCGTGAGGTTTCTCCCGGCATTTCTCTGACTGGCAAGTTTGACCGCGTTGCGCTCATCAAGGACGACTCAGGCAACTACGTCCTTCAGGACTACAAGTACGCCAGTGTCTGGGAAGTCATCTACGACGCAAAGCCCGAGCGAGCACAGCAACTCAACATGCTCGCATGGCTTGCTCGGTACAACAGCTATCCAGTCACCAAGCTCCAGAACGTGATGATTCTTCGCGACTGGAGCATGAGGACCGCGAAGAACGACTCCAACTACCCGCAGACAAAGGTGGCAATTATTGACCAGCCGGTCTGGTCTGACCCTGCCATCGAGGAGTTCGTGCTTGAGCGTGTCGATGCACACATGAGCGCTCGTGAAAAGCTTCCTCTGTGCTCCGATGAGGAGCGCTGGATGAAGCCCCCTGTCTATGCGGTCATGAAAAACGGCAACAAGCGTGCCGAGCGTGGCGGCCTGCATTCAGGCCACAACGAGGCTTACGACTGGTGTCAGGCCCAGGGCAAGACGCTTGGAGACAAGAAGGGCGAGTTCTCAATTGAGACGCGCCGAGGTGAAGCTATTCGATGCGAGAACTACTGCGCAGTTGCAGCGTTCTGCGAACAGTACATGAAGGAAGTTCGAAATGGAGGAAGCAAGGAATAAGTTTGGCTGCTTGCAGGCTGCCGATGATGGGGCAGAGTTTATGGAGCATTGCTACGACGCTCTTCCATACTCGGCCAGAAAGCTCCTGAGTAATTCGAACTACAACATTTGCGCCGCCTGCTTTGAGGAAGCGCTTCGTTCTGGAATGTACGCAGGCCCGGAAGAGGTTCTGTCTGTAATAGAGGCCAAGATTGGAGAAGTGTTGGATGAAGCTACCTTTTGAACCTCACAAGCTGGCAAGGCAAGCCGATGTCGATACCAGCCACGATGCCGCAGACAGCATCAAGCTCGGTCGAGAGGGTCAGCATCGCGCTATGATGCAAATCTTCTCCAGATCCCAGATGGGTCTGACAGCAGAGAATCTGGGAGACATCCTGGGCTATCCAGTCTGGAGGCGCATGAACGAGCTTGAAGAGGCCGGATTGATCCAGCGCACAGGAGAAAAGCGCAAGAACAGGTCTGGGCGTCAGGCTTACTGCTATGAAATCAAGCGAGAAAAACAGGGAAACCTATTTTCATGAAAAAGAAACTGACGACGCAAGAACAGCAGGTGTTTCTCGCGAATGCGATGGACGCAGCCACCATGTATCTGATTGAGGCAGCCAGTTATGCCGACATTTGCCCTACCAAGGTCGCCGAATCCACCGTCGCGATGCCCTTCGCGATCCTTTTCGGCGTCTGCCGCCCCGGAGCAGAGTACAAGCTGGCCTTAGAAACCACGAAGATGGTGGTCGACGCAGCGACCGAGATTGGGAAAGACGCCGCCCGAGCAGCAAAAGCAACGGGATACTCGGGCAGTTTTGTTCCCGCCGACGTTCCTGCTGAGCCCTATGATGGACCCCTGAAACAGGAAGACATCCCCGAAAATGTCAGGGCTTTTTTCGACAAGTTCTTTGAAACCAAAAAGGAGTGAAGCTTTATGCCTGATGACAACGACACCATGCCCAAGGGCAAAGACAACATGGCGATCTGGTCGGAGGTTTGTTACACCGACCCGAAGCACACAAAGGCTGTTGAGTTTGGCCGCAAGTTCACCAGTATTGACGCACACTACCAGGTCATGCGTGCAACGGAGGTTTTCGGCCCTGTTGGAGACGGCTGGAGCTACAACTGCGCCTACGGTCAGGAACTTGCCGGAACCGTTTCTTATGTCTGGTGTGACATGATGATCTACTGGGGCGTCAAGCGCCGGGTTGAAGGGACGCCGGACTGGGCAGTTGGGGAGTTTGAGAACTCTTTCGGCCCGATCCGTTGCACATGCCCGATGCTCGACAACAAGGGCCGGCTCGACAAGGACGCACCCAAGAAGGCAATGACTGATTGCCTGACCAAGGGCTTGAGCCATCTTGGCTTCAATGCCGACGTGTTCCTGGGCAAGTTCGACGACAACGCTTACGTCCAGATGATGAAGGAAAAGTTCGAGGAGGGCGTTCCCGAAGTCATCACTGAGTATCGCCGTCGGACTGAGGCGGCAATTAGCCTTGAGCAGCTCAACGAGCTCAATGCAGAGCTTGGACCTGAAATGTCCAAGATGAAGAAGACCCACGCAAGCCATGTGACCAAAGCGGCAGCTCTTTGGACTACCAAGAAACGGTCGCTCACATCAAACAAGGAGGAGTAATCTATGCTTAACCAGGTAACAATCTGTGGCCGACTTGGCCGTGACCCCGAGTTGCGCCGGATGAACAACGGCAATGCTGTCTGCAATCTCAACATGGCTACCAGCGAGCGCTGGAAAGACAAGGCCAGTGGCGAGATGAAGGAGAAGACGGAGTGGCATCGCGTCGTGATCTTTGCGGCACAGCTTGCTGAAGCCGTTGAGCGAAACTCCAAGAAGGGCGACATGCTCCTGGTCCAAGGCAAGCTCCAGACCCGGAAGTGGACCGACAAGGACGGCAACGACAAGTACACGACCGAGATCGTGATCGACTTCAACGGCACCGTGAAGTTCCTCACGCCCAAAAGCGAGTCCGGCTCCGGCTCCGATGGCGGAGACGCCGGCTACGATGAAGGCAGAGCCATCGAGGACATCGACGACGACGTTCCGTTCTGATGCGAAACCGACCAAAGAAGTCTCTGGGCATGGACCCAGAGCTTCGGGTCAGCCGACTGGAGCAAGCTTTCTGGCATGTAAACCGTGCCCGAGACCTGCTCCTCGAAGCTGAGTGCCGAACGGAAACCGTGGACAAGGTGCGCTACGCAAGGACCGCCATTGAAGGCGGTTTGCGCCATGCCCGCAAGCTGGTTGAGAGAAAGCGAAAAAATGGAGACAACAAACCAGGCTGAGGCGATTGAGCAGGCTCTATTGGGAGCGCTGCTTCTCAACAACAATGCAATGGAGAGAATCGAAAGCGGCCTGACGCCTGAGCACTTTTTCATTCCGGTTCACGGCAGAATCTATGCCGCAATCGAAATTCTCATGGGCAAGGGAACAGTTGCTAACCCGCTGACATTGCAGCCCTTTTTTGAGCAAGACGACGCTCTTGCTGATGTTGGCGGGCCTGCCTATCTGGCAGGGCTCGTAGCTTCCGCCACAAGCATCATAACAGTTCCTGACTATGCTCGTTCAGTTGTTGACGGGTACACCCGCAGAGAGCTGGCTGAGATTGGTGAGATTATCACCTATGAGGCGTTCAACTATGAACCAGGCACGTCTGCCATTGATAAGCTCGAAGAGGCAGAGAAGCTCCTGTTCGATCTTGCAGAGCTCGGTTCGCAAGACCGCGGCTTCGAGACAATCTCTGATGCGTCCCTGAGAGCTATTGAGACAATCAACAACGCCTACAAAGGCGGCGGCGGCATCACAGGTGTCAGATCGTACCTGATTGATCTCGATCAAATGATGGGCGGCTTCCAGCCAAGTGATCTAATCATCCTGGCTGCACGTCCGGCCATGGGCAAAACAGCGCTCGCAACGAACATTGCGGTGAGCGCTTCTGCCAGCAAGGAAAACCCAAAGCATGTGGCGCTGTTCTCTTTGGAGATGGCGTCAGATCAGCTCGCAAATCGCGTGATTGCAGACATTGCAGGCGTTGCATCCGACCTCTTGAGGCGAGGCAAGGTCAGTGCAAAGGAAGTTGAACGCGCTGTGAAAGCTTCTCAGGGACTAAAGGATGTCCCGCTCATGCTTGATGACACTCCTGCCCTGTCGGTCTCGGCCATCAGGACAAGAGCACGAAGACTGAAACGACAGAAGGGGCTGGATCTGGTGATCGTTGATTACCTACAGCTCATGAAAGGAACTGGACGCTCTGACAACAGGGTTCAGGAAGTAACTGAGATCAGCCAGGGTTTGAAAGCCATGGCAAAAGAGCTGGATGTCCCAGTGATTGCTCTTTCACAGCTCAGCAGAGCAGTGGAGCAGCGCGAAGACAAGCGGCCCTTGCTATCTGATCTCAGGGAGTCTGGCTCGATTGAGCAAGACGCTGACGTGGTGATGTTTCTCTATCGTGAGGAGTATTACCTCTCAAAGGCCGCGCCAGAACGGCGAGCCAATGAAACCCAGGTCGCATTTTCTGAGCGACTTGAAAATTGGGAGAAGGCAATCAGCGAGAAGTCAGGTGTAGCAGAGCTGATTATTGCCAAGCAGAGACATGGCCCTGTCGGGACGGTGAACCTGCACTTTAACCCCGAAACAACCAAGTTTGAAAGCCTGTCACAAAGAGAGAATGGAGAAACCGATGGCTACCTTTAATCGACGCACACAGATGAAGACGGAGAAGAGGCGGGCGCTTCTGACCAAGTTGTTTAATAGGTATCCGACAGGACTGGACCATTGTTTTTTCCATGAGGCTCTCACAACTTCAGAAATGAACTCAATGCTGAATGGTTACGGCCTTCCGTCCGAAAAGTGCCAGCATTTTTCCAAGACGGATAAGATTAGGATTGTCCTTAATGATGGTTATGCTTTTAGCATTCTTGAGGGCCATGGCTATTCCAAATCAGAGATTGCGGTTTTCCGCCGCGAATTTCGCCGCGATTTGGCAGCGATTGGAGCCCACAAAGCTCAGCGCATGTTCTTGGAGGGGTCTCATTCGATTCGCTTGGAGCATTACCTGAATGCGGGCGAGATCGAATCGCCAGCCTACGTTCCCGGCAATCCTTATCAGTCCGATCCGATGGCATGGCTAAAGCTCTATACCCCCGATCCCGATCAAGAGCCTGCGCCTATCGAGACGCCTATCGAGCATGATGGCACGTTGCCTCCTGCTCCTGCGCCTGCTCCTGCGCCGGAACCTGCTCCTGCAACCAAGGAAGTGAAGATCCCCGAGGGGACCGACCCGATGACGACGCTGATTGCTTCTGCAATCGTTCCCATCGTTCGGGACGCTCTCCGTGCAGAGGACGATGCGCTGACCGAGAAGAAAGTGATCGACATGATCTCTACGGAGGTCAAGGCTCGGATGCCGCACATGATCCAGCCTGCTCCGCCTCCGGGTGGGGATACGCCTCCGGTCGAGCTTGCTCACGAGGCGTTTCCGCAGGTCTTCAAGACGGTGCAGTGTGACCTGAACGCCATGCTGATCGGTCCTGCTGGCTCAGGCAAGACGAGTGTTGCCGAGCAGATTGCGAAGTCTCTTGCCATTCCGTTCCGCTTCACTGGTGCGGTTGACAGCCCTTACAAGCTGACCGGTTTTGTTGATGCCAACGGCAAGACGGTCCGCACGGCCTTCCGTGAGACCTATGAGAACGGTGGCCTGTTCCTGTTCGATGAGGTCGACGCGAGCTCTGCCGGTGCCATGATGGCTTTCAATGCCGCCCTGGCTAACGGACACGCTGACTTCCCTGATGGCGTGATCGAGCGTCATAAGGACTTCCGGTGCATTGCTGCGGCCAATACTTTCGGACGTGGAGCTGACCGTATCTACGTCGGGCGCAACGCCCTTGATGGCGCAACTCTGGATCGCTTCGTTGTTGTCGACTTTGACTACGATGAGGCTCTGGAGACCGCTCTCGCTGGCGACGACATGATTGATTGGGTCCGTCGGGTGCAGGCAATTCGCAAGGCTGTCTTCAAACTGAAGCTCCGGTTTGTTGTCTCGCCTCGTGCCTCGATCTTTGGCTCGCGTCTGCTGCGTGCGGGCATGAGTCGGCAGATGGTTGAGGAGATGGTCATCTGGAAAGGCATGGACAAAGAGGCCCGCACCAAGATCAACGCAGAGGTGATGTAATGCACGTCCAAGAAATCAGAAGCAAGGGCCATCCCAAGAAAGGGTTTCTTTTTGAATCTGGGCGCTGGAGCGATTTCATTGAACTCGCGAAAGAACCAAGCCGTGGATGGGATTCTAACGAGCAATCCAAAACAGGAAGCGTTTCTTTTACAGGATCAACATCCTTGGAAGAGGCTATCGACCTCGCTGAAAATGGATGGCCCGAAGGGCGGGCTGACTTTGCCGAGATCGCTGCCAGTTCAGTGCAGCAGATGGAGGCCGTTTTTCCTTCTTTTGGATACGATGTTGCCGGTATGTATCCGTCTGTTCCAAGATTTATTGGCGGTGACATGGAATGCATGGTGACGCACAATCCTGACATGAATGCACGCAAGCATATTATTCCTGTCTATGTCAGCATCTCGGCGTCTGCTTCCAACTCCACGGAGACAATCAGAAACCGTGGCGCAGCCATTGCTGGCCTGATTGATGTTCTGGAGAACTCAGGTCATTCAGTCCAGCTCGTTGCCTTTGACCATTCTAAAGCTGGTGGCATTCGCTATTGGGGCGAGTATGAGCTGAAGGCTGCGGGCGAGCCGCTTGATCTGGACATGATGTCCTTTGCCCTGACGCATCCGTCCTGTTTGCGGCGGCTGCATTTCTCGATCCTTGAGTCCAGTGGATTTCGCTTTGAGGGGAATTTCTGTGACTCATTTAGCGGCGGCTATGGAACTCCGTGCAAGGGCTGGCCCAAAGAGGTCAAGTCTCAGCTTGCCGATGGTCCGGTATTGATGTTTGATAGCCTTCTCGGCTGTCAAGACGCCACTTTTGGCGACAAGAGCAACGCAGTCAGAGCGGTTCTGGCTGAGTGGGAGAAAACGCAGGAAGAAATGGAAGAGAACAACAATGACTAAAAAGCTCAACCAGGGATGCGCAAAGGAGGGGCTTTGATCTGAGGCAACCGTCAGCCTGCTTCAGAAACACTCTGCTCCTGCTTCAAGAGAAGTTAAGCCGGTTCCCCTCCACCAATCCCTTGTCCTCACCTGCAAGGTCGAGTGGTCGCATTGTGCCGGTAAGGACAGAAGGCTCCTCAAGGTCGGCCTCCCCTGGGCCTTGAGGCTCTGGGATGGGAGTTGTTCTCCATGGCTCCCATCCCAGAGGTCTTTTACCTCTGCCCTCCGAAGGCAGAGGTCAGGGTCAATTACACCAATGATTTCAGTGACTTAGCTAAGGACCCAACAGTCAGGGCACCTATAGGGCACCCAAGAAGCAACGAAGATATGTCATACGCGGCGTTTAATCTTGAAGCGCATTCCAGCCGCAAAGAATCTCACCAGAGAGATTGTGAACTACAATCTGGCGCTCAGTACCAGGAGTCAGGGTATCACGAGACGATGTGTAAATCGGAGAGAAGGCTCCGCACTCGTCAATCTCGGTTCCAACGCACCCGCTCATCGTGAACAGTGCCGTCAGACATGCCGCGCACAGAGTCCTCGACATTGCTTGCTTCCTTCATGGCCTTGTTCTTAGCCTCAAAAGACTCCAGGAGCGCGTCAGAGCGCCCTGAAGCCTTTCCTTGGCGGTGGAAGTACAGGAGCGTGCCTAAAAGCCCTGTGAGGGCTCCCAGGGCAATCCAAAGGGTCATCGGATCTTGGTGTCCGTGACAAAGCGCAGGATGATATTCACAACCACCATTACGCCAGCAACGAGCTGAGCCTGCTCTTCAGGCCCGAGCCCAACGTCAACGCCAAATACTCCGGCGACTGTAGCGGCTCCGGCAATCACATTCGCCCAAAGCGTCTTCGATGCGTACCAAGCTTTAATCATGTTCAGTCTCCTACGATTTCAAAGTGGGGGAGATCATTGAAGCTCTGGTCCCTAAAGTCTAGATCTCCGTCCCAGTCCCCGCCCCAACGAAGCTGGACACCAAGCTCCCTAGCAGCCTGAAACATATGGCCGGCCAGCAAGATGAAGTGCTCACGAGAGTCCCAGTCGATGCCCCCATTGCGATACGGAGCAACATCAACGGCCATGGACGGTTCGCGATTGTGGCGAGACATTCCCGCACGCAACTTTGAGCGACCCGTATTAAACATAATCTCCTGGCTCTCGTTGGATCGGTGCCCTTCGACAACCGTAAAATCCATGCACTTGATGACCCGATTGCAGATAGCAATCAGGCGGTCATCGCACGTCTCCAGACGAGCCAAAGAATGCTTGCTAAAGCTTGGCATTAAAGAGCAATGCCGAAAGCCTGAAGAGCCGCTTCAATTTCAGCAATGCGCGTGCGGTTGTTGTTCACCGCAGCAATCATTACGTCACGATTGATGGCGGTGTCATAAGCGCCCTGGTGCGCTCCGATGCCGCCAGCAGGGGCCGCGACAGCCTGGGCTGTCAATGCAGAGGTTCCATTTGGAACGGCACCCGAACCAATTTTACGAATTTTTGATGCGTCTATAGTCATAACAAACTTCCTTTTTGCAAATTACCTTAAAAAGAGGCGTTCGATTTGATCCTCTCAGTCGTTGGTCTCCGCTTCTCCGTAGATGGTACGCGCCAGAGTCTCTAGGTCGTTTATTTTTTTCGCCCTTTGAATTGGTTTTTTAATCTTTATTTGAAACGTATTTTATCAACTTTGGCAAATCAATTCCGAGCCTGACGAGCACAGCTAGGGCCGATAGAATTAAGAACCAGTGGTCCCCAACTGCCAGCCACTCGATGATCCCATAGCTATCAATCCAAGCCGCCTCTTTTGGCTGTGAAGAAATCACAACGGTGTTAACCGTGGCTGCGCTGTATGTCATAAAACTTCCATATGAAGCCTCGACACTGGTGAGGATTCCTTTCATGGCTTGGTGTCCCGCAATGCCTTCTTCTTAATCCGGAACTCAGCCAGCTTAGTCGGCAACTGATTTTCCAGTAGCACCTCCGTCACCAGCAGGGTGTCAATCAGATCTTCGACATCCCGCGTCATCAGAGAGTCGCTTGCCACCATGGCAGCTTCCCACTCCTGCATGGGCGCGGCAGCGGCATTTGCCTCTTCGATTGCGGCATCTGCCGCTTCGATTGCGTCCGCCGCAGCTTCTTCTTCAGGCGTGAAAGGAACAATCTCTCCTTGGCCCGTCATATTATATCGAGTCATCAGACGATCCCCCAGACCTTGAACGATCCATTAGGCATGTTGCCGGTGTTCTGCT
>Ga0070753_1000259_pt1 | contig 33545 bp, 32 predicted proteins | sample VirMetDEL_Aug_31_FD_77441 | JGI IMG/M metagenome (GOLD analysis project Ga0070753, IMG submission 77441) | Aqueous microbial communities from the Delaware River and Bay under freshwater to marine salinity gradient to study organic matter... | ecosystem: Environmental > Aquatic > Marine > Coastal... | reverse complement strand
TGAAGCATTCTGTGTCCTTTTCACTAGCAAGCGCGAGCGCTTACTTAGCCTTCTCGAGGATCTCGACGATGCGCCAGCGCTTGGTAGCGCTGAGCGGCCGAGTTTCGCTGATCAGGACTAGGTCGCCAATGCCGGCCGCGTTGGCCTCATCGTGCGCCTTGACCTTGGACGTACGGCGGATGACCTTGCCGTACAGGGGGTGCTTGACTCGGTCTTCGACCTCGACAACAACGGTTTTGTCCATCTTGTCGCTCGTGACATAGCCACGACGAGTCTTGCGGTAGCCACGAACGAGAGCGTCCGTCTCGGCGACCTTTTCAGTGCTGGTAGCAGCATCGGCCTTAGCCATGACTATGCCTCCTTCGTTTCTTCAGCAGCATCCGTCGCAGTTTCTGCGTCGTCGGCCTTCTTGGTCTTCTTCGCAGCCTTCGCAGGAACCTCAACGGCGACGGGCGTGGCACGAATGCCCAGCTCACGTTCGCGCAGCACCGTGTAGATGCGGGCGATGTCGCGCTTGACCGCACGGAGGCGGCCGTGGCTCTCGAGTTGACCTGTAGCCGACTGGAAGCGCAGGTTGAACAGCTCTTCCTTTGCCTTCTTCAGCTCGTCTACGAGTCGTGCGTCTTCAAAAGTATCGAGCTCTGTTGGTGCGAGCTCCTTGGATCCGATCGCCATTATGCGTCGCCCTCCTCGCGCTTGATGATGCGTGCCTTGAGGGGCAGCTTGTGAATGGCACGGGTAAGCGCCTCGCGAGCAATGGTCTCGTTGACACCACTGAGCTCGAAGAGAACGCGTCCGGGCTTGACGTTGGCAACCCACCACTCGACAGAACCCTTACCGGAACCCATGCGGGTTTCAGCAGGCTTCTTGGTGAGCGGACGGTCTGGGTAGATGTTGATCCAGACCTTACCGCCACGCTTGATGTGACGAGTCATGGCGATACGAGCTGCCTCGATCTGGCGGTTGGTGACGTATGCAGGCGTCAAAGCCTGGATGCCGTACTCGCCGAACGAAACAACCGTGCCACCAGTTGCCTGGCCACTGCGGCCAGGGTGGTGCTGCTTACGGTGCTTGACCTTACGTGGAATCAACATTGTTATGCCTCAACTCCTGTTGCAACCGGAGCGTCAGCCTTCGGTGCGTTACGGCGCGGACGGTCTGCACCGTCACGACGGTCGTCGCGGCGCTCTGGGCGCGTTGACTTCTGGCTGGCCTGCTCGCGAGCGAGCTCCTTGTTGGTGATGTCACCCTTGTAGATCCAGACCTTCACGCCAATACGGCCGAAGGTGGTCTTGGCTTCGTAGAAGCCGTAGTCGATGTTCGCGCGGAGCGTGTGCAGTGGCACGCGGCCCTCGCGGTAGAACTCCGAGCGGCTCATTTCTGCGCCACCGAGTCGACCTGAAACCTGGATACGAACACCCTTAACGCTCGGGGTGCGCTGAGCACCCTGAAGGCCTTTACGCATTGCGCGGCGGAATGCCACACGAGCGCTGAGCTGTTCTGCAATGCCTTGAGCAACGAGCTGAGCCTCAGCCTCGGGGTTCTTGACCTCGAGGATGTTGAGCTGAATCTGCTTGCCTGAGAGCTTCTCGAGGTCGGCACGAATGCGCTCTGCTTCTGCTCCACGGCGACCGATGACGATTCCGGGGCGTGCCGTGTGGATATCCACACGAACGCGGTCACGGGTGCGCTCGATCTCAATGCGTGCAACACCAGCGCGGTCAAGCGAGGTCTTGAGCAAGTTGCGGATCTTGACGTCTTCGGCGACATAGTCGGCGTAGCGCTGTCCAGGCTTAGTCGAGTCGGAGAACCAACGCGACACGTGGTCGGTGGTGATTCCGAGACGGAAACCGTACGGATTTACTTTCTGTCCCATTACTTCTTCCCTGCCTTCGCAGTTGTTGCCTTGGCTGCATCAGCCTCGTCCGGCGTGGCCAGAACGATCGTGATGTGGCTCGTGCGCTTCAGAATCTGGAAGGCGCGGCCCTGTGCTCGCGGCTGGAACCGCTTGAGGGTCGTTCCCTCGTCAACGAATGCTGCCGAGACGAACAAGTCTTGCTCGTCGAGGTAGACGTTCGCAGCATCAGCCTTGACGCGAGCATTCGCGATGGCCGAAGCGACGAGCTTGTACACGGGCTCACTTGCGCCCTGAGGTGCAAACTTCAGGATTGCCAATGCTTCGGCAGCCTGCTTTCCGCGGATCAGGTTGACGACACGACGAGCCTTCGTGGGGGTGACGCGAATGTGCTTCACGCGAGCGATGGATTCAACCATTTCTCTATTCCTCCTTACGTCCCCGCCTTAGCGGCGACGACCCTTCTTGTCGTCCTTCACGTGTCCACGGAAGGTACGAGTCGGCGAGAACTCGCCGAGCTTGTGTCCAACCATGGCTTCGGTGACGAATACCGGGATGTGCTTGCGACCGTCGTGCACCGCGATGGTGTGACCCAGCATGGCTGGGATGATCATCGAGCGGCGCGACCAGGTCTTGATCACGTTCTTGTTGTTGGCCTCATTTGCGGCAACTACCTTGCGAAGCAGGTGGTCATCGACGAAGGGGCCCTTCTTCAGACTGCGTGGCATCTTCTGAATCTCCTACTTACGCTTCTTGCCGACATTACGGCGGCGAACAATGAGCTTGTCACTGGGGAGGTTGCGCTTACGAGTGCGGCCTTCCTTCTGTCCCCAGGGGCTGACGGGGTGACGTCCACCGGAAGTCTTACCCTCACCACCACCGTGCGGGTGGTCAACGGGGTTCATGGCAACACCACGGACTGTCGGGCGAACGCCCTTCCAGCGCATGCGGCCAGCCTTACCCCAGTTGATGTTCGACTGCTCGGCGTTGCCGACCTCGCCGATCGTCGCGCGGTTGCGTACGTCCACGTTGCGGATTTCACCAGACGGCAGGCGGAGCTGCGCGTAGGGGCCATCCTTAGCCACGAGGCGAACCGATGCTCCCGCAGAGCGAGCCATCTTGGCTCCTCCACCTGGACGCAGCTCGATCGCGTGAATGACCGTTCCAACGGGGATGTTCTTGAGCGGGAGGTTGTTTCCCGGCTTGATGTCAGCCGAAGGACCCGATTCGATGATGTCGCCCTGGTTGAGCTTGTTCGGAGCGATGATGTAGCGCTTCGTACCGTCAACGTAGTGCAAGAGCGCAATGCGCGCCGTGCGGTTGGGGTCGTACTCGATGTGGGCGACCTTGGCGTTCACGCCGTCTTTGTCATTGCGCTTGAAGTCAATGACGCGGTACTGGCGCTTGTGGCCACCACCGATGTGACGAGTCGTGATGCGGCCGGCGTTGTTACGTCCACCGGTCTTGGGCAGCGGACGAAGCAGGGACTTCTCCGGCGTTGACCGGGTGATCTCCGAAAAGTCTGCGACGGACGAACCGCGGCGACCAGGGGTCGTGGGCTTGTACTTGCGAATAGCCATGAGTTATTCCTTTGCTCCCTAGCCGACAGCCGTGAAGATGTCGATGGAACCGGACTTGAGCGTCACAATGGCACGCTTGGTGTCCTTGCGCTTGCCGAGTCCGAACTTGGTACGACGGGTCTTGCCCGTGCGGTTGAGCGTGTTCACCGAGTCAACTTTGACGTTGAAGATCTTCTCGATAGCGAGCTTGATCTCGGTCTTGTTGGCGCGAGGGTCAACAACGAACGTGTACTTGCCGTCATCGATCAGGCTGTAGCTCTTCTCAGAGACGACAGGCGAGATGATGATGTCGCGGGGGTCCTTGAACGTTACGACGGTCATGCGCTGACCTCTTCCTTCTTGCTGGCCTTCGTGTTGTGAGCCACGAATGCGTCGAACGCACCCTTGGTGAACACGATGTCGTCGCTTACGAGCACGTCGTAGGCGTTGAGCTGGTCGTAGGGCAGAACGTGAACCGTGCTGATGTTGCGCACGCTCTTGTAGCTCACTTCGTCGTCACGCTCGAGAACGATCAGTACGTGCTTGCTCGAAGCAATGTCGCTCAAGAGGCTCACGATTGCCTTTGTCGACGGCTTGTCGCCGACCGACAGTGAGTCAATGACGTGGAGACGCTCGCCGCGAGCCCGGTCGGAGAGTGCACCGCGAAGAGCGGCAGCAATCATCTTCTTGGGGGTGCGCTGTGAGTAGTCGCGGGGGTGTGGACCGTGAACGATGCCACCACCCTTCATCTGGGGTGCGCGGATCGAGCCCTGACGAGCGCGACCGGTTCCCTTCTGCTTGAACGGCTTGCGGCCTGCACCGGAAACTTCACCACGACGAAGCGTGTTGTGTGTTCCCTGGCGAGCTGCAGCGCGCTGCGCGACAACAACCTGGTGGATGAGCGGAACGTTGGTCTGCACATCGAAGGTCTCGGCGGGAAGGTCGACGGAGCCGACCTTCTTGCCGCTGGTGTTGATGACGTCAAGCGAAGTGGAGTTAGCTGTTTCAGCCATTGAACTACGCTCCCTTCACTGCGTTGCGGACGAATACGATGCGGCCACGAGCGCCGGGAACAGCACCCTTGACGAGCAGCAGGCCCTTGTCGAGGTCAACAGCGTGAACTTTGAGGTTCATGACAGTGACACGCTCGCCACCCATACGACCGGCCATGCGCATGCCCTTGAAGACACGGCTGGGGGTCGAGGATGCACCGATCGATCCGGGCTTGCGGTGGTTGCGGTGCGAACCGTGGCTCGCAGAAACACCCTTGAAGTTGTGGCGCTTCATAACACCAGCGAACCCCTTACCCTTGCTCGTTCCGACAACGTCGACGAGCTGGCCGGGGGTGAAGATGTCAACGGCGATCTCCTGGCCGAGGCTGTAGTCCGCGATGTGCGGGGTACGAAGCTCGGTGAGGTGACGGCGAGGGGTGACGCCTGCTTTGTCAAAGTGGCCCGCTGAGGGCTTGTTGACCTTGCGGGGGTCGATCTGGCCGTAAGCGATCTGGACGGCGGTGTAGCCGTCGACCTCTTGCGTGCGCAGTTGGGTAACGACGTTGGGAGTGATCTCCACAACGGTCACGGGAACGAGCTTGTTGTTCTCGTCCCAGACCTGCGTCATGCCGAGCTTCTTGCCGAGGAGGCCCTTTGTGTTTTTGACGTTAGACATGGGTTCCCTCCTTCTAGAGCTTGATCTCGATGTTGACGTCTGCAGGCAGGTCGAGACGCATGAGCGAGTCGACGGCCTTAGGAGTCGGGTCAATGATGTCGATCAGACGCTTGTGGGTGCGCTTTTCGAAGTGCTCGCGGCTGTCCTTGTACTTGTGAGGTGAACGGATTACAACAACCACGTTCTTCTCGGTAGGAAGCGGTACCGGGCCGACGACAGTCGCGCCAGCACGGGTAACCGTGTCGACGATCTTGCGTGCCGATACGTCGAGACCTGCGTGGTCATACGACTTAAGTCGAATGCGGATCTTCTGTCCCGCCATGTCGAACTCTCTCTCTGTAATGCATCGTGGCGTGTTCCGCGTTTTCACACGAAACAGCTATTGGATGCCGGTGTTAGCGTGAGCACTTCTGCTTTCGCACCACTATGTATCTGTCAATTACTGCTTGTACTGCGTTGTTCACCCATCCCCGGGCACGCTCACACGAATGTGCGCTGCTTTAGGGTGGATTGAAACTCGGTTCTGCTTCCCGCGGCCTAGCGCCGGCCTCTTGGAGACCCGCTATGCACTGCCTGGAAGTGATTCGCGCGCGAACGGCGCGAAATGTTGAACTAGAAGAGTTTGCCACATTCCGTGCATTGCTGCAACCCGGGCGTGTCGCGAGCAGTTGTTCGGCGTATTGGCCTCAAAAACGCCGTTTTTGTGGCTTTTTCTCTTGTTAGAGCCTATTCAACCAACACTCCGTCGGCGAGACGGATGGTGCGGTCGGCTATGGACTGCAAAGTCATGTCGTGAGTGGAGATGAGCGCTGTCATCCCTTCTGATTTCACAACCGACTGAATGAGAGCCATGATTGTCGCTCCAGTCTCGGCGTCAAGTTGCCCCGTTGGCTCGTCAGCAATCAAGAGTCGCGGCGAATTGGCCAGAGCGCGAGCTATAGCCACACGCTGTTGTTGCCCTCCCGAGAGCTCCGACGGTCGCTGTCGTGCGTGGTGCGACAGCCCAACAAGCTCGAGCAACTGTTCGACGCGTTCTTCGCGCTTGGCCGAAGGGGTCGAACGAAGCCTAAGCGGTAGCCCGACGTTTTCCGCGGCCGAGAGCATCGGCACGAGTCCAAACGTTTGGAAAACAAAAGCAAGTTCGTCGCGGCGCAGGGCCGTCCTCGCGTTTTCGTTCATCGCCGTCACGTCGGCACCATTGATAAGCACTCGCCCCGAAGTCACAGTGTCGAGCCCACCAACACAATTGAGCAACGTGGTTTTCCCTGAACCGGATCGACCAACAACGGCCACGAGCGCCCCGCGCGGGATTGCGAAGGAGACATTGCTCAGTGCACGAACTTCGCCCGCCGACGATGCGAAGTTTCGCGACACCGTGTCGACAACGAGCGCGTACTTTGCTGCTTCATTCATGACATGTCTCCGCTCGCGGTCTCGGGTTTCGGCTCGACAGGCGTCGATGGTTTCGCAGAAGCATCCGGCCAAATGCCGACGTGATCGCGCTCGAGCTCGAGACGCACTCGATCACGCAAGCCAAGCGTCGTTCGGAACTCTGCTGGCAATTGCAGCCTGCCCACTCGATCGAGCACCGCATACTCTTCTGCAACGGTGGATGACGCACCAAATTCGTCAATCTCGGTGCGACGAACAACTTCCGAGGCCGTCCGTCCGTCGCGGATCGCCACGGTGCGTTGCACTTGCGATGACACTGCAGCGTCGTGAGTGACGACAACAACTGTTGCACCCAAGTGTTCGTTGGCTGCTCGCAGTGCTGCGAATACATCATCACCCGTTGCTGAGTCGAGTTCTCCTGTTGGCTCGTCGGCGAACAGGATGTGCGGCCTGTTGGCAAGCGCAACGGCAATAGCGACTCGCTGCTGTTCACCTCCCGAAAGCTCCCCGGGCCGGCGATGCGCCTTGGCGCCCATGCCTAGGGTGTCGAGAAGTTCGGCGGTGCGGCGCGCACGAGCGCGCCTGCGGACTCCGGCAAATGCCATGGGGAGGGCGACATTTTCTGAGGCTGACAAGTAGGGGAGAAGATTTCGAGCGGTCTGCTGCCAGACGAAGCCGACGACGCTGCGCCGATAGGCGAGCCTGTCGGCCGCGCTCATTCGCAACAGGTCCCACCCGGCAACTCGAGCATTCCCGGCCGTCGGAACGTCGAGCCCAGACAGAACATTAAGCAACGTGGACTTTCCCGAACCTGAGGCGCCAATGATCGCGATCATTTCACCGGCGTCGACAAGAAGATCGAGCCCTTGAAGCGCCTGAACTTCGATGTTCTCGATCTGGAAGATACGGACGAGGTTGTCGCACACGATGAGAGCGTCGGCACCATACTCGCTCGTCGACCGCTGCGCTGCGGCAGCGGAAGCAATGCCGTCCGCCGGCGCAGTCGCGGCTGGCGTCGGCTTAGCTGGCGTCGGTTCTGCTGTGTGGGTGGTCATACTGTCTCTCCTACTCGAAGAACTTCACTGAGCTTGTCACGACGGTGTACGAGCACGTCGGCAAAAACCCCGACGAACATGAGTGCGATAGCTCCAACGGAGATACCTATCGGCACTATTGGCGAGATCGCGGCATCCGGGATCACTGTGCCTCCCGCCAGTACGTCGATACCTATCGACGGTGCGAGCGCGAGCACGACAGATACTCCGGCCACGACTCCCCCGATAACGGAAGCGATGACGAGCGGCGCAAGTTCTGCGAGCGCGAGCCACCAACCTAGTCGCGATGACATGCCAAGAGTGCGCAGGAGCGAGAGTGTGCGGCCTCTCGCTCTCGCGCCGCTCACGACAGTCGCAATGAGAGCGACTGCCGCGAGAATCGCCACTGCAGCAACTGCGAACAACATTGTGCGCTCCACTCCAGAGACAAGAGCGAGAGACCTGCGGTCGTCGATCCAGTCGACTCTCGTGATCATGTCACCTGCTGGTACGCCGAGCGCCAGAGCTGCTTGCTGGGCGCCGTCTCCAATGACAAGGATGGTGTCAGCGGTGAGTGGCTCGCGCAACACGGTGTTGAGCGTTACAAGGTCTACGTAGATGAATGGGCCCTCGTCGTAGCCCGTCGGGGCAATGTTTGTTGTGCCAACGACGTCAATCGGCACGTAGTCTCGGCCGTAGTAGAGTCCCGTTCGCGTCGACACAAGCAACGCGCTGAGCTCTTCGTCGACAATGATAGGAATCCGGATATCGTCGACTGGATCACTTGAGTTCACCGAGCTCAACTCGCGAATCGAGTCGACCGAGCCGAGAGCCGGGGTAAGACCCACTACGTCTGCGAAGCCGTCGTCAACAGCACGCACGGTTACTTGCCGACTCGTGGTGCCCAAATCAAAGCCGACGCCGCCACGACTCAGCATCGAACCAACGGCTTCAACACCAGTGCTTGCTAGCAAAGCGTCTGCCAAGGCGTCGTCGGTGTTGCCGTCAATCAGAAGATCGGCTCCGACTCGCTCCCAGGATGCGGCAGTCTGACCCTCGCGGACTGTGGCGACGAGAAGCCCGCCGCTTACGGCGAGCGCTGTGCCAAGGGTGAGAGCTAAGAGGGGAAGTACCGTGAGCGATTGTTTTGCCCTCACTGCCCCAAGCAAGCCAAGCGGACCACGAGCTTGTTTACTTGCTGCCCCGATCGCGGAGATGGGGAACGGGGCGATTCTTATGACAACAACAGTGACAGCGGCTGCGATGAGAAGGGGCGCGCTTGCGAGGAACGGATCGACGCCGTCGGTACGAGTTTGAACCAGGCCTCGATCTCTAATCGAATAGAGGGCCGCCATGGCGATGACAACAACCGCGGCTTCAACGACGAATCTTCGCACCCGACGTTGATTCACGATTTTTTTGCGGTCTCGCCTGTTCGCGGGATCGCGACGCCCATTCCAGGCCGCGCGAGCGAGAGCCATCGCTTGAACCGGACCAGCAAGTGCCGCGACTAGCGCGACCACAACTATGGGCAAAGGGTCGCGCACCGCGTCACCGAGCACGAGGAGCGATAGGAGAATTCCCAACCCGACACCGATAACGGTGGTTACGAGCGACTCGAGGAGTGTGCGCAAGCCCACCGAGAGCACTGATGCACCACGGGCCCGTTCAAGAGCTACCGCGTCTGCTCGGTAAAAGACGAGGAGCCGGGACAACAGAATCACGACAATTCCGGCGATTCCGATAACACCCGACATCATGATCGACATTTGTGCGAGAGCAGCTTGCGCTTGTTTTGGCTGCTCAGCAAGAACTTTCTGGAGATCAGTTCGAAGGTCGAGCACTTGGCTTCCCGGTGTAAGCGACGTCTCTTTAACTTCTAGCTCTTCGATCTCATCGATCGCCGCTTCTGCTCGAACCGTGGTGAATTGAGCTGGATCGACGTGGAGCCGAAATCTCACATTGACGGGGTCGATGTCGATCGTGGAGATGGCATCAATGCCGCTTGCGTCGGTAAGCACTGTCACACGTGTCACCGCAGCACTCGCACCCACTGCCTCTCGTATGAGAGGTGCCCACACTTCCGGGAGATCAGTCCACTCGGTGCTTTCTTCATCGACGGGCGACACTATTCCGACGAGTTCGATGGTGACTTTCGAACCGCTGATGAGATTTTCGCCGTCATTCCAGCCCCGTTGCTCAATGTCGGCAACATCGCCAACGGTCATAGATAGAACATCGGCCGCGGCCTCAGACATGACAACTTCGACGGGGCCAGTGTCACCCTCGTCGCGTGGATCTGGCATCCGTCCCGCGCTCGTGGCGAGTTGTTGTGTATTGCCCGGCGTGAGCAACCCTGTTCGCACAAGGAGCTGTTCCTCAGTACCTGTTAGATCTTCTGTCCGCGGAGAAACAATGCCTTCACCGCTGAGCACCGAAAGGCTGATGTGCCCAACGACGCTCGCGAGAGTGCCTGGTAAGGCGTCGGCGAGTGTGGTTTCGAAGGCCAGCACGTCTGAGGCTGAATAAAAGCTGCTGAGGTCGGCGCTGTTTTCGCGAGGGGTCAGGATCGATCCGTTGAGGGTCACGTCCGCCGCGGATCCTGCGCGCTCCAGAGTTTCGCGCACACCACCATCAACGGTTTCGAGAACGAGGGCAGGGCCCGTCACTGCCAATACTGTCGCTGTAGCAGTGAGGGCGACGACTGTAGTGAGCAAGCCGAGGTCTCGACGGGCTCTGCGGGAAACAATCAGCCCGTTCGCTCCCGTGAGGCTGCGGAACGCCCGCCCGAGTGGAGAGCCCGGGTTCGCGTCTCTCCTCGTGGCACGAGGCGACTTTTTGTGGTTCGCTTTTTTCATCGCTCCTCCGCCTGCCTGAGCACGGATGCCGGGTCAGCTCGTCGTTGTGCATGCGAGGTAACCGCCATGATGAGGAAAACAACGATGAGCAGTTCTCCTGCGAAGAGCGACATCTCGGCGAATGGCAATTGCACGGCTACTTCGGGCACTGGCGGCGTACCGTCAGCGGAAGCGCCCACCAGCGGGCCAACCAACCACGCTAAGAGAACGCCGATTCCTACTCCGAATGCGAGACTAAAAATGCTGATGAGAAGCGACTCTACGGCCACTGCGCCGATAATTCTTCTGCGAGAAAGCCCAACGGCTCGTAGTTGAGCGAATTCGACTGCGCGTGACCTCAAGGTTCCTGTAGCGTGCACGCTGAACCCGACGGCGGCCAGGATCGCAGCGCCTGCGATCACCAACCACACAGCGGCCTGATTGGCGACTCTCAACGGATGCTCTTGCATGCTTGCCGCGAGCACGTCAACACTTTGGGCGGTGAGACCCTCTCCGCTACTCGCTAAGGCATCCGTGTATTCCGCCCCTTGTCCGCTCGGAACATCCACCCACCACTCGTCGATTGCCGCACTCGGGACACCTGCTTGAATGAGTGACCTCGCCAACATCTGCTGGTCGACAAGAATTGTGTCGTTGGCCGGCCCCGCGTTAGCCGTACCAATACTGAGGGGGTCAAAGCTGCGTGCCGCCCCTCCCCCAGGGATGTTGGGCACGACCGCGGCAATCGAGATGGGGTAGGTGACTCCACCGATCGCGAGGGTGAGCATGTCTCCAGCCTGTGTTCGCAACGTATCTGCGAGGCCTTGGTCGACTATTGCGCGGATCGTGCCTGCGCCAGGCCATCCAATGTGGGCGACAGAGTACGTGCCTTCGGTCATTCCTGGGGGAACCGTGAACTGGAGTGCGATCTGCCAGCCGTCTCTCGCAAAAGCACCAACGCCAATACTCCGGGCGTAGGAGTCCCCCGAACTGAACCAGGCTGCCTCACGATCCACATCAATGGGGGTCTCCACGAGAGCAGCCTCTGCGTTTTCACCGGGGCTCAGCGACGTGAGGTCTGTGATCAAGAGTGCTGAAGCCGAGAATCCATTACTCGCATCTTTCGCTTCCTCCTCGTTCACCACTAGCACTGCTTGAAAGCCAACGAGCCGAAGACTCTCTCCCGCGATCGGCAGTTCGGAGTCCGCGATCATTCCGCTCAGCGAGTTGAGTGACCCATCGACAGGGACCGAACCAAGTTCGAGAGTCGTCAAGAGACCGGAAGAGTGTTCGAGGATGGCGCGAATAGTAGCGGTGACACCGACGAGCTCATCCAAGCTCTCCACCGCTACGGTCCCCGAAATTCCGACAACGCCATCAGCGAGCTGACTTCCCATCGACTCGGGGTTCGACTCAGCAAGAGTGTCAGCAATAATCGAAGCACTCTCTCCTGAGACGTCATCACGCACGAGCATGTTTCGAGCGGCACCGGTTGTAGCGACCAGCACGGCTTCGGTTCCCTCGATGTCGAAGTTTCGGTCAAGCATTTCTGGGCCCCCGACTATGGCGTCTCGCCTGACAACGGGTTGAGGATTCCCGTCATTTGTTGGCGGATGCCGCAGAGTCTCACCTGACCCGAGTGCTCGGTCAGACTGCACTCGCGCCGGCGGACCAAACGCATACGAGGCTTGGTCGAGTTGAGATTGTTTCCACGTCGCAAGATACGACTGACTGAACGTTCCAATGGCGATTGCGAGAGTGAGTAGCAAAATCGCTGCTGTGACCTTGTGGGAGCGTCTTCCGATCTCCCATGCTGCGAGCGGCCGCACAACTCCTCGACCGCGAGCCGCCACAAACTCGGCAAGCCGCGCAACGAGCGGCACTAGCCGCACGCTCATGAGGGCCCCCGCGAGGAGCACGAGTACGGGCCCAGCCGCGAGGATGGGGTCGACGGCGAGAGTAGCAGTGTCCCCAACGGGGCTCTTGTAGAGCAACAATTGCCAGTACGCGATCCCGGCTACCGCAACGATCGCAATGTCGATTCCCGACCGCTGAAGGCCCGAAGCTTTCGCCGAGCGGGACTGTGATTGCTCTCCTTCGTGGAATGTGCCACCCGGTCGGATCACTGGCGCAATGAGGACGACCGCGAAGAGGAAGGAAACTGCCATTGCCGTGAGCCATGTCGAGAGCGCGATTCCGGGATCAGCGCCCATCCCTGCGGCCGCCATTTCCGGACGTTGCGCGAGATGCAGGTAGAGAAGTCGGGCGAGAGGGGCACTTGCCGCGACGGCGACAATAGCGATAGCCGTTGCTTCGATTGCTGCCAGGGATACCAGTTGCCGTGTATCAGCCCCTCTGGCTCGCATGAGGTTTCTCTCGCTCTCGCGAGCTTCATTGATCATCCGCGCTGTGTGAGTAAGAGCAACCGTGGCGAGCGCAAGCAGGAGCAAACTCACAACTAGCACCGTTCCCCTGGTCACCGTGAGGGCCGCGGAAACACTTTTCAGAATTGTTGTGAGGTTGCTGTTGTACGAGACCTCTTCACCGATATCCCCGAGAGCTACAGGAATGGTGTTGTTGGCCATATTCAATTGATCCAGGAGAGGAATAAGGTCTGCAACGCCCGTCTCAGCAAGATCAGGAGTGGCACGAACGACGAGTCGTGAAACGTCAACCCCTCTCGAGTCGAAGCTTCCGGTGGCGGCAATGAATGGCCCCGAAGCGTCCGTTGCTAGTCCGCCCCCTGAACCGGGCACGGGGTATGACGGGTCGTGTCCCGTTCCGTCTAGCCAATCAGAACTCCAGTACAGCGTGCCCGGCTTGAGAGGCTCGAAGATTCCCACAATGACAACTGTTTCGGAGGTGCGCCCCACGCCCGGAGCGAGTTGAAGGCTGTCGCCCACCGCAAGCTCGAGGGCCGTTGCCGCAGAAAGGGGAATGGCAACCTCAAGCGGAGGAAGGGCACGCGTGGCATCCTTCGTTCCTTCGTCGCTCGTGGGTGCGCCCTGCTCAGCGTCGGGCTCAGCGCCTGGCTCGGTCTCTGGCTCGGTCTCTGGCTCTGGCTCGGTGATCGGCGCTAGCGTGGGCCACTGACCGTCAATGAGTGTCGCGTTGCCTGCTATCTGATCGAATTCGCCAAAGTAGCCAAGCCCATAAAGCTGACCCGTTCGCGGAATGACGGCCATGTGTGTGATCGCCGAAGTCACTGGTGTTTGCAATAGTGCACCTCCGAGTGTCGACTCGATGACACCTGCAACGACGTCCGCTGTCTCGGAGACCGTGTCGTGGGGTTGTCGGATCGTGACACTCACGACGGTGGAATCTGCGGATGCCGAGGTGAGGGCTCCACGCACCGCTCCGTCCTCTGTCGAGGTGACGAGGACGCCGAGGGTGGTTATGAGGGTGCACGCGGTAACTGCGACAGCTGTCACAACCACAAGCAACTTCCACTGAGTGCGCGATCTCCTCGCGGCCATGCGCGTGCGCCACGGCGCTAGGGAGCCAAGACGTTTCGACGACAGCGCAGCCGTTGATGCCCCATGGCGCACCGGTGGGTCTTCCTGCGTGGGAGCGCTCCCACGCGTGCGACTCGCGCCTGCCATCTCACCCCGTCGTAAGTCGTGGATTCCCCGTCACCGCGCACAAACGTCAGCGGTGGCTACTCGTAGCGTCGCCCGCTCACTTCGCGCACGACGTTCACACTCTCAACCGAGCCTAACAAGTTATTGCTCATCTTTTCGCGGAGCACGGCAACCGTGCTCCCAAATCCGATCGTTTAACGCACAAAGCCCGCGACCGAAGTCGCGGGCTTTGTGTGAATAGTCGAAACTACTTGACGATCTTCGTCACCGTTCCTGCACCAACGGTGCGGCCACCCTCACGGATAGCGAAACGGAGGCCCTCTTCCATGGCGATGGGCTGAATCAGCTCAACGCTCATGTCGGTGGTGTCGCCGGGCATGACCATCTCGGTGCCCTCAGGCAACGTGATGACGCCGGTGACGTCCGTGGTGCGGAAGTAGAACTGGGGGCGGTAGTTGCCGTAGAACGGGTTGTGACGCCCACCCTCATCCTTGGAAAGGATGTACGCGGTGCCCTCAAAGTTGGTGTGAGGGGTAACCGAGCCTGGCTTGACAACAACCTGACCGCGCTCAACGTCTTCACGCTTCGTACCGCGGAGCAAGAGACCACAGTTCTCGCCGGCCCACGCCTCGTCGAGCTGCTTGTGGAACATCTCGATACCAGTAACGGTGGTCTTCTGAACGGGACGGATGCCCACGATCTCGACCTCAGAGTTGATAGCAAGGGTTCCGCGCTCGGCGCGGCCGGTGACAACGGTTCCACGACCGGTGATCGTGAAGACGTCCTCGATCGGCATGAGGAACGGCTTGTCCTTGTCGCGCACGGGGTCGGGGATGTTGTCATCCGCGGCCTGCATGAGCTCAAGGATCGACTCGGTCCACTTTGCGTCACCCTCGAGAGCCTTGAGGCCCGAAACGCGGATAACTGGAGCGTTGTCGCCGTCGAAGCCCTGGCTGGAGAGAAGTTCGCGAACCTCGAGCTCAACGAGCTCAAGGATCTCTTCGTCCTCAACCATGTCCGACTTGTTAAGAGCAACCATGAGGTACGGCACGCCGACCTGCTTGGCAAGAAGCACGTGCTCGCGCGTCTGAGCCATGGGGCCGTCGGTCGCTGCAACCACGAGGATTGCACCGTCCATCTGAGCTGCACCAGTGATCATGTTCTTGATGTAGTCAGCGTGGCCTGGTGCGTCGACGTGTGCGTAGTGACGCTTCGCAGTCTCGTACTCAACGTGCGAGATGTTGATCGTGATACCACGCTGGCGCTCTTCAGGCGCCGAGTCGATCGACGCGAAGTCGCGCTGAACGTTGGTTGCGGACGGGAATGTGTCGGCAAGCACCTTGGAGATCGCCGCGGTGAGCGTCGTCTTTCCGTGGTCAACGTGACCGATGGTTCCGATGTTTACGTGCGGCTTGTTCCGCTCGAACTTGGCCTTAGCCACTGTGGGTCCTCCTCAGGACTCTGGTGTGGGCATCCGATAAATGGTGCTAATCGGATGCTTCACGAATTGGTGTGTACTTATGTTACTCGGACGATTGCGTCAAAGCAGTTTTGGGTGTTTACCCGGCCCCCTGAAGGGCCAGGATTACTCGCCCTTGTTCTTCTGGATGATCTCGTCTGCGACCGCGCGGGGCACTTCTGAGTAGCTGTCAAATGACATCGAGTAGACGGCGCGACCCGAGGTCTTCGACCTCAAGTCACCGACGTAACCAAACATCTCCGACAACGGCACGAGAGCGGAAACAACTTTCACTCCCGTAGCGTCTTCCATCGATTGGATCTGACCGCGACGCGAGTTCAGGTCGCCGATAACGTCTCCCATGTATTCCTCTGGGGTACGCACCTCGACGGCCATGAGCGGCTCGAGCAGAACAGGCTGCGCCTTGCGGGCAGCTTCCTTGAACGCCATGGAACCGGCAATCTTGAACGCCATTTCCGATGAGTCAACGTCGTGCGCTGCTCCATCGAGAATGATGCCCTTGACACCAACCATGGGGTAGCCGGCGAGAACACCGACTGCCATCGACGCCTGGAAACCAGCGTCGATCGAACCGATGTACTCGCGAGGGATGCGACCACCGGTGACCTTGTTTTCAAATTCGTAAATGACGTCGCCCGAAACTTCGAGCGGCTCAAGCGAAATCTGCACCTTAGCGAACTGACCCGAACCACCGGTCTGCTTCTTGTGGGTGTAGTCGTGCTTGTCGACAATGCGACGAATCGTCTCGCGGTATGCAACCTGGGGCTTACCCACGTTTGCTTCGACGTTGAATTCGCGCTTCATGCGGTCTACAAGGATGTCGAGGTGAAGTTCACCCATTCCCTTGATGACCGTCTGGCCGGTGTCTTGGTTTTGCTCGGTACGGAAGGTTGGGTCCTCTTCAGCAAGTTTCTGGATGGCGACACCCAGCTTCTCCTGGTCGGCCTTCGTCTTGGGCTCGATCGCAACCTCGATAACGGGCTCTGGGAACGTCATGGACTCGAGAACGACTTGGTCGTTCGGGTCACACAGCGTGTCTCCAGTTGTTGTGTCCTTGAGGCCAATGACGGCGTAGATGTGTCCGGCTGTAACGCTGGGAACAGGGTTCTCCTTGTTCGCGTACATCTGGAAGATCTTGCCGATACGCTCTTTTTTGCCCTTGGTCGAGTTGACGACCTGTCCACCACTCTCGAGCGAACCCGAGTAGACGCGAATGTAAGTCAAACGACCGAAGAAGGGGTGAACCGCAACCTTGAACGCAAGAGCCGCGAATGGCTCCGTTGCGTCGGGGTGGCGTTCGATGACCTTCTCTTCGTCGCGTGGGTCGTGAGCTTCGATAGCTGGCACGTCAAGCGGGCTGGGAAGGTAGTCGATGACAGCATCGAGCATGGGCTGCACGCCACGGTTCTTGAAGGCCGATCCACACAGAACTGGGTAGATCTGGCTCGATACGGTGAGCTTACGGATCGCAGCTTTGATCTCTGCGACGGTGAGCTCTTGTCCACCGAAGTACTTCTCCATGAGCGCGTCATCGGTCTCAGCAACGGTCTCGAGCAATGCAGTGCGGTATTCCGCTGCCTTCTCTTTGAGGTCGTCTGGGATCTCCTCGATGGCGTACTTTGCACCCATCTCAACGTCACCCTTGGCGTCTCCACGCCAGGTCAACGCGCGCATCTCGACAAGGTCAACAACACCCTCGAACTGGCTCTCCAGTCCGATCGGGAGCTGAAGCACGAGCGGCTTGGCGCCAAGGCGCTTAATGATGGTGTCGACGGTGTAGTAGAAATCTGCACCCATCTTGTCCATCTTGTTGACGAAGCAGATGCGTGGAACATCGTACTTGTCGGCCTGACGCCAGACGGTCTCGGACTGCGGCTCAACGCCCTCCTTGCCGTCGAAGACTGCAACAGCACCGTCGAGAACGCGGAGCGAACGCTCCACCTCTACGGTGAAGTCAACGTGGCCTGGGGTGTCGATGATGTTGATCTGGTTCTTGTTCCAGAAGCACGTAACGGCAGCTGAGGTAATTGTGATGCCGCGCTCTTGCTCTTGTTCCATCCAGTCAGTCGTCGAAGCACCATCGTGCGTCTCGCCGATCTTGTGGTTTACACCCGTGTAAAACAGGATGCGCTCAGTGGTCGTCGTCTTGCCAGCATCGATGTGGGCCATGATGCCAATGTTGCGGACCTTGTTCAGGTCGGTGAGCACAGGTTGTGCCACGGGGTTCCTCCGAAAGTTGTGGGGGCTAAGTGCTGGTGGCGAGGGTCACGCAGGGCCAGAAGAATCTGAGCTGCGCGACCCCCGTCGGCGACTACCAGCGGTAGTGCGCGAAGGCCTTGTTGGATTCGGCCATCTTGTGAGTGTCTTCACGACGCTTGACTGCGGCGCCAAGACCGTTCGACGCGTCGAGAATCTCGTTGGTGAGACGCTCGGTCATGGTCTTCTCACGACGACCCTTGGCGTAGCTTGTCAGCCAACGAAGAGCGAGCGTGTTTGCACGGTGAGGCTTGACTTCAACAGGAACCTGGTAGGTCGAACCACCGACGCGGCGGCTACGAACCTCAAGGGTGGGGCGCACGTTATCGAGAGCCTTCTTGAGAGTAACTACTGCGTCTTGACCGTTCTTGGCAGATACGCCTTCGAGAGCGCCGTAAACGATGCGCTCTGCGAGACCCTTCTTGCCGTCAAGCAGAATCTTGTTGACTAGCTGGCTGACAATGGGGGCTCCGTAGACCGGGTCCGCTACTACGGGACGCTTCGGTGCTGGTCCTTTACGAGGCATTACTTCTTATCCTTCTTTGCACCGTAGAGGCTACGAGCCTGCTTGCGGTTTTTGACAGCTTGGGTGTCGAGCGCGCCGCGCACGATCTTGTAGCGCACACCGGGGAGGTCCTTGACGCGGCCTCCGCGGATCAGGACCATCGAGTGCTCCTGAAGGTTGTGGCCTTCGCCCGGAATGTAGGCGGTAACTTCGGTTCCGTTGCTGAGCTTGACGCGAGCAACCTTGCGAAGAGCCGAGTTCGGCTTCTTCGGGGTTGTCGTGTACACGCGAGTGCACACGCCGCGCTGCTGCGGGCTGCCCTTAAGGGCGGGGGCCTTGGTCTTGACGACCTTCGGCGTACGGCCCTTGCGGACCAACTGCTGAATGGTGGGCACTAAGTAACTCCTTGTAATAACTGCACGGTGACAGTTGCATGATGGTTAGCATTCGAGTGAGCTGTAAACAACGTCACTCGAGTTCATCTGGACCCGACCGTTGTCAGGTATGCCGTGGGGGGCAATCATGAGATTGCACCCTAGTGAGTGAGAACGTCGACGCCGCAGCTCCTTACAAAGCTTGTGCCTCGGAGGCACGCCACGAGCGCACGACAAAGCGCACACCTGCAAAATACTAGTCCCCGTGGCATCCACGGTCAAATGGTTCTCGTTATGTCTGAGTGCCCGCTGAAGGCGCTACTTCTTGTTTGCCATGCGCTTGTGCGGCGAGCCGCGACAGAGCAAAGATCGCCGTCACACTCCACACAGCGTTGAGAATGACAAAGGGCCACGTCTCATTGACAAGAGCATTGAACGTAAGAAACACGGCTCCAGCCAGATTGATCCACTGGTAGCGAAATCCGTTCTCGATTTTGCCTATAGAAAACAGAAAGTAGCCGAGAAGTATTGCGCCGGCTCCTAGCCAACCTATGAGGTCAACAATGAATGGCATGGAAGACCTGCAGCGCGGGTCTAGCTCGCTGCAGCTTCTGCTCGGCGCTGTGCCTCTTCGCGATTGTATGTTTCGCGAGCGCTGGCGTTGCGAGCCTTCACTTTCTTACCTCGAAAGCTAATGAGCACGCCAGTCCAGATCGCGACCTCACGAGCAAGGAGCCCTGCCACAATCGGGAACGGCTGCACGAGGCCGATCAAGAAGCGCTGGGAAGCGACATCAGGGGTATCAAAAATGACACCGTTGAACAGCAAAATGACCCCAACTGTACCGAAGTACACGATGGACGCAACAACAACACTGCCAATGACGTAGCTCCACCAACCGGCGCGGTTCACAAGAAGCACGACGAGAATAAGGCCAAGAGCAAAGAGTGCAACCGGGACAAAGAAATTCGGGTTGGCGACAGCACTAAAGTTGGGGCGCCCCGTTGCAACAACCGACATGACCACGAGCACAACGGCCAGCACGATGGCGTAAACGAAAGCACCAGCCATGGAGAGCAATACGCCTACGCCGCGATTGCCCTTCTTTTTCGGAGGCGCCGGAACCGGCACGTAGACAACACTGGGAGCGGCGGGTGCCACTGGATCGTCCTCGACAATGATCTCTACAGGCTCCACAACGGCGACGGCGGAAGTCGTTTCGCCTTCCTCTACGGTGGCGATAACCGGTCCTGTCTCGTTCGACGCTTGGTCGTCGCTTGCGGGTGTGCTCTTCTTCGCAGCCATTGTGTGCTCCTCACAGGCCCTGGCGGGCGTCCGGATAGATCGGTGTCACTCTATCAACGGACACCCACGCGTGCCTGAGAAAAGTTGCCGTCGCTACGGTGCAGCCGTCTCCGTCGGCTCCGGGCTTGGAGTATCGGTCGGCTCTGGCGACTCAACAGCCTCTTCTTCGACCGCGGCTTCTTCTTCCTTGGCCTCGTCGACGGGGGGTGTTGCGCCATCCGAGGCATCGAGCCCCGGCCAGGTTGGGTCGATCAATACATAGATGAAGCCATTGAGTGTTGTTGAGTACAAGCCCGTCGCCGATTCATATGCGACATTGAGCGCATCAATAGTGGTAATCCGCTCTGAATCCTGAAGAGTACCAACGAACTTCAGCACTTGGGCGAGGTCACCAAGCACGCTCACGGTAATCGGAATCGTCAGGAGGTTCTCGGCGGTAACGAGCGGACTGATTTCAACTACCGGACCACCCGACTCAGCAAACGCCCCCGGAACAAACCCCGCCGGATCGTTGATCAAGATGTTGCCGACGCTCACACCACTACCGACCGCAAGTTCGGAAATAATCCGTAGGAAATCTGCTTCATCGGCGTGGGGCGGGAGAGCCTTCCTGATTTCAAGAATTTCATCGCGGCTCAGGTCAAGTTCTTCAAACTTCTTTTTCAAGTCAGCAATATCTGCCTCTAGCAAGGCATTTTGAGCCTCGGCGGCTACTATCTGTTCGCTCGAAGCCGCGACTTCAGCCAGTCGTGGCGCGACACCGAGGAGCCACCCGAGAGCGAGAATTGCGACGACCAAGATGGCTGTCGCTAGAACCCAAATCCTGTTGTTCATTCGCTCTCTCCCTCTTCTTCGTCACTAACAATGCTGGAGAGGGCCCGCTCGTCGAGGTGCAGCCTCACGGTTGTTGTGTACAGACCGTTCTCGAACGTTGAACTATCCATGCGGACGCTGGAGAACCCAAGGGTCTGAGGGAAGGTGTCAATAAGGTCTGCAGTGGTCACTACGTTCGGGCTGAGAAAAACATACGTGATCTCGGCCATCCGTGAAGGCTGAAGAGGCACGGTGGCTTGGACCATCGGTGTCATCGGGCTTGCTGCCTTAATAACGACCGATTCGAGGTACACGCCGGCCGGCAGTCGTGTGAGCGCGTTCACGATGTTGTTGCCCCACTCGATCTCCGTCGACGTGGTTGCCAAGATCGCTGCGTCTCCGATGGCCACTTGACCAAGAACCTCGTTCACCTCGGAATAGCTTCCCTGTTCGGAAAGAAGCTCTGCGGTTCGATTGTTGGTCGTCGACAACTGGAGTTGAGCAGCAACTGCAAGAGTGCTCGCACCTGCATACCCTGCAAAAACTAGGATGATGGCGACGACAACAATCGCGATGAGGCCACGCCTCTGGGACTTGCTTTTGAGCTCGGACTTTACTTCTGGAGGAAGCAAGTCTGCTCGCGGTGGTCCGCCTACGACGAGACGATTCAGATCACGTTTGTTGTTGCTCATGCTGCGCTCCCCAGTGCTAGGCCGAGAGCAACCGCGAGGGTGTTCGGATCAGCACCCGCAGCCTTCTTTCCCTGGCGGGAAACATCGACGGTGCTAAACGGGTCTGAGGAAATGACTTGGGTTCTCGTGGTTTCCCCGAGCGCTTGGCTAAAGCCGCGCAATTGAGCGCCACCACCGCTCAAGATGATTGCCTGAACTTGGTCGTTTTGATGTGCGTTGTTGAAGTAGTTCAGGGTGTTCCTGAGGCTGTTAAGGAGCTCGGTGGTCGACGCGTTAATAACCTCCGCACTCCTGCCTTCGAGCTCCGAAGCTACGGGCGCCATGCTAAAGCCGCGGTTGCGCTTCATTTGCTCTGCCTGAAGCGGGCTCACTTCCATTCGATTGACGAGGGCTTTAGTGAGGTCGTCACCACCTGCTGGGATCATTCGCACGAACTGTGGGACGCCGGCCTTAATAATCACAACGTTGGTTGTGCTCGCGCCAATGTCAATGATGGCGATAGTCCCGCGAGCGAATGTTCCTCGAGCCATGACCCTCGTAAGGGCGAAAGGAATCAGATCGACTTGAACGGGGTTGAGCCCTGCCTCTCGCACGGCCGACACGTTCGCCATGACCGAGTCCTTGATTGCTGCGATGAGTAGCCCATGAACAACGGGGCCGTTGTCACCGTCGCCTTCCGACACTGGGTAGAAGTCGAGGAGCGCATCCGAAACGGGCACGGGAATCATCTCTTGCACTTGAAACGGCAAGGACTCTCTAATTTGCTGGATACTCATTTTCGGCACCGTGAGATCGCGAGCGATGACTCGCTGGTTGCCCAACCCCAGCACGACGTTTTTGGACTTGAAGCCTGCCGTTGCCCACAGCTTTCGAATCGCCGCAGCGACAGTGTGGATCTCTCGTACTTCGCCACTGCGTACGGCGCCCTCTGGAATTGCGATATCGGCGTAGCGCACGACAACTGGCTTGGCTTTGTCAGCATTTTCGACTTCGACGGCTCGAATCCAATCCTTGCCTATGTCGAGTCCTACAATTCGTTGCGCCAAACTTCCCCCTTTGCGTTAGCGCCTCGCGCCAACTAACTCACACCAAACAGGCCGAGGTACCACGCGAAAATGTCCCCACCTATGAAGATACCTACCCAGCAGCCGACAAGCATCCACGGACCGAAAGGAATTGCAGTTTTTTTACCCGCTCGGCCTGCCAGCATAAGTGCGACAGCAAAGATGCCCCCAAATACAAAAGCGGCGAATGCACCGACGGCGAGTTCACCCCAGCCTAACCAACCCACATACAGCCCGATGACGCCGGCAAGTTTGACGTCCCCGAAACCCATTCCACCCGGATACACGAGTGCCAGAATCAGATACGCGGTGTACAGTCCGACCATTCCCACGACCGCTCCAAGCAGCGCCTGCAAGTCACCGACGATGAGTGCAGAGATTCCCAGCAGTGCACCCGCAACGACGTAGGTAGGCAGCACAATCGCATTGGGTAGCTTCTGGGTGTCGAGATCGATAAGCGCGAGCGCAACCGAGACCGCAGCGAAGTACAGGAATGCGAAGAGAGCGAGGAAGACTGATAGCCATCCCGTCCACGGGGCACCGTGATCGAGCCACCCTGTCGGGCTTGTCGAAATGGCCCAGAAGGTGACTCCGGCGAAAAAGATGCCCGTTGCGAGTTCGACAGCGGGATATCTGATGGAAATCTGCTCAGCACACGATCTGCACTTGCCCCGCAACACTACCCACGACAGGAGGGGAATATTGTCGTACCAGCGCAGCGGAGCGTCACATTTCGGGCAGTGACTCGCAGGGTGCGCGAGAGATTCCCCTCTGGGCAACCTCCATATCACAACGTTGAGAAATGAACCGATCAGTAGTCCAAAAAGCCCAACAATGACCGCCGAAGCTACGGCGATGTCACTCACCATTTGCGGTGATGTTTCTCACGCTCGTAGGACGCTCGAACATGCTTGTGGGGTTAGTAACCTCACCGCCGGTTGGGAGTCCCGTGCTCAAGTCATAGCCAGGGAGACCGACCCCAACGAACCCAAGTTCTGCATCTCCAGCAAGGAACGTACGTCCCGCGAAAATTTGGCCTCGGAAGTGAGTGCTTCCCAGGTCGGCCAAGCACGGCGTGTAGATCATTGCGGAAATCTTGTCACTGAAGGTAAATCCACCGTCAACCGTGAAGGTTCGTCCTCCACACGTGGGCAATTGGTCGGCTGTTGTGTCTGGCTGAATCAGCCACAATTGCACGTCAGTGCTTGCCTTGAATTTCGCGCCACCGGTCAGATCGATGTTGTTCGCGATGATGGCGAGGTCGTGTTTGAGCTCGACTTCGGCGCTTCCGTCGAGAACTGCGCCACCGGTACAGCCCCGAGCATCAATGACGCCAGGCCCGGTGAGACCCGCAATCGCGTCCTTGAGTTTGTGCGACAACGGCCACCAGATCTGACCGCAGTTGCCGCTCAAGACGATTTCTGTGTACCCAGTCCAATCATTGACGTCGTATTCGAAATCAACCCAGTCCGGCACGATAGGTGCGAGCGGCGCTGTTGCTGGCGCGGGACCCGCAGAGGGCCCTGAAGGGATAACCACTTGTGTGCCGACGGTTGGGGTACTTCCCTTGGACTTGGCCAAAGTGATCGACTTAGCGGTCAAGGTCGCGGGGATGGACGAGCTGCCCTCAAGGTAGGCGGCTCCACGGACAAGTGCGTTGCCACCAATTCGGGCGGAATCCTTCATGTTGAGCGCACCGGATTCGGTCGACCCGTTGATTCGTGAAGAATTTGTCATCGTGATTCCGGCCGATGAAAACACGCTTCCGGAGACTGTCGCGCTGCCACCAGTGATGCTGACGCTACCCGCGACAACGCCACCCAACACTTTGGCCGAACCGTTGGTGAGCGAAGTGAGACCCGTGGTCCACACGTTCTGCACTGGGCCGCTATTTGATCCGGTGTATGTCGAGGAAATCACATTGCCACCAATGCCCGCGGCCGAACCGTTCACGACCGCGCCGGCAGCCCACACGTTTCCTTCGATGATGCACGATCCTGAGGTCGTGAGCGAGCCACCCTCAATGACCCAGTCGCGCGCGCCGTCGGAACCACCACCGCAGATGGTGTCGCCCGTCTTGATCATGACGTCAGCCTGTGAGCCGTCGACCGAGACCAAGCTACCGCTACCGGTAAAGCCGTCGGACGAATACGAGAAGATTGCGGGCCCCGTCGCCGAAGGCGACACAGCGGGTGGGCCCGACTGGGTGAAGTCTGCGGCGACGACACTCTCGTCTCCCCTTGAGACAGCTACGCCCGGGGCAGTTGCGGTACCTGTTGATAGCACTCGCACGTTAACACTCGAGTTTGGTGGGCAGCCGTCAGTAAATGCGCCCGCGTCTCCGTTGCGATACTGAACTTGGACGGTGAAGATGATGTCGCCGAGCCCATCGCTCGTGAAAGTACCGTCGGTGTTGCCTTCACCAGTAGTGTCGGCGACGCAGGTTCCTCGCAGCAGGCTCGCTTGCGCGATAGCAATTCCACCGTCGGCTGCTGACTGTGACTGCACGCCAGCGCGACTCGAAGAGGTGTATCCGATGGCATTGATGACTGAAGACAGAAGCAAAGTCGTGACGATGAGTCCGAGCCCCATGACACCCATGACGGCGACCAAGGCGACACCCTTGTCAGCGTCTGCACGATGTTGTCTGAGCCTGTTGTTTATCGCAATTAGAAACATGGTGAGCTAACCCACTCTCCTGCCCTGCTTGTCGCAGAGCTAGTAATGACTGCAGCGGTGTTGTCGTTTACAACAGTCTCGAACTGAATGAGCACTTGACTGCCGGATCGAGAGAAAATGTCTGAGGAGTCCGAGAGATTGACGTCTTCGGCCAAAAGAGTCCAACCGAGGATTGCCGAGCTTGACGGCGGGTTGGGAATCGTGTCACCCGAAGTGTGGGAGCGAATTGTGTGCTCTAGGGCCGAGTAATACCAGACCGAGCACTCCCAGACGACATCGCTGCTTCGGTTTGCCGTGCTCGCCATGAGCATTGCGTCGCCTTCTTCAGCCAATCCTGAAATCACGACATCGAATGACCGCGAGTTTCGGATTCCATCGGCGATGTTGTCTGCGGCGAATTGTGCTTGAGTTGCGGCCCCGGTAGACAAGCGCACGTCGCGCTCGACTCGTTGCATGCTGATCATGATGGCGCCAACGGTCCCAAGCACGAGAGCGAGAATAAGGCTGTATACAACAAGTTCGGACATTGTGAAGCCGTCTTCACGCTGGCTTCGATCCCGAAGTGAGGCTACTAGACTCATGGCCCTGACTCCGTCGAAACAAGAACAAATGTCGTCGTGGTCGAAACCGTCTCAGTCGGCGCGTCGTTGCGAGCGACGTCTACGCGGTATTCGATGACGCCGGGGAGATCAGTCGGGCACGCGTCGCCCACGATTGTTCCCGTTATGTCAAAGCTGACTCCACGAGAGTCGGCGACGGTGGTCTCGACGCCAGAAGCGGCAGCCACTCCGTCGCATGTTTTTACGTCGCGTACCTTCTCGACGTGATTTTGCATGAGCTGAGTGGCACTGGCGATTGTGGCATTTCTCGCCGAGACCTGAAGGGCTTGGACGAGCAAAGGCAATATGGCGATTGAGAGAATTGCGAGAATAAACATCGCCACCATAATTTCGGCCAAACCGAAACCGTCGTCCTTTGAGCGCGCTGGCGAAGACGAAGCGTTGTGTGGGAACGCTCTCATTGCCTCCACGTACTCCTCCAGCCGTGTGTTACCCCGCATATTCGAGGATGTAGTTCTGTCTCTAGTAATAGAGCGATGGGGTACCGCACGAAACGGTACCCCATCGCTTGGCCGCTAACGAGCGACCTATGTACTGCGACTAGCTTGCAGCGGTGAATACTCCAGCTGCACAGGTACCAGCAGCAACACCCGAGGTGTCCGTTGCACCAAAGGTGGTTGCGCCCGCACCGTTACCGAGTGCCGCACCCTGGATGCAGAAGCCGTCCTGGTCGCCCGACATGACGAGCTGTGAATCTGGGCTAGGCGTGAAGTCTGCCAAGCCCGTGAGGTTCGTGTCGGCAAAGATCGCGGCCACTGCGGTTGCGTCATCTGCCGTGACGAGAGCTGCAACAACAGCAATCTTGGCGTTGGTGATGTCAGACTGCACGGCGGAGTCGCGAGCGCTTGCCTGCTGGCCCAAGAAGATCGGGATAGCAATTGCGGACAGGACACCGATGATGAGGACGACAACGAGGAGCTCGATGAGCGTGAAGCCCTTTTCGTTCTCTTCGCGACGAAGACGGCTAGCGTCAATTGCCTGGTTGATACGTGTAAACATTTTGTACTTCCTGTCGTTAGTGAAAATGGTGCAAGGACAGGTGGCCCCCGAGAAGATCTGACCCCCACGACTATCGTTGTTCATGCACCCCATTCTCGGAATCCCTCGAATGGGGGGTATGTGGAATATAGTAGCGCCCTTTACGAGTGCTCTACTTGATTTCGTTGAAGATTGAAAATACTGGCAAGTACAAGGCGACAATCATTCCACCGATAACCACGCCGATGAAGGCAATCATGAGCGGCTCAATGAGTGACGTGAGCGCCTTTGTGGTTGTATCAACCTCAGCTTCGTAAAACTCAGCAATCTTGTCGAGCATGATCTCCATGGAACCAGCGTCTTCACCCACAGCAACCATTTGAGTCACCATGCTCGGAAACACGGGCTCGAGAGCAAGCGGACCAGCGACGCTCTTACCTTGACGCACGGACTCTTGAACTTTCTTGAGAGCCTGCTCAATGACGTAGCTACCGGAAGTTTCTCCCACGATGCTGAGGGACTGGAGAATAGGAACGCCTGCGCCCACCATCGTCGAGAAGTTGCGCGCGAATCGAGCGATAGCAACCTTGTTGAAGAGTTGCCCGAACACTGGCAGCTTGAGCTTCAGCGGGTCAACGACAGACCGCACACGATCGGTGTGTTTGTTGGCTCGCCACCAAATCGCGAAGACGACGCCGCCAACGAGCAAGACGGGTCCAGCCCAGACCATGCTCTTGGACATAATGACCAAAATCTGCGTAGGCAAGGGGAGCGTTCCACCCAGGTCAGCGAACATTTTTTCAAAAATGGGCACGATAAAAATGAGCATTCCCACCACAGAGACAACTGCCATGATCAAAACGATGACCGGATAGGTCAGTGCCGACTTAATGGTGTCTCGAAGCTTAACGTCGCTCTCGAAGTTGTCCGCCGCTCCCTCAAGAGAGGTATCGAGGAATCCACCCGTCTCTCCGGCTCGAACGAGATGAATCATGAGTGGAGGAAAGACTTGCGGGTGTTTGGCGAGTGAATCCGAGAGGGGTGAACCCGTCTCAACGTCCGACCTGACGAGCCCCAAAACACGGCCAAGCTCTTTGTTTTCTGTCTGCTCAGAGAGAATTGTTAGTGTCTTAATGAGAGACAGACCTGCCGAGATCATCGTCGCCATCTGCCGGGACATGACGGCGAGATCTTTCAGTCCAACGCTTTTCCCGAAACCGGGAATCGACAACTCACGATTAAGGCCAGTTCCAAGCCCCGACTCGTCAATCGTGATGGGTGTGACACCCATAGTGCGGAGCTTCGCGATGACAGCACTTTCGCTGTTGGCGTCAACTCTGCCCTTAACTACTTTGCCACTCGCTTCGCGAGCGGTATAGGTAAAGGTACGTGCCTGCGCGGCCACTTATGCTCCTTGAGAGGAATAGGCATCACCAAAGTCAATGCCTGCTGGTTTTCGCGAACTGTCAACCGAATCCGACGAATCTCTTCCAGCGCGCTGAATCAAATGCTTGAGATCTTCAAGATCGTGAGCCTTATCGTAGGCCGCTTGGTGACTAATCTGACCCGCGTTGACGAGGTCAGCCAAATGCTGATCCATCGTGTGCATTCCGAGATCACGGCCAGCTTGCATCACTGAGTGGATTTGGTAGGTCTTTCCTTCACGAATGAGGTTGGCAACGGCAGGCGTGGTGACTAGTACCTCCGTGGCTACGGCTCGACCACCGCCGCCAGCCTTCTTCACGAGAGTCTGACACACGACACCTTGCAGTGTCGCGGCGAGTTGCGCGCGCACTTGCCCCTGTTGGTGAGGCGGGAAGACGTCGATGACACGGTCGATTGTTTGAGCGGCATCCTGCGTGTGCAGAGTCGCGAAAACCAAGTGGCCAGTTTCAGCGGCAGTGAGGGCAACAGAAATTGTCTCGAGGTCTCGAAGCTCACCGATGAGGATGACGTCGGGGTCCTGACGCAAGACGTGCTTGAGAGCATTGTTGAAGCTGTGAGTGTCGTGGCCAACCTCGCGTTGGTTCACAATCGACTTCTTGTTCGCGTGCAAAAACTCGATCGGGTCTTCAACGGTGACGATGTGGTCGGCTCGTGTCGAGTTGACGAGGTCGATGAGCGCGGCAAGCGTTGTCGACTTTCCCGAACCTGTCGGCCCCGTGACGAGCACGAGTCCACGTGGGAGCTGCGCAAACTTTGACACTTTGTCGGGGATGCCGAGCGAACCGAGCTGCTTAATCTCGGTGGGGATCAAACGAAAAGCTGCACCGAGAGAGGCGCGCTGCTGGTACACGTTGACGCGAAACCGCGAAGTCTCCGAGAGAGTGTAGGCGAAGTCAAGTTCGAGCGCTTCAGCAAAAATGACTTGGTGCTGCGCTGACATAACACTCCGCAAGGCGAAATCGACCTTTGCGGAATCCCACACGGGCATTCCAGGAATCGGCTTGAGACCACCGTCAACTCGCATCATAGGTGGAGCGTTGACTCCAACATGGAGGTCAGATGCGCCGGCAAGAACAATCGCGTTGAGCGCGGCAACAAGGTCTTGATCACTACCCGCTTGACCAGCGCCCGGCTGGGGCGCCTGTTCAGACAACAGCTTGGCCTTGGGCGGCGCACCCTCGTGGGTAGTTGGAACTCCATAACCTCCCGGTGCAGCAACACTCACGCTCGGAACCTCGAGCGCTGGCGCTACTTGAATGCGTGGTTGCGCGGTTACCGAAGGCGGTGGGTAGTAGCCGGGAATTGACTCTTCTTGAGGCCCCACAGCGTCGACGTGCTGGGCAGCCGGAGCAGTAGGAGGAGTTGGAGCGGCCGGAGCCACAAAGCTTTGTGCCACGAATTGTGCGGCGCTGGGTTGCGATTCTGACGGCGACTGATAGCTCGGAGCCGGTGCGGGCTGGGCCTGGTAGCTCGGCGCGGGGGCCGCCTGAGCCTGAAAACTCAGTGATGCAGACTGAGGTGCATCGTATTGTGGGGCTGCGGCCGGTGGGGCAAGTGGGAAACCACTAGGAGTGCTTGGCGAGTTCTGGGCACGACGGCTTGCGCCCGTGCCCGGGAAGGAGTCACCGTCACCGACGGGAATCTCGTAGACCGGTTTCGTCATGCGACCACCCTCATAATCTCGTCAACAGATGTGAATCCGAGTTGGGCTTTTGCCCATCCATCCTGTCGAAGCGTCAACATTCCTTGCGCGATAGCTGTCTGGGTAATTTCGGCACTAGAGGCACGAGCGACGGCCAGTCGTTCAATTTGTTCGGTAACAGTCATGACTTCGTGAAGCGCGATGCGCCCCCTGTAACCCGTGTTAGAACAGTTTGTGCAACCCACGGGCTTATACAGAGTGGGAGGCGGCATGTCGGGGCTATATCCAAACCTCAATGCCGCGAGGTGAGCCCCGTCGTGCTCGTACGCCACTTTGCAGCGGTCGCACAGTCGTCGAGCGAGTCGCTGAGCCACAACACAATCGAGTGCCGAACCAACAAGGAAGGGCTCGATGTTCATTTCCGTGAGTCGCGTGATTGCGCTCGGAGCGTCGTTCGTGTGAAGTGTCGACAGCACAAGGTGGCCGGTGAGAGACGCTTCGATAGCAATCTGCGCGGTTTCGTGGTCCCGAATTTCACCGATGAGAACCACGTCTGGGTCAGAGCGAAGAATTGACCTGAGCGCACTCGCAAAGGTAAGCCCGGCCTTGGGGTTCACTTGCACTTGGTTTATGCCAGGCATCCGGTACTCGACGGGGTCTTCGACAGTGATGACGTTTATCTCGGGCCTAGCGACGGCACCCAGAGTTGTGTACAGGGTCGTGGACTTACCGGAGCCTGTCGGCCCCGTGACCAAAATCATCCCGTACGGCTTTGTGTAGGACCTCTTAAATGCCTCGAAGTTGTGGGGCAACAACGCGAGGTTCTCCATGGAAACCGTTGACGACGAGTTGTCAAGAATTCGCATAACAACTTTTTCGCCCCACACCGTGGGGAGTGTCGCGACGCGGAGGTCAATCTTGCGACCACCGTGGCTCACCGACATCCGGCCGTCTTGAGGCTTACGGCGCTCGGCGATGTCAATCTCGCTCATAATCTTGAGCCTCGAGATCACACCGTTCTGAATGGATTTCGGCGCAGACTGCATTTCGTGCAAAACGCCGTCAATGCGATAACGAACGTGCATTTCGTATTCGGCCGGCTCGATGTGAATATCGGAAGCGTGGTCTTGAATGCCTTGGCTGATCAGCAGGTTAACAAAGCGCACGATCGGCGCGTCATCTTCGATTGGTTCGTCTTGACCTGCGAGAGCAACAGCAGAGCTAGTGTTCTCTTCTTCGATCGCTGACGTGAGGTTGCTCAACTCACCATCGGCTCGATGGAAGCGATCGATCGCCGCACGCAAGTCCGAGGGAGCTGCGACTACAGGCTTCACCTGAAGGCGCGATACGGCACGAACGTCGTCAATAGCAAAGACGTCACCGGGGTCAACCATGGCAAGCGTCAGGATGTCGCCCATGATGCCGATCGGCATGACTTGGTAGCGGCGACACATAGCTGACGGCACGAGGGATACCGCCGTGCGGTCGACGGGAAACTCAAGAAGTTCAACAAATGGCAGCTCGGCTTGAGCCGCACGAGCCGAGGCAAGCTGAACTTCGGTCACGATTCCGCGCTCGACGAGCTGCTTGACGGCGTCTTCGTCTTCGCCCCAGGCTCCAGAAATGGAGTCGAGGTTTTCGATCGGCACGACGCCGCGCAAAATCAAGATCTCTGTGAGGGTTGCCATCTGGTCTCCTCACGATTCGATGATGTCGGTGGCCCCCCAGGCGCGACGATCATGAGTTCTAATTTGCTAGGTAATAAACCTAACCCTTTGGTCGAAGGTTTTCATACCCCTAGTCGGGGGTATTTGTCTGCACATCACCTGGTGGAGCGAGTGCCGTGACAGAGCAAACGGCCCGCCGCGCGAGCGACGGGCCGTTTGATTGGACTCTTAGTTATAGGTGCCCGGCGTGAAGTCATCCGTCGAGAATGTGTCGAAATCGACAAAACTCAGGTCAGACTCACTGTACGCAGCGTCATCGGTGAAGATACGGTTCGGGTAGCGTTCCGCCTTCGCCTCTTCCGTGGCTTCGACTGTGACGTCGCGGTAGCGAGCAAGGCCCGTACCAGCAGGGATGAGCTTTCCGATGATGACGTTTTCCTTGAGGCCCATCAGCGGGTCTGACTTGCCCTCCATGGCCGCTTGCGTCAGAACGCGAGTGGTCTCCTGGAAGGACGCAGCCGAGAGCCACGATTCGGTCGCCAGCGAAGCCTTGGTGATACCCATGACTTCTTGACGGGCCGAAGCCGTTGCCTTGCCTGCGGTAAGTGCACCGCGGTTGAGCTCGTTGTACTTCAAGCGATCAACGAGTTCACCAGGAAGCAAGCCGGTGTCGCCGTGGTCAACAACAGTGACCTTGCGCAACATCTGGCGAACGATGACCTCAATGTGCTTGTCGTGAATCGGCACACCCTGCGAACGGTAGACACCCTGGACCCCGTCGACGATGTGGAGCTGCACGGCACGGACACCCTTGACGCGAAGAACTTCCTTCGGGTCGAGGTTTCCGACGTGAAGCTGCTGTCCGAGCTCAACGTGCTGACCGTCCTCAATCAACAAGGTTGCACGGCGAAGCACGGGGTACGCGATCGGCTCGTCACCATTGTCGGGCGTGAGGATGAGCTTGCGGCTCCGGTCGGTGTCTTCGATCGTGATGCGACCAGCGGCCTCGGCAATCGGGGACGCACCCTTGGGGGTACGCGCCTCGAATAGCTCGGTGACGCGCGGCAGACCCTGAGTGATGTCATCAGCAGAAGCAACACCACCAGTGTGGAAGGTACGCATGGTGAGCTGAGTACCAGGCTCACCAATCGACTGAGCAGCGATGATTCCAACGGCCTCACCGATGTCTACGAGAAGACCCGTAGCAAGCGAGCGGCCGTAGCACACAGCACACACACCAACAGCCGAATCACACGTAAGCACTGAACGCACCTTGATGTTGTGCACTTCAGCAGCCACGAGGGTATCGAGCAGAACGTCTCCGACGTCAGCTCCAGCCTCAGCTATAACGGTTCCCTTGTCGTCGACAGCGTCGGCCGCGAGGCTACGAGCGTAGACCGAGTTCTCAACGTTGCTGTCGAGCACCCACTTACCGTCTGCGTTCTGAGTCGCGATAGGCATGTCCAGACCCTTCGAGGTGCCGCAGTCGTCTTCGCGGATGATGACATCCTGTGAGACGTCGACGAGACGACGAGTGAGGTATCCGGAGTCAGCCGTGCGGAGAGCCGTGTCAGCAAGACCCTTACGAGCACCGTGAGTTGCGATGAAGTACTCGGCAACCGAGAGTCCTTCGCGGTAGCTCGAGATAATCGGGCGAGGAATGATCTCACCCTTCGGGTTCGACACGAGTCCACGCATACCGGCAATCTGGCGTACCTGCATCCAGTTACCACGAGCACCAGAGGTGACCATGCGGTTGATGGTGTTGTTCTCAGGCATGTTGTCTTCCATCGCCTTGGCGACTTCAGCTGTTGCCTTGTTCCAGATCTCGATGAGCTCCTGACGACGCTCGGCGTCGGTCGTGAGTCCCTTCTCGAACTGTGACTGCACCTTGGCTGCTTGCTTTTCGTAGCCCTCGATGATCGAGCGCTTGCTCGGCGGCGTGAGCACGTCAGAAAGAGCAACGGTTACACCGGAGCGAGTTGCCCAGTGGAATCCAGCGTCCTTGATGCGGTCGAGAGCTGCAGCAACTTCAACCTTCGGGTACCGCTCAGCGAGGTCGTTGACGATGGCCGAAATCTGGCCCTTGTCAGCAACT
>Ga0070753_1000250_pt1 | contig 34089 bp, 58 predicted proteins | sample VirMetDEL_Aug_31_FD_77441 | JGI IMG/M metagenome (GOLD analysis project Ga0070753, IMG submission 77441) | Aqueous microbial communities from the Delaware River and Bay under freshwater to marine salinity gradient to study organic matter... | ecosystem: Environmental > Aquatic > Marine > Coastal... | reverse complement strand
TTTTTGTCTTTCTTCTTCTTTTTTCTCATTATAATCCATCATTGGTTTCCATCCAACCGCTAATAAAGACGCTCCAACTCCAAGTTCAGCAACCGCTCTTTTTACCGCAATTCGTTCAAAAACTGGAATTTTTTCCCAAACAATCTGTTTACTCTTAATTCCTTGATTAATAGTTTTAATAAATTGTCTTTTACCCATTGTTTGGGCGGCAGTTTCAATTCCTGCCGCAGCCTCCTGTTTTACAAATGTCTCTAAACTTTTTTCAAGCACTTGTGGTGATTGTTGAAATACCTTTCTAAAAATTTGTTTTTCAGCAACTGTTAAACCTTCATACGCCGCAAGTACACCAGCTTCTGTTGTCACACCCTTAAACGCAGCAATCATAGGTTGTAGTACTTTGGGTGCAACAGTAATATATTTAAAGGCACCTAAACCAACTAATGATAATATAATACCTATAGCACCACCAATTGGGTTATCAGCAACATATATATCATAAAACCCTGCCAATACACCAGACCCTGCAATTATTAGCGCTGGTAATAATCCACCACTAAAAACACTAGCAACTATACTTACAAGAATGCCAACACCTATTATTATCAAACCACCCCAGTCTTTGTACCAACTTCTTTCAATGAAGGTATCTTTATTGTATGGATGGAATTTTCCATCAGCACCTTGATAATAAAAACCTTTATTCATCACCCATCCTCTCATTCCTTGCATGGTTGGATTAAAGAAACTCAAATTTTTTTGTTTATTGTCATTTTTGAAGTCAAATGTTATCAAAAAGAAAAATGGAACTCCCTGAATTTCAAACTGGTTTATCTTTCCGTTAGCTATACCGGAAATGTACGATGGTTCTGGTTCATACAGGGCTTTTGTTCTTGCTCCAGGTGTTACCGATTGTGGGTACGTAATCATCCAACGTCGGTTATCCCCCGTTTTAGTATCACCACTTAATTCTTCGCCAGTATTTTTATCAGTCAATACATAAACATAATATGGACCTAAATTATCACTACTCTGTAAGTGGGCTTCTCTACCCCATGGTTTACTAAAATCTATATTGTTAGTATAAGTAACAGTATTATACGGTACCACCAATTCCCCGAAAATTGTGTCAATTGTTTTTGCATCATCTTCATTGGTCTTGGTGAATTGTGTAGTGGCTGGCGTTTGTGTAGTGTCTGGCGTTTGCTCATAAATTAAATTATTTTTTAATACAGCACTTTCAACAAAATTATTATTACCAATTAAACTATCAGTATTTCTCATAAGTTTAAGTATATAATCAATATCTCTATTCATAATTTATAAATACTAATTAAAATCAAATCCGGATAATACATCAGCCATATCTTGGTCTTTATTACCCATATCAATTGTTATCATTTTATTAGTGTCAGGATTTTCAGTAACCTGGTTAGCAATTTTACTTACTTCGGATTTTGCACTGTTAATGTTACCACCAACAAATGCATTCAACTGTTCAGGCGTTTTTTCTCCAAGATATTTTGCTAGTTCTTCTGGAGACATATTTGCAAGTCTAGTTTGTGCAAATTGTAATTGTCTTTTTTGTCTTTCTTTTTCTTTTTTATTTTTTTCATCCATCATTGGTTCCCATCCAACCGATAATAAAGACGCTCCTATCCCAAGTTCAGTAATAGCTCTTTGTATTGAAGTTCTTTGCCAAACCGGAATTTTTTCCCAAACAAGTTCTTTATTCTTGACTGCTGTCTTAATTGTTTTAATAAACTTCTTTGCACCCATTTTTTTTGCACTATCAAGAATACCATCTGATAAAACTTGTTCTAAATCCTTTTGTAATCTGTAAGGTTCTTGTTCGAATACTTTTCTAAAAATTTGTTTTTCAGTAACTGATAAACCTTCATACGCCGCAAGTGCTTGAGCTTCTGTTTTCACACCCTTAAAGGCGTTTTTTACCTCCACCCACAAATGATTTGATACCTTAATATATTTTAGTGTACCCATACCAACTAAAGTCATTATAATACCTATTGCACCACCAATAGTATTATCAGCAACAAATATATCATAAAGTCCCGATAAAAAATTTGTGATGGTCATTAATATTATCGGCCATACAGGACCAAAGAAAAAACCTGCAATTACTGATACAATAGCCCCAACAACAATTATTACCACACTACCCCATTTTTTCCACCAACTTTCTTCAAAAAAATCATCTTGTTTATATGGATACAATACTTCATCAGCACCTAGATAATAAAAACCGTCAGTCATATCCCATCCTCGAAGATTCAGCATGGTTGGGTTGAAAAAAGATAACTGTGACGCCCTCCAATTTTGCTTAGTAATTTTTTTATTCATCTCATCAAATGGATATTTAATGAACCAAGTAAATCGAACTCCCTGAATTTCAAACGCGTTTATCCTTCCATCGTTAAGTTTTACGCTAAGATACCCTGGTTCAGGATAATATAAAACCTTTTGTCTTTGGTTAGGGTCTACGTCAAGTGGATTTGTCATTACCCATTTCGTGTACGCCGGGTAGGTGGATGAGTCTATGGGCCATGGTTCTTGTGTCTTTTTATCATATAATACATAATTTATATATGGACCTAAACTATCAGTACCTAAAAATTCTCTATTATTATTACCCCATGGTTTACTAAAATCAGTTTTTATAACATGAGTAGTTGTACCATCAGGCACTTTTAACTCCCCAAAAACTGTTTGAATTGTTTTTGCGTCATCAATATTTTGTTTTCCATCACCAAAAAGGTTACTACTTTCAAATATTTTTTTTTTAGGTGTAACACTTTCAACTGGATTTGCATGACCTCGTGATACACCACTATCCCAAACATATCCTGGACCTTGATATGTTTTACCCATAGTTCTACCACTTTCCCATTTGTAGCTAGGGTTATTCATATAAGTTTTTCCGAAAGTTCTACCACTTGACCATTTTTTTCCTGTAGAGGTTGGCGTACTTGTAGAGGTATCTGATGTCGTATCACCTTCATCTTCACCTAATTCTGATTTATAATTAGATTCAGAAATTTCTCTCATTAAACCCAATATGTAGTCGACATCAAAGTTCATAATTTATAAATACTCTAAGAATTTAGAATTTTTTCCACTTCTTTCAAGTGTTCTAAGAACTTTTCTGGATTATTCTTAGCCCATTTCTTAATAGAATCAGGAATATGAGAATGTTCAACATTCTCGATAACCTTAAGAGCAACCTCAATATCTTGTGATTTTTGAGATGATTCTATTATAATTTTATCATCAAAATAATCTGATAACTTTCTTTTTAATAATGGTGATTTTGCATGTATTGAAACTTCCCATTTATTACTTTCAATATATTCTACAAACTTTGATAAGTTTAGTGGTTGACCCTCATCAAATGGAAAAGTCTTTAATAATGATTTTGGTTCGGCAACTATTCTAAAAATTTGAATAGTAGGTGTAATAAAAATAGTAATTTTTTGATTAACAAAACCAAATAAAATATCCCTTTCTAAAGTGATTTTAGATAATAATTCTCTTAGAGTATTTATCAGGTCATTCATATTTATAAATACAAAAAACCTGACGTTTATTAGGTTTAATATAGTTCAGAATCAGGTAATAAATCAGGATTTACCATGTAATATTCATTGAGGAAACTAATAACCTCATCTTCATCCAAGAACACGTCAAATTCATCAAAATCATCAGCATAATCTTCATCGTCGTCAAAAAAATCTTCATCTAACTCAGGAGCTAATGTATATCCATAATCTTCAGCAACCTGAATCTCAATTTTATCGGTTCTAATTGTATCTTCATCATCACCAATCAATCTAAATGTAACTTCAAGTAAATTACTTGTAGGATTTAGATAAAACGAAAAAAGTTCTTGTACTTCCATTTTAATATTATTTTCTATACAAATATCACAAACAATATAAAAAAACCCTACACAATGTAGGGTTTTAAGAAAAAAATATTTTAGACATCAAATGTCGGTGTTCCCCTCAAATCAATATCATCTAAACTGGTTTCTTCAGTATTTGGACCACCATCTTTCATACATTGGAAGAACGTTTGTCTAAAACAATCTGATTTACTATACGTTCGGCATCTCTCAATTGCTTTATACAAACATCTATTAATTGTATTACAATCATCCATTTTAGGACCTTTAAAGTCAACTAAGTTCCACCAGTCTGACCTACCTTCACCATTGTTATTATTGTTGTTATCACCACTTTGATTACCATTATTACCAGCACCCTGTTCGTTACAATCACACTTAGGTAATTCAAGACATTTTTTACCCATCACAATAAGTGTGTTGTAACCAACAGCACCATCAACTTTCAAACCGTTTGACCTTTGAAAATCTTCGGTTGCTTTTTTAGTTTCTTCTCTGAATTTTCCATCACACTTAGTCCAGTCTTCACCACAACCCTGATTTATTCCACCACCCATTTTATTTGGGTTGTATCCACACTTAGATAATCCGTTTTGAATTTTCTTTACAGCATCTCCGTTTGAACCGTATTTAGCCTGTTTTCTACCACATAATATATCACAAAGGTCATCACCTTGTTGTATGATAGGTAAAAAAGCTTCATTGATTATTGATTTTAATCCTTCCTTAATAAGTCTATCTTCCAATAGTTTATTGGCTTCTTGTATGTGTCTTATTTTACTATAGCTTTTTCTCATTTGTTAATTGTATTTTTTAAATCTACTGAACATTTCGTTTATAATATTCTTTTGTTTTTTGAATGATTCCTGTAAATCTTCATCAACCTCTTCACTCATCCAGCATTCACATATTTCTTTACCACACTTTTCACAAGTTTCTTCTTTTAATGACGGAACCACTATAATGTCGTCTGATGGTAATTCAATACCTTCACTATCAGTTTCTTCCGCAACTTCAGCATAACCATAATTGTCTTCAGGTCCTTCAGAATCAAAGTTATATGGACCCCATTCACCACTCATTCTTTCTTTTCCGTTAAACTCATTATCCATTTTATTTTGTAATGCCTTCATAAAATTACCAGTATCACCATCACCATTAATATCCGCATCATCAAACATTCTTTGAATTGATGATAAATCTATATTGTAAGGGTCTACATTACTATCTGATTTACTAAATTGTTCAGGACCTCCTGACTTATAATCAAACGCTGCATTTGCATAATTATATACTTCACCATCATCAATATCTTCACCTAAATCAGCAATCATAACCATATCATCACCACCGTAACCACATTCAGAACATTCTCCTTCATACATCATACCTCCACATTCAGAACACATTTCTTTCTCTTCTCTAATGACGGATTCATGAATACCAACATTGGTGTAATGTTTAACATCCCCCTTTCCATTTACAGTAATACCATTTTTATCGTTAGCAAAATCCTGAACGATTATTGGATTTTCTTTTGGGCTTGATTCACGTACAGCATAACCATCATACACTGTTTGATGTTGTTTTAGTATGTTTTCCCTTTCGTTAGGGTTCATCTTGAAAAAATATGCATTCATAGTTTTAGGTTTTATAAATAAATATCAATTATTTCCAAATTGACTTATTGACTGTTATATTCCAATTTATTACACTTGGGTTATGAATCGATTGTGGGTTTGTTAAGGTTAGTCATATATCTTGGTAAATTCATTTCTCAGCCCGTACATCCCACATCGATTTTCTTATATTATATTCAATAATGAAAAAATACATTTTACTTTTGTTTTTAGTTCTTGGGAACTTATTGTCTGCTCAGACAGATAATTACTATCGATTGTCATCAACAACCTATAAGAACTGGATTGCGGATATGACATGGAATGGATATACTGAAGAGTGGGACTTTGTTAATCGTCCGGAAGTAAATAACCTAACAATAGAGTGGTATTTCTTGATTGATAAAATTACTGGAACCGGTACTATCAAAGCGGGAACTATCGCATACGATGTTCAAGGATACACCACAGAGGTAAAAGACGGTGTTAATCTGGTACATTTTAGAGTATATAACCCAGTTGTGGAAAAATACATGTCACTTATATACACACAACAAAATTCAGATGTTTTTATCGCCATATACGATAATATAGGTAGAACTGCTTATTATTTTGATTGATATGATTTTAGATTTGGATGAATATGCTGAAGGTGCAATCTTACTAAACGGGTTTGAAGATTGTATTGTTGGTGTTGTTGAAGAATTTGGTAATGGTAGAAGAGTTCTTTACGATAAGTGGAAGATTATTGAAAAACTACAAGAGGATTCAATGACACAAGGTGAAGCTGAAGAATACTATGATTATAACATATTAGGTTTGTATGCTGGTGAACAAAATGCAGTGTTTTTGGATTTGAGAATTATACCTAATGTAAAATCAAACGGTGAAGTCCTATATAATGTAACATGAAACGAAGTCAACTAACATATGGAACTGAGGTCGGTTCTCAGTTGGTGAAAGTTGACCTCAATAAGTTTGAATTATATAAAGACAACAAACTCAATGTAACTGATAAACATTATCATCAACGAATTGAGGAAATCAAACAAGAGATTATTGATTTATTAGAGGAAAAAAAATGGAACGATGTTATTTGGCTAACCATAAAATTTGAACCATATGAAACTCTAAAAATTCATCTATATGACAAAGGAAATGATGAATTCCTAACCACATTAATCTCACCAACAGAATGGAAAACTAACTACAAATTTATAGGAACATTTGTATTATCATCACAATCAAACACATTTAGAAAAATATGAAAAACATAGACATCCAATACCAAACGTTACTCAAAACTATTTTAGAATACGGCGAAGATAAGAAAGACCGTACAGGGACTGGTACCAAATCAATTTTTGGTTATACCATTAGACACAATATGCAAGAAGGATTTCCACTCTTAACCACAAAGAAAATGGCCATCAAAACGATGATGACCGAACTTAAGTGGTTCTTGAAAGGAGACACTAATATTAAGTACCTAGTCGACAATGGTTGTCATATTTGGGACGGAGACGCTTATAAAAACTATTTGAATAAACATAAAGATGATTTAATAGGTTGTACTATTGTATTATCAAATGGAGTTAGTGCAAAAATTATAGCTCAACATAATGTTAATAGAAATTTTCTTATAACAGATAAAGGTACCATAAACATTGAAGGTAGGGATGATATAAAAATATTGAATGATACCCTAACACAAGAAGAATTCATCAACAAAATCAAAACAGATGATGAGTTTGCTAAGAAGTGGGGTGAATTGGGACCCATTTATGGTAATCAATGGAGAAGTTATAATGGACTAAAAGAATACAACGGATACTATGGTGGTGTAGACCAAATAAAAAATCTTATATCAGAAATCAAATCAAATCCTGATAGTAGAAGATTGATGGTGAATGCGTGGAATGTTGGTGAATTAGAAAATATGGTTTTACCACCTTGTCATTATGGATTCCAAGTATACACTCGTGAGTTGAATTTGGATGAACGTATAGATATTCATAATGGATATAGAGACCCATTATCTCGCTCATCTGATTATTTCCATGAACATATGGATATGTATGGTATTCCTCGTAGAGCCATATCATTGATGTGGAATCAACGTTCAGTGGATACATTCTTAGGTTTACCTTTCAATATAGCGTCTTACGCTACTTTACTATTGTTAATTGCAAAAGAAGTTGATATGATGCCAGAGTATTTGATTGGAAATTTAGGGGATACTCATTTATATTCAAATCATATTGAGCAAGCTAAAGAACAAGTAGAAAGAGAACCATATAAACTCCCACAATTAAAAATAACTAAATCAGATATCTTGAATGGTGAGTTTGAATATGAACTTTTGAAATATGAATCACACCCTTCGATAAAGGCAATTCTTAGTAATTAATAAAATCTCATATAGGTAACTAATAGTTTTTTTGCAATATCTCTTGTAATACTATCTAAGTTTTCTAAATTGGTATTTGATTTCATACTGTACTTTATTATACCTTCAGCGAATTTTTGTCTGGCCTCATCCGCCATATCAACAACTTCATAGAACTCATCCTCAAGTCCTTCAATTGGGTCGTAAAACCTTAGTATCCATTCTTTACCTGAATATAAAAATGGTGATGCTCCAAACATATTTACAATACCACTCTTTTGTAATTTTTTAAGGTATTGGTTTTTAAACCACATCCAATCAAAACTACCTAACAAGTCGGAATTATCTAATAGAAAGTTATAGACATCATCATCAGACATTCCCTCAGTTAATTTAGTTTTTTTATCATAATAATCTTCTTTCATCCACATGTCCTGAGTTGATATTAGACTCAGTGAGCTACCATCATCCCATTTAACACCATAGAGAATACCGTCTTCAAATGGGTCTTTACTCACAGATATAACCTCACCTCTTTCTAATGTACTGGGTGAAAAAACATCATCCATTTGTATCAATACAATTCTATCACCAACTTTTAATTCAGGGTTTAACATAATAAATCCAATCTTATATTTATATAAATATGGAACTAATCATATCTGAAAGTCAATATAGGTCATTATTAACTGAAGCAACCAAAAATAAAATTAGTAAAAACATATCTAAGTTAGATAATATTACTAAAGAAGTTGTTGATAAGGTAAATTATGATTACAAATTGAATTTTAAATTACTTGTCACTTGGAGTGCATCTATCGGTGGAATGATTGGTCCTATAGGTGATTTTATTCAAGGAAAATACCCTGAAATATCCGACAAAGAATTAGCTTTAATTTTGGTTGGTTGTATCTCAACATTTTTTTATGAAAACAAAGACAGACTAAAAGAAATCATAAAGATTATAAAAGAATTTGGACTTACAGACATTTTCTATGATGCAATCTCTGTTGGAAATAAACTAAAGACCACATTTTTATTATTAATGGAATCTTTGGGTATTACCGCAGTTTCTATGTTGAATATCATGTCGTACGCATTCATAATACCATTATTGGATGATTTTTGGGAATTAGCACATAGTACAGACATTAATGAGAATATAATTAAAACTATGGTTGAACGAGTTATTACTTCTGGTACTCTAACTCTTTCTGCTTTTACCTTATCTAAAATCTTTAGAGGTTTATTAAATAAATTAAAAAATGAGCCTGACAAAACACAATAGATTATTGAATGAATCTATCCAAGAAGATAGGATGGTAAAAATTTTAGTTGAGGTGTTTTATCAACTATATTCTAACAATGAACCAACCAGTTACCCATCAATTGTTGAACTAGTTCATAATACCTGTGATATAATAGGTTTAGATGAAGTAGATAGATGGATTGCGGAATCATGTATTTCTGACACAGTATATTCACTAACAATGGAAGGAATGGTCCCATCTGAAGGTTCCGACGTTGGTGAATTCAAAAATCAACTTATAACGTCAATTAAGTCTTTACCGACCATTTCACACACAAGTGTGATAAGTGGAACAAGTAACAGAGATGAGTTATTCACATCAATATCTAGAATCACTAATGTATTTGGAAAACCAAACATTATAAAACCACATGACAAATCAAATAATGTATGGGCATTCAAAATGAAAGACTCTAATAATTTAGGATTTGATTTGTGGAATTATACCGTAACTATTTATGATAGAGTCGGTAGTAATGAATTAGAAATTAAACCAGATACATTCACATATTTCGGAATCGGTTCAAACTTCGTTACAAATCCAAAAGGACATATTATAAAATTCTTTGTAAGAAAAGGTGAAAAGAAATCTTTTATTTTTAGTTAATTTATCTTATTTTTTCACTAAAATATTATAGATGGAATTACTAAACACACACCCAATCAAAAAGTCTGATTTGGGTTTTCATGGAAACTTATTTGGTGGTAAATTATTGGCTTGGATTGATGCCGCCGCTGCTGGTTATGCAATGCAATTATGTGACACACCAAGAATGGTTACAGTATCAATTGATAAATGTTTTTTTGAAAAACCAGCAAGAGAAGGTCAACTACTCAAAATATACGGTACACCCAGTAAAGTAGGTAACACATCTGTTGATTTATACATGGAAGCACGTGCTCACAATGTATATACCGCACAACAAACACTAATATTGAAAACTAATATTAGATTTGTTAGAATTGATGAGGAAGGAAATCCAATTCCTATTAGTGAAAGAGCCAAAAGAAGAATGGAAAGAATTATTGAAGGAACAGTTGATTTATCCGACAATATTATATAAATTTACACATACATTGGAAGTTTGCCAGAGCGGTCGAATGGACTTGTCTTGAAAACAAGCGTACCTGTGAGGGTACCCGGGGTTCGAATCCCTGAACTTCCGCTAAGAAATCTTGGATTATATTCAAGATTTTTTTTTGCGTTAGTTTTTCTTACTATCACATATTTATAGTAAAACAAATACTATGAGTAAACGTGGTGGTGGTAATAGAAAGGCTTATGAAAATGGATTACAGAAATATGTAAATTCAATTCGTAGACCAAATGAAGAAGTATTCGTTGAGAACTCAGATTACGCCAGACATCATATCAAACGTAGAGTAATCGAAGAATCATTAGTTCCGTATGAATGTTTTGGTTGTGGTAATAAAGGTGAGTGGATGGGTAAAACATTACCATTAATACTGGACCATATAAATGGTGTAAACAATGATAATAGAATTTCAAATTTACGTTTTGCTTGTAGTAATTGTGATTCCCAATTGGGAACTTACAAAAATCGTAGAGGTAATAAAAAATAATTAAGATAAATTATCAGAATTCATATTTGATGTATTTGCAAAATCGGCTTTAGGTTTTACACACCACTTAATTCCTACCGCAACCCCCTGCTGATTTATATTATCTATCAAACTTTTATTATAAACAGTAGTTTTAAACTTAGTTTCCCATCCTTTATAACCAACTATACTCGGATTGTATCTACAACTAAATGAAATTGTATCCGTGTTGTCAACCATAATATCAATATTAAATCCGTCATAGTCAGCATCAGTTATTTCAAATGGTCCACCCCATAACGCATTTTGTTTCTCATCGGTATACAAATTGATAGTTTTACCAACATACCTTTTTAGAAAATTTTTTTCTTTTAGATATTCCTCATCTTGTTCATATAATCTTAATATCTCTTTTTTTTCAGATTCAGATATGATAAGTCTTTGTCCCATAATTAATAAATATTGTGGCGATATTTTAATTGACAAAAATGTTATTATATATTATTCTTATACATAATAATTTTGTTAAATTATTTGGAAGGTTACCCAAGTTGGTGAAGGGGACAGTTTGCTAAACTGTTAGGCTGGCAACGGCGCGAGGGTTCGAGCCCCTCACCTTCCGCTGAAATTATATAATATGAGTGGTAAAAAGAATATCACATTAGGTGAGAATGTTACAATAATAGAACCAGTAAACATGTATGGTTGTACATTAGGTAACAATGTAAAAATAGGACCTTTCGTAGAAATACAATCAGATGTAACTATTGGTGATAATACAACTATTAGTTCACATAGTTTTATACCTTCAGGTGTGGAAATTGGTGAGAACACATTTGTTGCTCATGGTGTTATGTTTACAAATGATTTATTCGATTCTAAAGACATAAAATCGTGGGAAATGAAAAGAACTACTATTGGTAGTAATTGTAGGATTGGTTCAAACGTTACTTTACTTCCAGTTAAAATCGGTGATAATGTTATTATAGGTGCAGGTTCTGTTGTAACAAAAGACGTACCTTCAAATTCAATTGTTTATGGAAATCCAGCCAAAATCAAATAAAATCTGTCTTATTGGTTACGGATATTGGGGTAAGATTATACATAAAAATCTAACACAATTAGGTTATAATGATATTAAAATAATTGACGTTGTTTTAGATAACTTTAATGAACTAACTGATGAGTATGATTTTTATTTTGTTATAACACCATTTACATCACATTACGACATTTTATTACAATTATCAGAATATACTAATAAAAAAATATGGTGTGAAAAACCGTTGGTTGCTACCTATTGGGAATCAACTAAAATTTATAACCTAATGGAAAAAAATAACAATCATTTATTTGTAGATTGGGTTTATACATTTAATGATTGTGTAAAAAGGATTAAAGAAATTATCAGTAATAAAAAAGTTAAACAAGTAATCCTAAATAGAACTAATGATGGTCCAGCCAGAAATGATGCAAATTCAATATTTGATTTATCATCACATGATTTATCTATTCTAACATATGTTTTTGAAAAAAGTTTTGATTTTATATTCAATGAGTTTTCATTAAAAACTCATGAAAAGCATGGGTCAAATATTAGTTGGTATTATAAAGATGGGTTACAAATTATAATAAACTCATCGTGGCAACACAAAACTAAAAATAGAATTTCATTGTTTATAACAGAAGATGATGAAATAATTGTTTTTGATGATATTAAAAAACAAATAATAACAAATGATGGTATTGAGAACTTTGACGACTCTCCAAGTCCTATACATAATGCATTGAATTATTTCTTCAATGAATTATCATTCTTGGAAAATAAGTATATTACACTAAAAGTTACTAAAAGTTTAGAAGATGCATTTTAATTATTTAGGTGGTCAGTGGTCCACAGTTAGAGATGAGGTTTTGAAAGAAATCGATGAGATGGGTTACAGAGGAGATTACATTGGTAGTCCTAAAGTAGAATCCTTTGAAAATAAATTCGCAAAATATTTTAAATCCGAATATGCTGTAGGTGTATCCAATGGTACTGACGGATTAAAGCTAGCATTACAAGTTTTAGATTTATCCATTTTAGATTTAGTTATAATCCCAAACAACACATTTATTGCCGATTATTTAGCCGTAAGAAATTTACCTGGTGAAAAACCTGAAACCAGATTCATTGACCATGATGAATATTTCACATTGAATTTGGATGATTTAGAAACGTTTCTCTCAAATAATCGTGAAAAATATCGAAAGGTTGTTGTTATGGCTGTTCATTTATATGGACACCCATGTAATTTAGATAGACTAAATGAACTAAAGAAAAAATACGATTTTATTTACATTGAAGATTGTTCCCAGTCTCATGGTACAATATATAAAGGTAGATATGTTGGTAATGATGGTATAATGTCAGTCTATTCTTTATATCCCGGTAAGAATTTAGGTGCAATAGGGGATGCGGGTATTATAACAACTAATGATGAGTCAATTTATAAAAGATTAAAATCATTAAGAAACTATGGGTCAAGTGTGAAGTACCACTATGATGAACTAGGACATAATCATAGACTTGATACGATACAAGCAATTGTTTTATCACACAAATTAGACCATTTGAGACGGTGGAACGATAAAAAGAATATTGTTGCCGATAGATATTACTCAGAAATAAACAATGAAAAAGTTATTTTACCTCAAAAAGCACCATACTGTTCATATCACTCATATCATATTTTTCATTTAGTTGTTTCAAATAGAGAATCATTTATGGAACACATGAACTCAAATGGAATCCCAACTATAATTCATTATCCATACGCTATTTCTCAAACAAAAATTTATGATGATGAATACTTAATCAGTTCAAAAAATTCTATAGAATTTGCTGATAAAATAGTTTCAATTCCAATACACCCATTTATGACAGAACAAGATGTTACCGATATTGTAGACTCAATTAATAATTGGTGATATTTTTAAGTATGAGAAAGATTTTATTATTTTTATTACTTTTTCCATTATTTTTATATGGACAAAATAGGGAGGAAGTTTATTTCGAAAACTCTATATTCAAAGGAGTTTATTCTGAAGTTTTAGAACAACCGTTATGGGTTGAATATACAGTTCAATGCCCCGATGGAAGTGCATCAAGGAGAGGTATGGATTTCTATACAAATGATTCTATACATACTTCTGATGGTAAAGACTACGCACATAACATCTACGATAAAGGACATTTAGCACCCGCAGCCGATTTCAACTGTACTCGGGATATGTTATATATGACTTTTAGTTATTTGAATTGTGCATTACAAGACCAATATTTAAATAGAGGTACTTGGAGATTATTAGAAGCTTACGAAAGAGAACTAAGTGCTCATTGTAATGTATCTGTTAGAATTGAGGTTGATTTCAAAAATAAAGACAATACGTTACCAACGGGTGCAACTGTACCTACAGGGTTTTATAAATATATAACACATAATGGCACCACTGAGATTTTTTACTTTGATAATGTAAAACCTGAATCTTCAGATTATATGTTATATAAAATCAATTAGTAATCTCTTTTATTTTTACTGTAAGATTACCAGTACCTTTAATAACTCTATGATATATGTGAGGGGGGATGTGAATAACATCTCCCTTTTTTATTTTTTGTGGTAATTGATTGTCAAATTGTAGTAACCAATCAGTTTCATGTTCGCACACCACAAATCTTTCATTCAAATCAAAATGCCATTTTAATTCTTCAGAATCAACATCTTCATGGAATGTTCTAATCATTCCATCCTTTATAATTTCTTGTGAAAACGGAAAACTCATTACCAAGGATTTGATGAACTCAAACCAAGTTGTTTTGCATATCTACCAACATTACAAGCCCAATAACCAGCAGTTGTTCTATCTTTTTTCTGGTCACACTTATGTCTTGCTCTAAAAGACTTTGCTGCTTTTTTATTGGCGTTTCTAACTCTCAATCCTGGATAACCAAATGTAACTATTTTTACAGTACCTTTTGGTGTTTTCACATAAACAGCAAATTTCTTAGGACCACCTGGTGTTCTAAATGGTTTATTCAAATTAACTTTTTTACCTCTGTGTTCAGCTTCCTGTATATTATCATATTCGTAAACAGGTGCATCAAGATATACTTCATCACCATTAGATAATTTCACTTTTTTACCCAAATCAGTTTCGATAAGAGCTAAATCATCTTCATTTAATTTTATTTTACCTTGTAGGTGTAATTCTCTAACTTCATTTACCATGTTAAAATACTTTTCAGAATACATTCTAAAAATGTTTTCAACTAAAGAAAGTTTATTATCTATATGGTATTTTAGTTCTTCTGAGATTTCAGTTTGTTCATTTAAAACCAAACTTTCGTTTAGTTTTTCAATCAAACTTTCTTTAATTATTTCTGAAATATGTTTCATAGGTATTTATCTATAACTATAAATATTTATAAAAATATGGAAAGGAATCTATCAGAATCAATCAAAAAAATGAATAACCTAATTTCTTACGATAGAAATAAGACTATTCTTGAACAACAAATGCTAAACGAAAGAGAACAACTCTTAACTGAAATTGGTCTTGGTACTATTTTAAGATTTGTTGGCATTGGTGCCGCATTTAATTGGATTGTTAAGAAATTATTTAGTGGCAGTAAATCTAAAATTAAAGATGAGTTAGGTGTTGATGATGAAAAAGGATTTTTTTCATTATTGAAATCGGACAAGTCGGCTAGAGATAAAGTTTCTGATTTATATAAAGACAGTAGAAGTTTCGATGATTTTAATTATGATGACTTACCTGATGATGGCGTATATAAAAGAATATTAAAAGGTATTGGTGCACCAGTAACAGGAAATAATATGGCATTGATGTATGCTTGGAGGAAAGCTGAAAGTGGTAGAGCTCGAAATAACCCATTTAATACAATGCATGATGGTGGTTTAGCGGTTTCAAAATATAATCAACAAGGTGTAAAAAACTATGGTAGTACTTCTGATGGAATTCAAGCCACTGTCGCAACATTAGAAAATGGTTACTATAACTCTGTTGTAAAATCATTAAAAGATGATGAAAGTCCATATAACACCGCTAAAAAAATTGGTGATAGTCCTTGGGGTACAACATATAGGTTAATTTCTAATGTCTTAGATGATATTAAAGAAGGTAAAAGGTTTACCTCTCCGATTGCAAAATAAGACCTTTACATCTTTAACTTTATTTGTCAACAAACGTAACTAACAATGTTTAGTGTTTGGTATTTTATTTTAGTAATAATATTAATCGATATTTATAATAAAAAGTTAAATAATTATGTTACTAAAAAAAGGCTCAAACGGTGAAGAGGTTTCAAAACTTCAAAGGTTTCTTGGTATTGAAGACGATGGTGACTTCGGTTTACAAACTGAAATTGCTGTAAAAAAATGGCAAAAAGATAATGGATTACTTGATGATGGCGTTGTTGGCCCTAAAACATTAAGAAAAATGGGTATTTCTATCATAGATGAGGATATTGTTATTAAGTCTGACTCTATCGATTTAACTAAATTGACCGGTCATATTCCTGATAATGTTATAATCCAAATACCTGAAATTATGGAAAAATTTCATATAAATACACCATTAAGATTGGCACATTTTTTAGCTCAATGTGGTCACGAATCAGGTGGATTTAAATCAGTAAGTGAGAATTTAAATTATTCAGTAAATGGTCTAAAAAAAACATTCCCAAAATATTTTCCAGGTAATTTAGCGGAATCTTATGCTAAACAACCTGAAAAAATAGCATCTAAAGTATATGGTAATAGAATGGGTAATGGTGACGAATCAACTAAAGAAGGATATAAATTTAGAGGTAGAGGATATATTCAATTAACAGGTAAACAAAACTACACCTCATTCTCTCAATCAATTGGTGAAGATGTTGTATCAAACCCTGATTTAGTTGCAACTAAATATCCTTTAGCATCTGCCGCTTGGTTTTTTAGTAAAAATGGCCTAAATTCGTTAGCTGATAAGGGACATGGTGATGACGTTGTTACATCTGTTACAAAAAGAGTTAATGGTGGAACAATTGGACTTGCTGACCGTATCAAACATTTCAAAGAGTATTACCATCTATTAACATAACATGAACGAATCAATTTTTGCATATCATAGCGAATTTCAACCTGAAGTCCAAGTATTAGTGGTTTTTGAGGACAATGAACAGTATCCAACATTAAAAAAATATTTTGATGAATATGGGTATGGATTTTTTATACCTTCAAATAACACAGTATTGATTGACGGTCAAAATTTAATTGATATGGGTTCATCAGAACTTTTGAAATTTATTGAAGCTCATGAAATATCTCATTATATCATGGGTCACGATGGTCCAAGGAGTGCTGATGATGAAATTGATGCTGATTTAGGTGCGTATATTTTACTAAATGAAAAAGGTTATACCGATTCAATTAAAGAATTGGTGAAGAATTTTCGTAAACGACACGGTGTTAAATTCTCAACTAAATTATTGGGTAGAGTAAAAAAATACTTCCCTAAAGTAGTAGGAACTTGATTTTTTTTGAAAATATGTGTATTTATTAAATACATCGACCCAATTGGGTTGTTCTCATATATTCACCAAAAGACTCGTCACTATTGACGGGTCTTTTATTTTAAACTAAATTTATAAAAAATATAACCGATGAGAAAATATTTGGTAACTAAAGATGATTTAGATAACTTTGTACTTATTGAACAAAGAAGGGATTCCATTTCTAATGTTATTTTTGATACTCGTATTCAAGACGAAGATTATTGGGCATCATTAGAGGATGATATTATTGATGAAAAAGAATTTGATATAACTGAAGAGGAGAATTTGTTACACGGTAATTCATTTATCACAGCCATACCTAAGGATGCAAATTAAATTTAATAATAATATACCGAACTTAGTCATTTATTTTTCATTACAAATATATCAAGTATTTGTTTTCACCCAATTGGATGTGAATGGTGTGAGTGAATTCCAAAAAATTATAGTCTACCCATTTATCACCTCAATTATACTGACATCAGTATATAGACGAATACGAAATAACCTAAAGAAAGAAGTGTAGATATTTATATAATAAATCCACTACACGAATGAAAAATTTTTTTATGAAATTATTAGGAGACGGTTCTGATGTTTCCTCAAAGCGATTTTCAGGTATTGTTACATTATTAAACCTAATTGGGTTAGCTTATGTTGCAACTTTCAAAAACGGTGTTACCCCCGAATACATGTTTGACACACTATCACTTTTATGTGGTGGGTTCTTGGGTCTCACAACATTAGAAGCAATATTTGCAAGAAAACAAAAAACTGAAGAAAAACAGTAAGAGAAAACCCATCGACTTTGATGGGTTTTTTTTTATATTTGTAATATGTCAGTAAATACTAAGTTTGAACGGGTATACGAAAATGAATATACAAAATGTGTATGGAAATATGACTATGAAAAAACAAAGAATGGTCCCGTAACTGTTACAATTCATTACAAACAAGATACTAAGGATTGGGGAAAAAGAAAAACTATTGGTGATTTAGCTAAAGAAGCTAGAAAAAAACCAAAGAAGGTATAAATATGGTAATGAAAAATATAACTATACCCAAATCATTAATTCAAAAGTACCCTGAAATTGACAGTATTGAGAGTAATCTAATAAACAATAAATTACACACCACAGTTAATTTAAATGTAGATTCACCAATTGAACATTGGGACGACATTAAAAACGATATTATAGGGTCAATAAACCCCGATTTAAGACACAATATCACTCTAAGGGTATGGTCACCCAAATTCAAATAAAAAACCCCCATTTAGGGGGTTTTTTCTTAGCCTTGTCCACGATATAATTTCTTATAATTTCGTGAAGCTTTGTGTTTTGAGGTTTTTGTCTTGGCGTGTACACCTGGACGTGAAACTTTAGGACGTGCCTTGTAAGTTGCGAATGAAGCGGATTTTGTTTTTGCTTTTGCCATTTTTGTCTTTCTGTTTTTTTATAATTTTTCTATTTGTGGTACAAATATACAATATTTTTTTATATCACAAAATAAACTAAGAAACTTTTTCACACATTGGTACAATCTCACACTGTACTCTACCTAATGGTGAAAACACACATATTTGAAAAGGTTTGTTTTCTTTAATTTTCAAAGCAGCATCTTTATTTTCCATTGGTATTAATTGGGGTGGTAATAAATTATTGAAATTCATTGCCTCATTATCACCGAGTTTACCTTCTTTAGGGTATTGATTGATAAAATTTTTCAAATGTTCTACTAACTTAGGATTTACCTTATCAACTAAGTTTTTATCTGAAAATACTAAATCAACGGCTTGTTTATATTTGTCTTTAGTAATTGATTTTACGATATTGAAAGGTATGGTTCTTCTTTCAACCATTTTCAAACCTGAAAATGCAACAGACTCAGGATTTTTTCTGAAGATAGATGTAAGACATAGTTGGTATAACATATATTCAGGTTCATCTGCTTTATAACCTGTAACAAAATATGGGTAATACTCATAATCACCTGATTCTGTGTATTTTATTGCTGGTCTATCAGGTATTTTTTGACCGTCAAAAATAATACCTGTCACACCTTCTCTACCACCAAATGTGTCTTTGTGCACATACAAAAATTCAGATGCTTGTGGAGCATCAGCACTAACTGTTATTTTTTTACCACATACAAATTCATTTTCATTACCCTCTAAAGTTATTGAAATTTTATCACTGTCTTCTTGTGATTTTTTCAATTCAATCTTAAGTACACCACTATTAGTCTCTTTAGAGAATACTTTCATTATTGAGTTTTCAACAAATTTTGCTCTATCCTCACCTAAATTAGTTTTACCCTTATCAGAGTAATTAATCACAATTGTATAGTTTGAATTCGTGGTTGTTGTCATGTGAGACACCAAATCATTCTTAATATCTCTCAAAAATTTTTCAACAGTATCTGAAGTGGTTTTATCACCACTAAACATTGCAGATAAATCTTTAGGTTCGTCAAAGGTATATCCTTCGGCTTCAGACAACATATAAAGTCCCCTAATTCTCTGTTTTTCAGATTCTGTTAATATAAATTCTTTACCCATATAGTATAAATATCACATCTTAGAAAAGAAAAACCCCCACCTTAATTGGTGAGGGTATTGTTATGAACTTTTACCTCTTTGGTGTCAGCAAATAAATCAATCACCCAAGGGTCATTCATGATTTCATAGTTTTCGTTCAGGATTGACCCATTAAAAAATTCGGTGTGTCCATTATACCCCCAACCATAACCTTCATGAATATGACCTGATAGATGTATGATTGGTTTTACTTGTTGTAATACATAATCCAATTCTTCACACCCAACAAATTGTTGACAACTAGGAACATAGTCACATTTGTATTGAACAGGTCCATGAGTAATAACAACATCAATGTCATTTGGAATTAAGTCCCAAACTTTTCTAATATCACTATATCTTTGTTTATTGAAGACCCAAAACTCACCGTAAAACCATGGTGTCCATGGTGAACCCCAAAATTTCACACCATTAATTTCACATCCACTATCTTCGAGATAAAATACATTATCAGGTAAATTCTCAAGTAAATTTAACAACCAATCTGGTTTTAGTTTCAAATAATCATCACCCCACATTTCTTTTTGAATGTAACTTTGATTTATAGGGTGGTTTTCATCAAAACAAATGTCGTGATTACCCGCAATAAAAATTTTATATGGGTGTGGTTGATTCACAAACCATTTGATAAAATCTTCTACCATGTATTTTTCACCGCGGTTACTAATGTCACCGCTATGAATCAACACATCACCATAAGGTAGTTTAATCTTATTGTGAAATCCATGAGTGTCTGATATATGAACTATCTTCATCATAGAAACAAATATACAAAATGAAAATGGAAAAAACTACTAGTCTTAAAAATAATCTAGTTGCTATTCTAGAACTAGTTGCTAGTGCTAGAAATAAATATGTTATAGATTAAATAATATAGGATGATATAGTGTTTTTTTTATAAAAAATATTTATAATTAAAGTTTCTCATGTACTCCCGTTTCAAAAACCATTTAGAAAGAGGCACCAACACAATGTACGGTGATATAATTGAAGAATTGTACGGTAATGGTAGTAAGATAAAGGTAAGTGTTTTGGATTACTCTACATCAACAAAAAGACCTTTCGCACACATAACCCTATACATGGGTATTATAACAGAAGAAACTGTTTCTTCCACCGACTTGATTGAACTTTTTGTAAATGACGCTTGGGGTTATATTGAACCTAACAAGAAATTAGATGTTATTATTAGTGTCGATGTTTTGTAACCTCATAGTATCAATATAATACTTAATGGTTTTTCGTTTTACACCCACGCTGGATAAATAAAAGGTTTTGTCAATTACTTCGAAAATTCTATTAACCAAATATTTTTTATTCAGATGTAATGGGACGGTATTCCCATCAATAACAACAAATTTTACTTTAGTGTTCTTGTCACCTAATGCCAATCGGTAAGATACAATGATAAAATGTCTTTTAAGGTGATTTAATATGTCAAAATCAATATCCATCTAATGAATATTATAGTATAAAACTATATTTATCAAATAAATAATAAAAAACATGAAAAGACTTATTATATCCGATTTAGAAAGACTATCAATTCTAAATAAACACAAATCTGCCATCAGAGAACAATCTGAAGTAAAAAATGAATCACAACAAGTCATCGATAACTTTATGAAATTAAAATTCACTGACGATGGGTCTTCTGTATTTGAAGAGGATTTTGGTGATTTGACCTTCATATATGAAGATGACATGGGTGGAGGTTCTGTTGGGGTAAGTTTTAAATTAGACCCTTCTAAAACAAAATTCAAACAAGGAAAAATTGGTTTTACAAATCTTGATGATAATATGAATCAAAAATTGGGTACGTTAGTAAATGAGTTACAAATGGCTTCAATTCCATATCAAACTTTAAAATCACAAGATAACTTAAATGTAAATTTATTATTTGGTCCTATGGAACCAAATGTTAAGTTTGAACAAGTTTTGACGAATTTTATTAAGAGTGTAAAGGGTGATGTTACTTTAGAGGAATTATAACTCTTTAAGTTCCAACATTACATTTGAAACTAATGTATTGAACATTGTTCCGTCGACATCCAAATCTGTTAATGTTTTACCAACCTTCTTAGCTTCTGCGGTTAAGAAATTTTGCACCGCATCCATAACAACTCTTTTCCAGTAATCCATTTCAGAGTTGAAATCATTTATATCAAATTTATCTTCAGAAATTGGTATAAACTGTTCTATGATTTCTGTTTCTGGGTCAGCCTCCATTACATTATCATCATAATCAACGCCATAACTATCATTATCAGGATGTTCTGAAATAACACTCATAATGATGTTTCTAAAATTTTCTTTTTGTAAATTATTAATATTTTTCATAAATTACATTTTTCCATTTCTTTGTATTAATCTTTGTTTAGCTCTATCTAATACTTCTAAAGCCAAATCTTCACCATAGTAGTCTGAAAGTTCTTCTAACTTATTTACTATTCTATCAGCTAACATATCAATTTTAACTTCTTTTTTTGACATAATAGGTAAGTCCTCATTAATTACTCTCTCTATCATCTCAACAAGTTTCTTTTCACTAACTCTAACTTTCATATTAATAAATACTTCGTTACAATAAAGTATTTATTATTGATGAATTATTTAAAAATATATTCAAAGTATTTGAATTCTATGCACCAATCATTTTTGGATTTAGATATTGAATATAGTTATGACGATGATTATCTATATGCAACAGTTGAGGTTCCTGAGAATTATAATTACATATACAATTCAAATCTTCTTAAGTGGGCAATATATTCAATTTCTTACCAAATACAATCTTATTTTGGTCAAATAGAAAATCTTAAATACGATAATGTAAAAATAATTGATAATTTAAACGGTAATACTCTATTCCCAACTAAGTTTGAAAAAGACATATCGTCATTTAAATCAAAAATAAACATTATAGATGTATACAATAATGGTTTTAGGTTTTATTTTGTAAATCCTAAAATTGAGTCAATTAAATCCGAATTCAATCCAGCAAATGCTTTAGATAATGATATCTATTTCAATTTTGATTATATATCAGTCGATGAATTAGGACCTAATAATTCAAATAAAAAAAGAATTATAAGTTCTGACATTATAAAAAAATATGCAAGTATTACTAATTTGAGTGAAATTGATGTATTGAGGGATACCTTAGAATTTATTCTCACAGACCCAGAACATTCTGAGATATTAAGTAAATTTTATAGACTTGTTGTTTCTTATTTACCAGAATATGATGATTATGGAATAATATATGATGACTTTGAAATTATGAGTTATCTAAATACTTATGGTTTCAATAATGGTTTAAAAGTACCCGTTATCAGTTCAGGATTTAATTGGGGCCAAACTGATAGTGATGCATTTGAAAAATTTATTGAATTCATTGATGACTCAGATGACCTCGAATAAAACTCTTTCGTCACCTAATTTCAAAAAATCCTTTACAAATGGTATATATCTCCTTTCAAGATATTCCTCAACACCATCTAACACATCCAAATCAATTTCATCCCAATTCAATTTTACAGGGACAATAACCATTTTACCCATCATAGGGTGAGTTTTATGTAACAACCCGGCTGAAATTATTTGTCCTTTTGAAATTCGTCTCATGTATCTCTCAAAAGCATCTTCAATCTTTGGATAGTTTAAATCTTCCAAATATTCTCTAATAATATTTGAAAGTTTAGATTCAGATATTTTGATTGTTTTATTCATAATAATAAATATCAATCTCGTTTATTTAGTAATTCATACAATGACTTCCTTATCGAATTTGAATGAAATACGGATGTTGCCAAATATTTTCCAAATAATGAACCACCAACATATACAACACAAACAAACCAATTACCCTTGAATAACTCATCTAAAGAATAATAAGAAATTATCAATGTAAGTGATGACATGAAAATTGAGTTTACCAATAACTTATTGGTTGCATTCTCATATGAATACTTAATTTCTTGAACCTTAAAAATATTGAATAGTACTTGCAGAATGAATATTATAAAGTAAGTCATACTTGTTTGGTAACAAGTTTTTCGGCTTCTTTAATCATTTTCTCTTGGCTACCATATTTGCAAGTACATGTCGGTTTTCCGTGGTCCCTGAGTATTTGAATTGCTTCTTGAAGTGTCATTGGTCTAATACTATTTTAAAGTTTTTACTTCTTTGTTTTTTATCGTAAGTAAAATAAAATTTATTGTTTTCAGGAAATATAGATATTCCTCTGTAAGGTATAAAGCGTTCAGCATCACCTTTGTTAGATTTAATTTGAACGGGAATCCAATCACCACTAATCTTAATCGCTAAATCAATACCCAACATATCAATTACACCACCTTTAGATGCAAAATTTTTCATGTTAAATTCGTTAGCACCTGACGCTGCATATAAATGGTCAATGAATTTATTTTCTGTAAAATCACCACGTTCTGTTTTTGAGTGAACTATTTTAGTTGCATTTTCTAAATCTAATGACATATTTTCTAAAAGACCTAACTCGGCAAATGTCAACTTATCACCTTCTTCACTACTATTAGGTTTTATTGGTTCATTGAAGAATTTTTTTATCACTTCTTCCCAATTTCCTTCTTCAATTAAATCTCTAAATGAACTTTGATATTCAGTCAATATCCTTTTCATTGTATCAACCCAAAGTGAAATGTTGTTATCAAATTTATTTATTAAACTCCACTCACCTTTTTCAAAAAACATTGGTTTTATTTCAATACCTTTATCATCTTCAAGTGTGAACGCGTCTTCAAATTCTTCTTCGTCCTCAACTTTTCGTTTTCTTAGATATTCTTGGAATACAACTTTTTTTTCTTTTAGATAGTCTTTTTGTTTTTTTCTAAGAGGTAAATTATTCAATACAAAATCGATATCTTCTAAATTTTTTTGTAAGTATAAGATATCGGGAGTTTTTAGTTCAATATCATGTTTTGAAGACTCCATAACTTCATCTAAAAACTTCCTTAATGTTGGGTCTTCAATTAATCTATTGAATACTCTTCGACCTTCAGTTTCTATATATTTTTTAGCCCAAGCAGAATTTCCTCCATACCAAACATATTGTGATATAGATTTAGACTCATCTAATCTTAATTGTAATCTATCAAGTTGTTTATCCGATAAAATTATTTCCATTATTGTACTTTTAGAATACCACTTTTTATCTTAACTTTTGGTGATAACGCATCCCACATATCGACAGTTGAGAAATTCACAAAATAAGTACCTGGCTTGAGTCTTTTAATCAATTCATCTTCTGGATGAAAAACCGATGACATTGAATTGTCATTAACTTCATCAAACTTAGTATCACCCTCAAGTTTTTTATTATATATACTTTTACCATTACTATCAATAACATCAATAAAATCTATTATCGACTTAAACTTATCTCTATAGTAATGATATGGTTCACTGTTTGGATTCCCAACTTGTTTTAATTCAGGAAAGTCAACTGACGAAACTATCCCAATTTTAAGATTACCTGAATTATATGGGTTTGGTGAAATTTTAACACTAAATTCCACATTATTATCGTCAATCCATTTAAATAATCCTGTTTTTTCGGTGGGCAAAACCTGCTCATGATAAAGACTTTTTATTCTGTTTTTTTCAGATTCAGTTATAGTTAATTTATATTTCATATTCTATAAATATTTATGTTTATGATAATAACCGAACAAGAAAAATATAGAATTCTTTCATTACATAAAATTATAAGAGAATATGATGAATCAGGTTGTTCGGCCGATAATTTAACTAAAGATAATTTTTGGGATAAAGTTAATGCTTGTAATATTAATTTGGGAGAACCCGAATTATCTTGGAAAGGTATTGGTTATGAATACTTAAAAAAGTTTTGGGAGTTTACTGGTACTTCGGAAAAAGAAATTAAAGATACATTTGAAAATGTTAAACAGTACTATATCAATTATTATAGTAACCCTAACATGTATGATAATATATTCCAAAGAATGGATTATAAAAAAGATAAGAAAAGAGCTCGAAAAACCAAGAAATTTATTGATATTTTATTATCCAACATTAAAAATATGAAGATGCGTATTGATTGGGATGGACCTCGAGCACCGTTTAAATCTGCCATAGCAGAGTTCCATGGAAAATACGGTGAGTTATCAATTTATATGACAAATTTATTTAGAACTCTAACTCCTAAATATAACTTAGAAGATACAATAAAACATGAATTTGGTCACCTGATTTCTCAGATAGCTGAAATCAATTATTTAGAAGATAATGATAGTATATCATCAGTTGTACCACAAAAGGTTAGTGATTCATCTTTTGAAGAATATATAACTTCACCATCTGAAGTTTCAGCCAATTATAGAGCATTGAGAGGATTATTTAGTATTCAACCGACTGACAATTTTGAGCAAGTTTACAATAAAGTAAAAAGTTCATTTGAGAATGGTAACATAGTCCCATTAGATGGGTATACAATTGAATTTGAATCACCATATATTGTATTTATTAAACCTGATGAATACAATTGGGATGATATGAATACGAAACTAAGATTTTATAATAGGAGTGGTCAACACCTCACTTCTTCAGAAATGTTAACTAGACTCATGGATAAAGAGGGTAATGAGGGTAAATTAGACGTTAGTAAACTGTTAGAACTAAATCGATTATTAGTTAAAAATTTACAACAAACCCAAAACAATTTGGCATAAAAAAACCCTCAATAATTGAGGGTTTTTTTTATATGCTTATATTACCAAAAATACCTAAACCCCTTTTCTGTTGCCTTCTTTTAGCTTTACAACCTCCTCCACTTGAGTATCCTCTTCTACCACCACCCATTCGAGAGATAATAGATGTTAGAACACCTAAAGCAACCAAACCTAATAATACATAAGATACAGGAACACCAAGAATCATTGTCCCGGCAACAGCACCAGCTTGTTCATTTTTCTGACTCATTTTTCCCTTAATTTCTTTAAATAAATTTTTAAGAGATGATAAATCTAAACCTTCAATTTTTTTAAATAATTCACCTAATTTTGAATTATTAAATTTACTTTGAACCTCACTAGGTGCGGTACATACTGCAAATTCTGCTTCCTCTTGACTGGCCCCTGTTTGGTCCATAAGTGTTTTTGTTATATCGGCATCTTCTAATGGCATTTCCATAGTCTCACCAAGATATTGTTGTTTTGTTGCATTTTCGTGAAGATTCAGAATTCTTTCTCTTTCAGATTCATTCACTGTGAATAAATTTCTTTTTCTCATAATTTATAAATACTTTATATTGTGGTTGAGTTTATCTGTTTTATCTGGGATTCAATAAATTTATATAAACCCTCACTTGGTAAAAGTTTATCGGTAATTTCAATATCAACCACCACCATTTTTTTTGTAACATTCTCTTTATTTGTCGTTATAATACTCTCATATCTTTCATCATCGATTTGGTCAATAATATTAAAAACTAACTCTTCCATTGATGAGAGTTTCCTATCATAGTAAAAACCATATTTTATGGTAAAACTTTTTTTATCTGTGTCAGAAAGTACAGAAACATCAATAACATTTTTACCAACAATTCTTCTATAGTAAGCATCACCCCAACTCTCCTTTATATTAAATCCTAAATTATCTTTTAGTTTTTTTATAAAATCTTCAACAGTATTAAATTCAGATTCACTTTCTTTTATTATAGTCTTAATCAAAGAAATGAGTTCTGATTCTGTAAGAGATATTTTTCTTTTCATAACAATAAATACTTCAAAATAAAAAAGGGGAGTAGCGAATTCCCCTTTCCTTTGTTACCGTAACTGTAACGGTCCTAATCACCCTTTACAGGGACTGTCTTACGAAGTGTCCAATCAAACTTAGACCTATCAAAACGGCTAAAACACCTGCCTAACTTATTGTGCTTTCAATTAAAGATTTAACTTTCATTATCCATAAATATTCATATATTTGTATAAAATAAATAAAATGAAACAAGATATACTATCAGACATTGAGGTTTGGCATTGTGTTGACCCAAAGACCTATCAAATTAGATTTACGGGTAACTTTAACACATTAGTCAAAAAAAAGTTTTGTCATCTAATGAGTGATAAAATTTATAAACAGATTGTCGAAGAACGTGGAATTACAATACCACAAACAATTGATGAGTGATATGTTACAATACCTAAAATACTTTATCATCTTCCTCTTAATAAATTTTGGAGGACTTGCTCTCGGTGCTTTATGGACAAACCCTGGTACCGCATCCGAATGGTATAGAACAATGAATATGGCACCATGGTCACCACCAGGGTGGGTATTCGGATTTGCTTGGACTACCATTGGAATCACATATTCTCTTTGGGGTGCATATGTCACTAAGAATCTGAATCAAGGAGATAACGAAACACCAATTTTATATATTGAAAGTGTTGTTCTGAATATTCTTTGGAATCCCATTTTCTTTGGACTACATTGGTTGAATATGGCGGGATTTGTTTTAATTGCTCTTCTTGTTTGTTTGATTGTAATTGCAAAACACACAAGACATATGTATGGTTGGAAGCCGACCCTACTGTTACTACCTTACATAATTTGGCTTGGGATTGCCAATTCCCTAAATTGGTATATAATCTTAAACAACTAAAATGAAAAAACTACTATTCTTACTAATTGGTACTTTATTATCAGTATCAACTTATGCATCCCACTTATTAGGAGGTTATATTCAAACTATCCAACGTGGGTACTCAGACACCGTAGATGTGACAGTAACATTATTCACTGACCCACAAGGTGTTGCTAATCCTTCAACAATTACAATTGGTGAATGGAAACTTATAAACGGGTTTTATCAATCCAATTCAAATTTCACCGTAACACAAGTATCCAACTCAACATGGCAAGGAGTAAATGTTTACGTTTATTCAGGAGTTAGAGTTCTTACAAGTGGTGACTATAGATTCATCTACACAAATTGTTGTAGAGGAATGCTAACAAACGCATCATCATCTACGAACAGTAACTTCACTATTGCGTTAGATTATAAAAAAACCGCTCAGGGTACAACACCAAACTCAGCACCGGTAATTATGAATCCATTACCAATACAATGGGTGACTACCAATTCCCAACAATCAATTCTATTTGCTGTTGATTTAGATGGTGATTCAGTTCGAGTGGTTATGGATGATGCAATCAACCAACACGCTAACAACACATTTGTTCCATTAGCACCATTCACACAACTTACTAGTTATGGTACGTATTCCGTTTCTGATGATGGTACAATAGTTTGGGCACCAAACACTATTGGACAATTTGGTACAGGTTATAAAATTGAAGAATATAGAAACGGTTCTTTAATTGGAGTGAACCGAGTCCAACAAGTATTCATAACTCAAACCGGCTCATCACCCACTGTTCCATGGCCACCAATTATGATTGTTCATGATATGTTATATGGTAATAATGTTGGTGTAAATATTACGGTATCTAACGCATCAAGTTCTAGTATGGTTATTCCTGGTATTACCGTTACACAAGACACTATTGATTATTGGGTACTTGAAGATTTGGTTATTGGTTCTCATGATGGTGTAATCAGAGTAACAAATGGAACCTCAAATAATGATTATAGATTCACATTCAAAGTAGTATCAACAATAGGTGTAGAAGAGTTATCAGAACCTAAATTCTACCAAGTTTGGGACCTCTGGGGGAACTTATTCTATGAAGGTGATAAAATACCTTACAATGAAATGAAAGGTCTTTATATTGTAAAAGAAAAAGATAAAATTGAAAAGATTTGGGTGGTTAAATAGAAATGGGGGTCAGTGACCCCCATTTTTTATTAGTATAATGTTGATGGTGATAAATATGTACCTGATTTTGATTTCTTAAGTCTTGAACAGAACACTCTTTCCAAATCAGATTTCAACTTTTCATTGAAAACATTATTTAAAATTCCTAATGTTTTACTTAATTTAGGGTCTTCAGGTTTTGGGATTTCACCCACTCCTTTTGGTTCAAACATGAAATTTTTATCATTACATTCAAATCCAACAACACCCTTAGGATATGTAGAACCTTTTACCGTAGGTGAAACTTCGAACTTCAAAGCAGGTTCATTTTCATCGGATTTAACTCGATTTACTTTGTACTTCAAAAGTATAGGTTCAGTTTCTGCTTCATCATCAAAGAAATTCAAAAGTCTACCATTAAACATACTACCTAATTCACTTTCAACTTGTTTAGTACCAGTAAAATACTTAACAGGTTTAGTCATATCAGGTGCCGGCATTTGTTCAGAAAGAACTTTTCTCACTATTTTCTCTAAATCTGACTCTGTAAGTCTAATAACTCGTTTTTTCATTACATTATTTTACAATAAATACTATTTCATAATATAATATTCACCTCTAAATCTAATATATTGAGTTCCCAGCTCTAATTCATAGTTTTTTCTCATGTGCCAGGTCTCTTTTGTACCGTCACTTAGTGTTAGGACCATCTTTCGGTCCCTAATTTTCATTGTTCCCATTATTGAAGTATCGTTCTTTTCCATAAAAAGTAAATTATATCATTTTCTCTTGTTCCAACCTGACTCTTTGAATCCTAAGTCTATTATGTACTTCTCAATAACCTCTAATACGTTTTTATCGGTTCTGGTACCCTTAAAACCCATTTTACCCATCATTTCCATGAATTTTGGGTCGTTTTTTAGTGATTCTACGTCGATTGGGGCGGTATAAAGGGTAATATCTGAGTTTCCATAGTTCTTTTTGAGTGATATATTACTCCTACATGTCTGTGATTGACCATCTATGGTACATTTATAAGGTGTTATGTTACCATATTCATTATTTATTCGATTAAGTAACCCTTTATCACTAGATGCAATACCAATATACATGGGTTTTCCGTCAATTTCCCAAATATATAACCCTTTTTCATTTGTAATGTTTTTTGCAACAAATGACACATAGAAATCCTCACCGCCAAATGGATTAACCAGTAATTTCCAAGCCGGCATTACCTTTTTTTTATGTTTTACCTCTAAATTAGGGTAATTTTCCATAAGTTTTTTAGCAAACTTACCCAAAGGTAGATTCAGGTTCTCTTTAGTTAGTAAATTTGGGTGTTGTTGGAATAAAAATTTCAAAATCTCACCGTTTTTGTCCTTACTTTTTCTATTTTCAGACTTTTTGGTTAAAAAATAAGAGACTTTTTTGAAATCTTCGTCTTCGAAGAATGGATTTGGTACTAAACCTTTCCACTGTATTATTGTTGGTCTAAATACTATGGTATTTAATGACGGTACTTTAGAAACAACCCAATTTTCACCACTTTTTTGTAAAAATTCCGAGTTATTTATTACTTTATCTTCTTCAAATATATAAGACTTACCTACCATGTTACTCTTATGTCTACATAACCTAAATCTTCAATCAATTCTTTTACCTGTTTAATTAAATTTTTAGAATATCTGTACTTATCTCTCCACCCAAAAGGACTATAGTCATTCTTGAATATTAGTTTCATCTCATTTTCTCCTTGCGAATACGTATCCGGTAGAAATTGAATTGCATGGAGTCTCTTCTCAACATCTAATTCTCTAATGAGTGGTTTTATTTTTTTATTTAGTACTTGTTTTACCCACTCATCTTTATTTGAGAACAATACTAAATACCTTCCAAATCTTAGTACATTAAAATAATCAAAAAAATCATCAACAATTTCTTTAATAGCTAATACCTTGATTTTATCCTCAATTAATTTATAAAAGTCAATGTTTATTTTTGCTCTATATGAACCACTAAAATCCTCAAATGTTACATCCACCGCACCTAAGTCATATAACTCAGGATGAGTACCTCTAAAATATTGGTCAAATAATTTTTTTAACTTTTCTTCAGGATTCATTCTAATAAATAGATTAATATCTACTTATTTCCAAAAACTTTGAATTACCACAATCATAAAAGCCAAAAATAAACAAAGTCCGTTTTTTAGGTTGATACCCTCATTCAATATAAAATAAGTTAGAACCATAACAATAAAAATCCCAATTGAAAATTGTATAAGTCTAACGCTCCATGCCGAACCAAACTCCATATACAAATATTGAGCCCCCCATATAAAAAGGTAGGTAATTGGGACACCAATTAATAGGACACTAACCCAAGTATTTTCTTTGAACCAATTCCATTTCATCGGTGCAAACTGTTGGAACCATGCTCCTGTCTGTGCAAGAGCAATAAATAGAATTCCTAATAAGATATTCTTCATTACATTAGACTTTCAACATCAATATTTCGAGAATTTAATTGTTGATGAAACATTTCTCTAATTCTTTTATATGCCTTGTATTCTTCATCGGGCATTGAGTCAGGAGCATATTTAGTCAAACTACGAAGTTCTTGTGAAAATTCCCAAATGAACAAAACCATCTCATCGGACAAAACAGCACGTAGGTGGGCTTTTTTATCATCGATGTCATTCAAGTCATATTTTAGTATTGCTTCCATATCACAAAGATATGAAAAAAAAATATTATATCCTAATCTTCGATAACCTTTTTTACACCAGTATCAATAAATGTATTGGGTAAAATACTATGAATAACTAATTTACCTATAATCAAACATAACTTGAATATAAACTTCCAAGCTTGTAAAAAATGCTGTACATATGTTATATTATTTTCAGATAAATGACTCATTATATAAAGAACATTAAATGAACTGAATTAACTTTAGCACCAAACTTATTTACAACAACACTTTCACCACTATCTAAGTGTCCCGCAACACATTCTTCAATCATCATTGCATAATCCTCCATATTATACCTATGGGTTCTAGTTTCAAAAAGTAATTTGGCAGATATATCTAAACTATAACGAACACTATCCCACTTATAATCAAACTTATGAAACCCAATATCATCCACCTGAATTTTTACAGGTAACCCATTACAAAAATTAATTTTACTAACCTCCTTTTTTATCAGTTTACCCAATTCTTTTGTGTAATTGGTGTTTTTTGATTTGAAGTATTCCATAGCATCTGTAAGAGCCTCAATGGTCGAAACATTAAAATACTCACGATATTCTAAATCGAATCCCATTGAATCCCAAAATTTCATTAAAGGTGTATATGTGTCTTTAGATTCCATTAGTTTTTTTCAAATCGTAAATGAATTTCAGGATTATATTCCATATTATTTGAAAGATAATCTTTAAGTTCTTCAGAGATTTTTCCGAAATGTTCAAATTCACTATCGTCAACATTGCCATCATATGTGAATCTAATAAAGAAGTCAGATTTTCTCAGTGTCAAATCATGTCTGGGTTGGAAGATGTAAAAACCATATTCTTCAAGTTCGAAGTTTGTTGCGGTCCAATTATCATCTCTAAACATCTCAGGTTGTGATAATATAAAATAATCAGTATCTACATACATTTCCATTAATTCAATAACTTGTTTGGTATAACCTTTCAAATAATCTCCAACGTCGGATGAAACTTTACATGATATAAAATCAAAATCAATTTCATTATAAAAAACACCCTTTATTTGATTATCAATACTGAAGTATGACCAAAATTCATCTATAATTTGATAAAATTCTTTATTATTTTCCAATATATTCCTATACCCTGAACTATAATCACCACCTTGCTTTAGATATTTGTCGGGAAAAAAAAGTACATTAAAAATATATGGATTTGTATATATATGTGTAAATTTATTTGGCGTTATATAAACATCAAGGTCATATAACGTCTTGAAGAATTTATCACATAATTTATTAAAACCGACTATATCCGCCATATAAATTATAAATATTTGATTTATTAAATAAAAAAAACCCCCGTAATTGGGGGTTTTTATATTTTTTTAGGTTATCTCATCATATTAGGTCCTTGACCTATACTCAAATCATTTGTCCAAATGACACCCATACCTAAAATTGCTAATATAATACCAAACAATACCAATGAAATTTGTAATATAGCAAGTATTGAGAGTTGTTCTGAAATTGAATTTGCAGCGTTTTCAACTTTT
>Ga0070753_1000248_pt1 | contig 34154 bp, 40 predicted proteins | sample VirMetDEL_Aug_31_FD_77441 | JGI IMG/M metagenome (GOLD analysis project Ga0070753, IMG submission 77441) | Aqueous microbial communities from the Delaware River and Bay under freshwater to marine salinity gradient to study organic matter... | ecosystem: Environmental > Aquatic > Marine > Coastal... | reverse complement strand
CCATCAAAAGTCCTTGTACCACCAGTAGGTGATCCCACAAAATCTTTTAATCTTATATCGTTATTACTATCAATCTCCAATGTAATATCATCAACCAAAGGTAATGATGACATATCAACATCGTAGGTTGTAGAATCATTTTTTGTGAAACTTAATATGGCTGTACTATTATCATAAGTACCACCTGTTGTAAATGTATCAGTAATTCCTGTTATATTAACGAAATTACCATCATTTCTTAAAAGAGATAGTGTATCGGTAGAATCATTATAAACCCCATTAATAACATAAGTGTTAGCACTCACCGAACTAACCAATGAAGTTAAATCAACATCAAATGTGGTATCAACAGAGTTACCAACAAAGTTTATTTCTTTTGTACCACCATTGTAAGTACCACCACTAACAAACTTATCTTGGTCTGTTGGGAACGTTACTTCTAAATTAACTGAACTAGAATTAGAAGATATGTTTACTGTACCACCTGTAGATGTTATTCCTTTAAACTCTAAATCTAAACCATTCTTTTGAGCAAATATCCCTTCAGATGAAAGGTTAGTTGCTCCACTAATCTTAGTGTTTAATAATGTTTCTGTATTACCAGTATATGTATTAAATTCACTTATATTTAATTTACCATCTAATTCAGTTTGTAAATTAATTACATCAGATATAGTATGTGTATGTGCAGTTGACGTTAGATTTCCAAAAGATGTTTGGTGAGGATTATTTGTATCACCAGTATGTGTGTTAAAAAGTGTTAAATCCGTCTTACCATCTATCTTTGTTTGTACACTACCACTGTAACTATTAAAGTCAGTTATATCACTAAGAGTATGTGTATGTGCTGTACTACCTAAATCACTAAGATTGATACTACCCTTTGTAAAGTGAATTGAAGTATCACCAGTATGTGTCACAAAATCAGTATTATTAGTTTTACTATCTAATTCTGTTTGTAAGTTAATAACTTCTGATATAGTATGTGTGTGTGCTGTACTAGTTAGATTACTAAAAGACGTTTGGTGTGGGTTATTTGTATTACCAGTATGTGAATTAAATAAACTTAAATCAGTTTTACCACTAACTAATCCAGATAAATCAATAGGGTTAACATCAACACCATTATTTTTTTCTAATATTAAATCGTTACCCGATAATGTACCACCAGTGACAAAAGTATTAGTATCAGGTGTTATACTACTAACATCTCTATACTTTACTTCACCTGTAACACTATCTCTAACTAAAATCTGTGTTAAAGTATTATCACCATAAATTGAATTAAATGTTAATCCACTTAACAATATGACTTCATCATGTACAGTTATTGGTGAACAACCATATAAATTAGATGTGTGTATTCCTGTACAAGCACTTAAAGTTTGTGGGAAACTAACCTCCCCATTGTTATTAAAAATAACACCATTTAAATTAACGTTATCAGTACAACCTGATATCGTATTAACAAATGTTGTACCAGAACATACACTAAAATCACCAGTAGCACCACTTATACTTATTGTTTTACTAGGTTCAACAACAAAATATTTAACTATATCTGGTCCACAATTTTTATTACTCATTATATTATTATTAATCCTCTAATTGTTATTTCAGCAATTTTATTAGAATCTGTTTTAACAATATCGATTATAATCTCATCTGTTGGTTCCGCAACAAATGGCAAAGATATTATTGTACCATTCTTCCTTATAGTATAAGTATCTACATTAGTTAAATTAATTGTTGAAAAATTTGTTTTATTATCTGTTTTAAATGTTAAAGAAGTTGGTGCTGATGGTAAAAATTGAATAACTATTTTTAACGATTTGTCATTATTAACATCATCTTTAATTGTTTTAAGTACCGGTTTTAGTTTTTTATTTTCTAATTCGGTTGTTACAAAAACCCTATTAATTGCTGGTTTAACATCAAATTCTTCTTCATCTACCAAATAACCCATTAATTTCATCTCATAACTTTGAACATAAAACCTTTTCCCTTCCAAATCATCTATTTGGCTCTCATCACCTATTGATTCTAACATAATTGGGAAGTAGTGTCCTTTTATATTAACATAAGCTTGTGCTGAAGCAAACGTTTGTAATACTTTTTGTGTTAGTTTATTTAATTCTCGCATTCTATAAGAAAAAAACCTAACAGTATAAACCATATCTATACCAACAGGATTTGGTATTCCATAAATGTCGGTACCATTTCTATTACCATCCCAAACAGGTATTTGCATATAAGGGAAGTTTTTCCTAATTGGAATTTTAAAATCAGCAGGATTTGTTCCTTTATCGGGGTTTGGTCTTCTAACAATCGAAACAAAAGGGATTTTCATGTTTTTATATTTATCGGTATTTGGCCATAATTTAGCAAACTCATTCCATCTTTGTAATGTTAAAAAATGTATAGGAACCTTTTCACCTTTTAATTCAATACCCAAATTGTTCTCAACAAAGCCAACAAAACCATTATCCAAATCGGCGATATCAACAGACCTAGGTAGAAACTGTTTATTCTGTCCCAAGAATTGGTCTATGTATTGTTTCGGACCACCTTTTAGGTCGGTTCTTTTAATATCAATATTTTTTTTATTTTTCTTTGGTAAAGCCATATTTCTTATCCGTTAAACTCGTTAGGGTCTGCTTTAGTACATGTTATTTTTCTATAATAAGCCTTATAACCAACCCTTGTTTTTGCGTTATCACTATTTATTTTACCATCGTTGGTTACGGTAAAATAAGCTATATTATCTTCCTTATCAGGATATCCTATATAATCACCATAGGTAATATCAACACCCATTTCTTTTAAATGATCCTCAAAAACTGTAAAAGATAAATTGCCATAATCTTCATATCTACCATGACCCTCAAAATAAGCCTTTGAACTAGATTCTTCCAAAGAAGGTCTAACTTTTATTTCAACTGGTGGATGAAATTTTATTTCTTCAGCATCTGATTCACCATAAACATCATCAGTTTGGCTTTTAATTCTATCAACCCTAAAAAGTATCACAGTAAAATTAATATCACCTTCTAGATATTCACGAGCCATCTCGTTTTCTAACCCAAAATCTAGGTAATCATAAAATTTCCCCATACGGGTTATCGGTAGTTTTTTCTTATTAGCCATAATATTCTTTATTTATAAATATTTAGTATTTACTTAATTACTCTTGATTATATAATTAATTAGCATATTTGATACTAAATGTTAGATATTAGTAAATTAAAAAATAGAAAAACGCTAGCTAAACTAGAAGAATATAAAGGCAATAATGAATATATTTTATCTTTGCAAGAAAAATTAAAAAAAGATCCTTCTTTTTTTATATCACCTAGTGTTGCTGAATATATAGAATTAAATTATTATAAAGATTCTGTTGAAATAAATAAGGTTATAGATATTACAGAATTTTTTGGTAAACAACTACAAGAAAAATTCGAATTAAACCATGTTCCTGAAAAAATATTTATTGAAACTATTTTAGGTGATACAGAAAAATCTTATCATGTAAAAGGTAAAGTTTTTAAGAACCAAAAATATTCACCAATATTCTACTTACCAAAAACACAGGTATTTGAAAATCTATATGATTTAGAAGTTGAGGTTGAAGTTGATTTTGAAAAATACCAAAAAATGGATAAAAGAGGGTGGAAATTATTCCCACATCAAGAACAAGGTGTTAAATTTCTTTTGTCCAAAAATAATAGAATTTTGGGGGATGATATGGGGTTAGGTAAAACCATTATGTCCACAGTAGCATCAATAGAATCAGGTTCAAAGAAGGTTTTAATAGTTTGTCCAGCTAACGCAAAAATAAACTGGTTCAGAGAGATTAATGCTTACATAGATGAAGATGAAATATCGATAATTAAATCAGGTCATTGGAACCCAAAAAGATATACAATAATCAACTATGATATATTAAAAAATTTTCATACAATAACTGATGGTAGAAAAAATTATAAGGAACACGAAATCCATAGACATTTAGAAAACGAAGGTTTTGATTTAATAATTATGGATGAGGCCCACATGGTTAAAAACCCTTCAAGTAATAGAGCTAAAATTATTTCACAAATCACCAAAAATATTAAAAGAAAGTGGTTATTAACAGGAACACCATTAGCGAATAGACCAATGGATTTTTATAATTTATTGAAAATATGTGAATCACCTGTTACAACAAGTTGGAAACAATATGCTTTTAGATATTGTGATGGTAAGAAATTTAGAAAAAAATTAAAAACAGGTCAATATAAAGATATTTGGTTAACTGATGGAGCATCCAACTTAGAGGAATTACATGAACGTACAAAAGACCTTATTTTAAGAAGAAAAAAAGACGACCATTTGGATTTACCACCAAAGATTGTTGCACCATATTATATGGAATTAGATGATATGAATGAATATAATAGAGCGTTCGATGAATATTTAGAATGGGCAAAATCAGAAGGTAAAAGATTAGGTTCTGGAAGACACATGATTGAGTTGATTGTGTTAAGAAAATATTTAGCTTTAGAAAAAACAAAACAAAGTATTTCTTTGGCTGAAGAGGCTATAGAAAACGGTAAGAAGGTTATTATTTTCACCAACTTTACACATTCATTTGATGCATTAATGAAACATTTTGGTAGATTAGCTGTTGGTCATAATGGTAAGATGAATGGGACACAAAAACAACATTCTGTGGATGCTTTCCAAAATGATGAAAATGTTAAGGTTTTTGTTGGTAATTTAATCTCAGCTGGTACAGCTATTACTCTAACAGAAGCAGAAGTTGTTATTATGAATGATTTGGATTTTGTTCCTGCTAACCATGCTCAGGCAGAGGATAGAGCACATAGATTGGGTTCAACATCTACAACAAACGTTTATTACCCAATATCAGTTGGTACGATAGATGAACAAATGTTTGATATGTTAGAAAGAAAAAGAAAGATCATAGATACGGTCATTGGTGATGAACACGTATCTATGAACATACAAGAAGATTTGTTTGATAAAATCCTTAGGAATTACTTCTAATCCATCTGATTTTTTACTTTAATCAAATTCAAATATAATTTTTGGTTGAATTTACAACCTTTTTGTGTCCAAAACTTATCTAATTCTGACATTGTAAGTTTTGTGTTTTCATTTGTTTTTGTATCACTAGGATACACAGTTGCTTTAATTTTTAACATAACCTTCATTAATTTTATTAAAACAAATATATATGATAAAAATAAAATAAAAAAGAGGTATGGAAAAAAATTATGAACACGTAAACCACCCACAACATTATGGTGGTTCTGATAATGTATATGAAGCAATAAAAGTTATTGATGCATGGGATTTGGGGTTCTCTTTGGGGAATGCTGTTAAATATATTTCTAGAGCGGGAAAAAAACACTCTGACAAAGAAATTGAGGACTTAAAAAAGGCTATTTGGTATATAAATCACCATATCGAAGTGTTGGAGAAGAATAAATAACTTTTTGTGTATATTTATTATAAAAAAAAATAATATGATAATTTTAGAAAAAATTTTGAATCAGATCCTGATTGAAAGTGGAATACGTAATATACGTGATTTGTCTCATCGTTATGATAAGGCAAAAATCTACTTTCATCAGGATCTTTGACGGGTCTTGATGGTGTGGCAAGTGCTTTAGGGATTAGATATTACCTAGAAAATAATGGTATCAAAGTTGTTGATGCTGAAGTAATACAATATGGTGATAAAGAATTTGCTATTAAAAAACCTGATGCTAGTGGTGATGTGATGCCCGTATTAGTTGATTTCGCTCATGGTAAACCGATGTTTACTATCCACACTGACCACCACGATTCACAGGTTGGTGTTGAAAAGGATACATCCACATCTTTTAGACATGCACGTTCTAATGTAGAAACAATATCACAAATATTATCACCAAGAGAAATATTCCCTGATGCAGACATTAAAATGATTTCAACTGTTGATTCAGCTGATTTTGTTAATATGGATATTAAACCAGAAGATATCATGACTTATATATTCCAATATGATAAAGAAAAAGAATTATCTAGGAATAAAAAGATTATGGCTTTGGTGACTAATAAATTATTGTTGGCTTATAAAAACAAACCTAATTTCTTGGAGAGATTGGTTTTGATGTCAACACCATCTTTATTAAACATCTATTTAAATATTGTTAAATTAGCTAAAGAAGAAGGTTATGTTTCACCTGATGTTATGAAAGGTAATTTGGAGAATTATATTGAGGCACAATCTAAAAACGAGAATGTTCAATATGACGAAGAATACGGTATCATTTCACAATATGGTGGTGGTTCTATGTTTAAGGCTGGTTCTTATGATAGATATGTTCCTTTTAAGTTACATCCTGAAGCTAACTTTTTGGTTATTGCATGGCCTTTGGGTTTATTACAAGCATCATGTAATCCATTTAAAAAAGATAGACAATTAAAAGGCGTTAATTTGGGTGAGATAGCACAAGAAGTTTTTTCTGTATATGAAACAGAATTGAAAGCCAAAAAAATAACAGTTGACACGATTAAATATTTTGCTGAAAAAAGTAAGAATTTTGGTCCTGATTCTGTTGGTTTTACTTATGAAGATTTGGTTGCTTTATTTGGAGATACAGAAGGTGGTATTAGTGGATTAAACCAAACACCAAAAGGTTCACCAGAAGATTACACGGTTGAGAGATGGCAATCAGCGTTAAAAAAGATTTTAGCAAAACCTTATGTTGATTTAACTGATAGAGAAAGGAGAGCACTTAAAATGTTATCGATTAATGGATGGGATATGGTTCAGTCTCAGTCGGGGGGTCATAAGTGTATAACGAACATGTCGGGTCTTTCTTATTTCGGCAAAGATGGCAAGGATTTTTTATTAAAATTTAAGGACACATTCGTTCAAAAACTAAAAGAAAAAATAGACGAGAGTAAATAAACAAAAAATATATAAGGGACCACATCTTTACGATGTGGTTTTTTGTGCTTATTATTATACAAATAATGAATTATTAATAACGAGTGGTTAAGATTTAACCCGTCCCAAAAATCTAAAAACATATATGAGTAAAGAAAATATTAAACAGGCTACACCCGAAGACATTAAAAAATTCTTAGAGGGTCATGATGATGAGAAGTATATCACATCTATTGAGTTGGACCAAACAGACGATTGGTCAATTGATGAAACAAATAAAGTTTATATTGTTATAGACGACCCTGAAAAAGGTAAAAAAATCAAAGTACAAAAATTCACACCATTTTGTTGGACCAAAAATTTAAGGGGTAGTGGTTTTTATGGAGATGATATCGATACCATAAAAAAGGCCGCAAAAACTTTTGGTATTACAACAGAAAAATTAGAAACAGGTGATAACCAAAGGTTGGAGAGTGGTTATAATTTTATGGTTAAAACCACAGGAACTTATCGTGATTTGGTTAATTTCTTCAAAAGAGGGGGTATAGACCCATGGGGTGAAACTGGTAAAATGATTACCTTATTACCACCTGTTGAACAATTTATGATTCAAACAGGTAAAAGGTTATTTAAGGGTTATGATGATTATACCGAAGTACACAAACTAACATTCGATATTGAGACCACGAGTTTAGAACCTGATAATGGACATTGTTTCATGATTGGGGTTAAGGATAATCGTGGTTTTAAGGAATTATTGACTGCTTATAACGAAGATGGTGAATATACAGAAGAAGGTGAAAAACTGATGTATGAAAAGTTTTTTGATATCGTACATGAGTTGGAACCAACAATTATTATTGGGTATAACTCTGAAAACTTTGACTGGTCTTATATTTTTGGTAGGATGCAAATATTAAAAATAGCAAATTCTATTGTAAAAAAATCTAAGAAAACAGGTAGGGTTACTTCTATTGTTATGGATACAGATGTTATTAAAACAAAACATCCGATGATTAAACCCTATAGAAAACCATCTACATTAAAGTTGGGTGCTGAAACTGAAAATTATTACCAAACAACAATGTGGGGTTATAACGTTATGGATACGTACCATAGGGTTAGACAGGCGATGGCATTAAACTCAAACTTACAAAATGGTCGATTAAAATATATAGCAAAAGAAGCTGGGGTTGAACGTCAGAATCGTGTTTATATTGATGGTAATATTTTGGGTAAGATTTGGAATGAAAACAAAAACTTTTATTACAACCCAACATCAGGTGATTGGTATGAATTGGATGGTGAAAAACCTGAACCAAAAGATATTGAGGGTTATGAGGATAAATGGGAGATTGTTGATGGTAGATTCTTATTAAAGGAATATTTGAATGATGACCTTTTGGAAACGGAACAAGTTGATGATATTTATGGTCAAGCTGGATTCTTAACCGCAGCATTGGTTCCAACAAACTTTGTTAGGTCTATTACGATGGGTACTGCAACAATGTGGAAAACGTTAATGTTGGCATGGTCATATGAAAATGGTTTAGCAATCCCCGATATTCAAGAAAAAAGACCTTTTGTTGGTGGTTTATCAAGGCTATTAAAATTGGGTTATAGTCAGAACATAGCTAAATTCGATTATGCATCACTTTATCCATCAATACAATTAACACATGAAGTTTTTCCTGAAGTAGATGTATCGGGAGCTTTAAGAGCGATGTTACGTTATTTATTAGATACTCGTAATGAATATAAATATTTGGCAGCAGATTACCTTAAAAAAGGTGAATATAAATTAGCTAACAAGTTTGATAAGAAACAATTACCGATTAAGATTTTTAATAACTCAGCATTCGGTTCAATTTCAGCACCTTATATTTTCCCTTGGGGTGATATTGATGTTGGTGAGATGATTACTTGTACTGGTAGACAATATCTTCGTCACATGATTAGATTTTTTATTGAACGTGGTTATGACCCTTTGGTGTTAGATACGGATGGTGTTAACTTTTCTTATGGTGAAGAAGTAAATAATCATACTTATATTGGTAAGGGTTATCATAGATTTGTTAAAGAAGGTGTTGAATATAAAGGTATTGATGCTGACGTAGCGGAATATAATGATAGGTTTATGCATTTAGCTATGGGGTTAGATATCGATGAAGTTTGGCCGGCAACAATTAATTTATCACGTAAAAACTACGCAACATTAAAACCTAATGGTAAAATTAAATTAACAGGTAATACCATTAAAGGTAAAATGATTCAAAAATATATTAAAACATTCTTGAATAATGGTATTAAGATGCTATTGGATGGTAAAGGAAAAGAATTTGTTGATTATTATAATGAATATTTTGAACGTATTTATAATATGGATATTCCTTTGGCTGATATTGCAAACAAATCTAAGGTTAAGAAAACAGTTGCACAATATCTTAAACGTGGTACAAATAAAAATGGTGCACCACTACCTAGACAGGCACATATGGAATTAATTATTAAAGAAAATGTCCACGTACAATTAGGTGATGAGGTTTATTATGTAAATAATGGTACTAAAAAATCACATGGGGATATTCAGGTTAAGAAAACTAAAAACGACCCACCTGAAGGTACATTAGTATTTAACTCATATTTAATTACTTCAGAAGAGATAGAAAAAAACCCTGATTTGAAGGGTGAATATAACGTACCTAAATATATTGATGCATTTAATAAAAAAGTTGAACCTCTTTTGGTTGTTTTTAAAACACATGTAAGAGAATCACTTTTAATTACAGACCCCGAAGATAAACAATTTTTTACTAGTAGTGAGTTAGAATTAGTATCTGGTATAGCAACAAAACCTGAAGACCAGGATAGTTTAGATGAGTTAATGACTATTAGTAAAGAGGAGATGTTTTTTTGGAATAAAAAGGGTGTTTCACCTGAATACATGATAAAAGATAGGTTTGAGGGTGATGTTGCAAATGAGGTTGCAAATGATGTTGCAAATGAAACTTCAGACGACGACATTGAATATTTTTAACTTAATTTAACGATTATGCCAAAAGGTTCTGAAGCTGATATAAGATTGTTAAAACTTAAATTAAAAATTTATTTAATTGAAGAAGAATACGAAAAAGCTGAGGTTATGCGTAAATGGATAGTGGAGTTAGAGGGTGACCCAACAATAGAAGATGTTGATTCTTTAATTAAAAGATATAAGGGTTAAAAAAAAAGAATATTAAATATTTATAATAATTTTAAAATTAACCAATAAACAAGATATTTATTTATAAAAGTTAATATGAATATTCTTTTAGTAACTGAATTAGTTAATAAAGATGGTAGTAGAATTAGTGGTGGTCAAAAAATAGACCAACTAAACAATGTTACTGCATCAAAAGAAACTACGGATGATTATGTTCACATGACTAGACAAGGTGTTAGTAGATATAACAACTATGGTCGTACTTATGTTGGTGAAGATGATGAAACAAATAGTGAGGTTAAGGAACCTAAGAAAATAAAGAAAAAAATAATTAAAAAGAAAAATATTAAAGAAAATATTTTTACTAAAAAAGAATTTGATAAGGAATTTGTTAAAACAAACAATACAGATTCTATTCAAACAAAAATAGGTGAGTTAAATTCTATAAGAGACACTAACCCTATACTAATTAGAAAAGTAGGTGCTTTAAAAGATATTATTGAAAAGAATAACGCTAGTGGTGAAGAAAAGGCTGTTATTTTAAATTATTTATTAGGTATGGACTTAACAGACATACCTAGTAATCAAAAAGAAGAATTAAAAAGAAGGTTATTTTAATGGCTAATAGTGAATTAAAAAATGGAAAAATATTAATAGATGATGATATTAATTATCATTTAAAAAGAATATATAATGCTTATAAAGGCCCAAAAGATGTTGAGGGTTATGAACGTTTAAGAGGTTTGTGTGATAAAAAAGATATATCATACGAACAATTAAAAAGAATTAAAAATTTTTTTGATGGTTTCGAAGGTAAAAATAATGAAACACCTTATCTATTAAATGGTGGTACAAAAATGAAATCATGGGTGCAAAATAAATTGGATAATATGCGAAATAACGTTAATTCAAAGAAAAAAGCCATGAGTGATATAGGGATGCCAAACCAATATCAAAAGGAAAAATTAAGTACACCAAGTGTTAAAACAGATAGTCATGATTCTGATACCAATAAAATTTTAAGACAAGAAGGTATTTATAGAATAAAGGTATTAGATGACCTAATAACAGAAATCAATAAAAACAAAAAATTATGCCTAACGGACAATCAATCGCACCAATCTTAACAGATAAAAACTCTGTACAAGAATTAAACCCTAATGGTGGTGCTGTAACTAACCAAGAACCAACTTTAAAACAAACTGGTGACGCTCAAAGAGCAAGTATCACATCTTTTAATGAGTACAAAAATGTTCCCAACCAAGGATATAGTGCACAACACCCTAATGCACAATCTGATGGTGATGATGAAGGTAGGGGTGAAGTTGGACCTGGACAAGGTGTTGGTACTTCTGATGATAAAGTAGCTAAAACTACTTTACTTTATAACTCAGGTAATAAATATAAACCTGGTACTAACTACTATAACTTTACATATACAGAACAATATTGGTAATATGAAACTTTACTCTTTGTTAGAAAACATTATATTGGAAGCTGTAAATACTTCTTTGGTTGATAATGCGATAGAAAAAAAACAAAGAGTTAGGATATATTATGACCCTAAAATTAATAGAACTCCAGAAGAGGAAGATAAAAATTTGGTGGGTTACAGGAATATAGAAACTTATGTTCATGGTTTATCTAAGGGTGGGAATCCTATTATTAGAGTTTACCAATTGAATGGGGTTACTGAAACAGATTCACCTGGATGGAAAACATTTAGGTTAGATAGGATAACACAATGGAGACCATACCCCAGTTTTTTCTATGTACCTATTTCAGAAAGAGATAGTTCAGTACCAAAGTATAACCAAGATGGTGATAGAAGTATGATAAGAATTTATAAACAAGCTAAATTTTAAAAGATGAACGAAAAATTATTAGAAATTTTAAAGAAAGCTAAAGAGGTAGATAAAAGAGCTAAACAATACGATTCTACTGATATACAAACATTAAAGACTAATGTTGAAAGTAGGACAACTACCACACCTATTAGTGAAGGGTCTGTACCTACTAATCATACCCAACAAACTAAACAAGTAAGGGATACTGTAAATGTTGATAGTCCTGAGTATAAAAATAGGGTTTTAGAATCTAAATTACCACCTGAAATACAAAAAGTTATGTTAGAAAACCCAATACAACAACCAGAAGTTACAGATGGTTTTGGTGTTAGTGAAGAAGTTATAAAACAATTAAACCCAAACTACAGTAAAAATGTTAATACTAATACTCAACCAGCTATAATTAGAGAAGAAGTTAATACAACAAATATAAACGAAGGACAAATTAGAAAAATTATTGCAGAAGAATTAACTAAAGTATTACCTTCAATTGTAGAAAAGTATTTTGATAATAAGGTTATTAAAGAAAATACTAGATTAATGAAGGTTTTATTAAAAGAATCTAGAGAAAGAAAATAACACATAAAAAAAAAACAAATATCATGAAACAAATAGGATGTGGGTGTAAAGGAAAAAAAGGTTCACCAAAAAAGAAATAATTAAAAACCCGACTTAGGTCGGGTTTTTTTTTTGTTTACAAATTTAAATTTAATGTTATATTTTACTAAAAAAATATATTATGAGTAAAATTAAAGTTTTAGTATTGCCTTCTGACCGTACAGGAGTGTCAAAATTTCGTTCAGTAGAACCACACTTAAAATTACAAGAATTATATGGTAATGAGTTTCATGTAGATATTATAACAGCAGGAACAACAGATTTTAACTGGGATGATGAATCTTTTGTTAAACAATACGATATAGTACATTTCCATAGAACCCTACCGACAGTACAAAATGGTGTTTATAGACAAGTTTATTTAGAGGAGTTTAATCAAATTCACGATAAAATAAAATCATATGGTATTACAACAATAATGGATTTAGATGACTATTGGTCTCCATCAAAAGAACATCCGGCTTACCAAATGATTATTAAAGAAAATTTACCAGCAAAAATAATGGAAAACATTAAAAGAGCTGATTATGTAACAACCACAACTCATTTATTTGCTGAACAAATTAGTAAATTAAATAAAAATGTTATTGTATTACCTAACGCAATTGACCCTGAAGAAAAACAATTTCAACACAATGTTGAACCAACAACTAAAAATATGCGTGTTGGTTGGTTGGGTGGATCTTCACACTATCACGATTTATTGATTGTTGGTGATAGTGTAAGTAGATTCTTAAAAGAAAATATTAACGACACACAATTTGTTTTATGTGGTTTTGATACTAGGGGTAATATTACTGAAATAGATAGAAATACAGGACAACAAAGAACTAGAAAAATCAGACCTGAAGAAAGTGTATGGTCTAGATATGAAGAAATGTTTACTGATAATTATAAATTATTAGATAATGATTATTTAACACAGATTAAAAAATATGACGAAGTTATCGATAAACAAAACAACAACACTAACCAAGTTTATCGTAGGGTTTGGACTAAACCTATTACAACATACGCGTCTAACTATAATTTATTTGATATATCTATGGCTCCACTTAAAGAACATGATTTTAATAAATACAAATCACAACTTAAAGTTATTGAAGCGGGATTCCATAAAAAGGCATTAATAGCACAAGATTTTGGGCCATATCAAATAGATTGTGTAAATTTGTTTGAAAAAGGTGGTACTATTAATGAAAAAGGTAATGCTATATTAATTGCCCCACATAAAAACCATAAAGATTGGTATAAAGCACTTAAAAAGTTAAAAGATAACCCTGAGTTGGTTGATTTATTAAAAGAAAACTTATATAATACAGTTAAAGATAAATACCATATTAATACTGTAACAGAGAAACGTAGTGAGTTTTATAAAAAAGTGGTACAAGACAATAGAAAAGAAGTTAAACAATTAATAGAAGAAACAAATGCAATTTAATATAGATAAATTATTATTTTTTGATATTGAAACGGTTAGTCAGTACAAAGACCTATATGATTTACCTAAAAGACAATTAGAAATGTGGTTTAGATACTACGATTCTTTTAGAAAAAAAGTTACTGACGAATCTAGAATAGATTCTGAAGTAATGACAGAAAAAGAAATTTATCAAGAAGTTTATAGACAAACAGCAGCATTCTTCCCTGAATTTGGGAAGGTTGCTTGTTTATCTATGGGTTTTGTTACTAAAGGTGGTGAAGAACGTTACGAATCTTTTTATGGTGATGATGAATTACATATTCTATTAGAAACAAGAAAAGTTTTTAATAAGGTTGAGGGTTTGGGTTTTGAGTTATCTGGTCACAACGTTAAAGGGTTTGATATCCCTTTTTTAGGTAAAAGGTATTTTATACAAGGACTAGAACCACCCAAACTATTCCCAAACCATAATACTAAACCATGGGAGTTAAAAGTATTAGATACTAAAGATGTTTGGCAATTTGGTAATGGTTGGTCTTTAAGTTCATTGGATTTGGTTTGTTCGTCATTGGATGTAGATTCACCAAAAAATGGTGATGTTAAAGGTGATAATGTAACCAGTAATTATTGGAATGGTAAACATGAAGAAATAAAAGAATATTGTGAAAAAGATGTTAAAGCATTAATAGATATAATAACAAAATTAAATAACCTTAAATAATGGGAGAAATAGAAAAAGAAATTGAAAGTTTAAAAAGTTTACTAAACTCTGATTTATTGGATGAAAAATCAAAAGAAGATATTAAAACTACTTTAACCATGTTTGATTCTGTTAAGGAATATGATTTAAGTGGTGGAACTAATAAAATAAGTATTAATTATATTAATAAGTCACCTAATAAAAACCCTGAATATGCAACTAGTGGTTCAGCTGGTTTCGATTTTAGGGCTCACGTACAATCACCAACGGAAATCCCAGGATGTGATAGTGGTGATAATATTAGAATCATACCAACAGGGTTATATTTTGAGTTACCTGAAGGTTTGGAATTGCAAGTCCGTCCGAGAAGTGGTCTTGCTGCCAAACATGGAATAACAGTATTAAACAGTCCAGGTACAGTAGATAGTGATTATCGTGGTGAAGTTGGTGTCATATTAATCAACCATAAACAAGAACCTTTTACTATTAATCCTGGTGATAGAATTGCACAAGGTGTTATTGCTTCATGTGTTACAACAAACTACGCAAACTTAGTAGAAGTTAAGGAAATTGGTGAAACTGAACGTGGTGAAGGTAAGTTTGGTTCCACTGGTGTAAATTAATGAGAAGATATAAAAATATTAGATTATTAAAATCACCTTTAATAGAAGATAGAATTGTTTTAATTAACAGAGTTATTAGAGAATGTTTATTAGAATCTTTTAACTCTGTTATTGAAACAAAATTTGAATTAATAAATGAAGGGGATATTGTTATTTATAGATTTATAACAAATAACAATAATTCATACGACCTAGAATTTATACCAACAGTTATAAACTTAAATAAATTAACCAAATCAATAAAAAAACAAAAATTAATACCTTCAATAGATATTGCTTTTGTTCCTTCAGAAGTTAATCTAAATGATAGAAACAACGAAGAGTTATACAACAAAGAAACTAATAGAGGTGAACATATTGAATTAATTGGTAGAATTAGTTATTTAATTAAAGAATTCATTAAAGATAATCCGTTAATAAAAATATATGTTGTAGGTAAAGATACAAAAACTACTAAATTAAAAATATATTTATCTTTATTTGACAATATCTTTAGTGGTGATTATATTAAAATAGAATCTGAAAATGATAACTATAATAATGGTGCTTATTATTTTATAAAACATGAAAATACAAATAGATACAGTAAATAAAACCCTACAAATAGAGGAAGATGTTAATCTACACGATTTCATCGAACAAATAAACGGAATATTACCAAATGGGGGTTGGAGGGAGTATACCTTAAAAGTTGGTGTTATAAGGGAATTTGTAAACCCAATAACCATAACACCACATACACCAATAAACCCTTATGGGCCCCCAAATACAAACCCACATGACCCAATACCCAACCAAATATGGTACGGAACAACAACAGGTGATAGTGGAGACTTTACAAACGGAATAATTAATTATAATATTAAAATATGAGTGTAGTAGCAGTAAAAGTAACAGAAGATGAAATTATAATTGGTGCTGATAGTATAATTGCTTTAGGTTGGACACAGGAAAAAGATAGAATGGCTAAACTAGAAGAAGTTAATGGTATGGTTATTGGTTCCGCTGGTATGGCACAAGAAGGTGCTTTATTCAGAGTTTTTTGTAGAACAAGAAAACCTAGAGCAGCAACAGATGAAGATATTGTTAACTTTTTATCTGACTTCCAAGATTGGTTAAGTGATAAAACAGGTGAACCAAATATCACAAATAGTTATATTTTTGTTTTTGATGGGAAGGCTTTTAACATTGAAGGTTTTTATGTTAAAGAGGTTACAGATTATACAGCAATAGGTGCTGGTATGGATTTCGCGTTAGCGGCATTATATTTAGGTAAGTCGGTTAAGGATTCTATAAAGGCGGCTTGTCATTTATCAGTTTATTGTGAAGAACCTATTAATATTATTAAAATTAAAAAATAAATATGATTAGTATTGTTTATTCCACAAGAAAAGATAATCTTGAATATCAAGAACATATTAAAAAAACTTGTGGTATACATAAAGATTTAGATATTATACAAATTGTTAATGATGGTAAATATTCATTAACTGAGGCATATAATATGGGGTTAAAAGACTCTAAACACGATATTGTTGCCTTTATTCATGATGATTTAATTTTTGATACCAAAAATTGGGGTAATAAATTAATTAAATTATTCGATAAAAATCCTGAATATGGTATTATTGGTATTGCTGGTACAACAGATTTAATAGATGGTAGATGGTGGACGTTAAAACAATCTATGAACGGAATTGTATCACACCAACACGAAGGTAAGAAGTGGACGAATAAATATTCCGAAGACCAAGGGAATAAGTTAAAAGATGTTGTTGTCTTGGATGGGTTATTTTTTGTTGTGGATAAAACAAAAATTAAACATAATTTTGATGAAGAGTTTAATGGGTTCCATTTTTACGATTTATCTTTTTGTTTACCAAATTATTTAGATGGTGTTAAAATAGGTTTAACCACACAAATTAGAGTTACACACTTATCTATTGGCCAAACAAATACACAATGGGAAGAGAATAAGATTAAATTTGAGGAAAAATATGGTAACCAATTACCTATTAGATTAACCAATAATAAAACATTTGAAGAAAAACTTAATTTTGATTTGGGTAGTATTGGTGTTGGTATGGTTACTTACAATGCTGAACATAGGATTAAACAAAGTGCCTTTACTATACCTGAATGGGTAAAGAATTTTGTTATTGTTAATGACGGCACACCATATTCAGATGATTCTTATCCTGAACATGCTCATATCATACAACATGAAACAAATAAAACTGTTGGTGTTGCTAAAACAACAGCAATAAATTATTTAATGGAACAAGGTTGTGAACATATATTTTTAATTGAGGATGATATCATTATTAAAGATGAAAATGTTTTTAAAGAATATATAACCCATTCATTAATGTCTGGGATTAAACACTTAAACTTTGCTTTACACGGACCAGCAAATAAAAAGGGTAGTCAAGGATTCCAAACATTAGAAGATAGAAAAGATTTAGATGGCGAACCTAACCCAAGAATGATAATACCTTATGATACTGAAGATAAGATTAGAATAGCTTTATACCCTAATTGTGTTGGAGCGTTTTCCTATTATTATAAACCAGTATTAGAAGATATTGGTGGGTTTGACCCTAATTTTAAGAACGCTTGGGAACATGTCGAACATACTTACCAAACGATTAAAAAAGGTTATCACCCATCTTTTTGGTATTTTGCTGATATAGCTGATAGTTGGAAATACTTAACAGATATACCTAATTCTATTGCTGAAAGTACAATAGCTAGGACACCAACTTGGAATGAAAATTTTAGAAAAGGTACACTTTGGTACAAAAAGAAACATGGTATAACACCAACGGAAACACCATTGGTTGCACCAGAAGCAGTTCAAAAACAATTACAAATAATATATAATAATAGAGGGTAATGAAAAAATATGATTTAACTGATTGTACTTTTGGTATTAACATTAGATTCACAACAGAAGATAGGAAAAGAAATATTAAATTAGTTATAGAACACTTATTAAAATATTTAGATACGAATATTATTGTAGCTGAGGAGGATGATAAAAGTGTTTTTCCTAGTATAATAAACGATATAGTGGGTTGGGATGATAATAAATGTAAATATATTTTTATTGAATCCAACAATGAATTTATGGGTAAAACAAAAGCTTTTAACAAAATTTTTTACGAGGTTGATACACCCATATATGTATTACAAGATGCTGACGTAATATGTTCACCAGAAATGTATTTAGAGGCTGCTGAAAGAATAAGAAATAAAAAATGTGAGTTTTGTTATTCTTTTGATGGTAATTGTTATAATATACCTGAAAATATCATACCAAGGTTTTCTGAAAATCTAGATTATAATGTTTTAAACCATAATAACACAAACAAATTTAGTGATAGATCACCAGGTGGTTCAATATTCATCGACAGTGAATCGTATGTGATTGCTGGTATGGATAATCAAAATATGAAAGCTTGGGGTTATGATGATGACGAAAGAGTTACTAGATTTAGAAAATTAGGTTTTAAGATTGAAAGAGTTCCGGGCACTTTATATCACATAAACCACGGAAGAACAAAAAATAGTGACCCTAGTATACAAACAAATAAAAATAGATTAGAACTTATGAGGATTATGAGGATGAACAAAACACAGTTAATAAACGAAATAAAATCTTGGGGTTGGGTTAAAAAAAGTGTTGTATGAATGATATAAATGTGTGGTACTACAAAGAAGGTACTAAAAATAACTTTGGTGATTTTTTGGGTGATTATATACCCAAAAAATTAAGTAACAAAAATATTGTTTATACGGATATTAAATCCAATACTAAAAAATATGTTACTGTTGGTAGTGTTTTAAACCAAATGGTAGGAATTAATAAAAGTTGTATAGTTTGGGGTTCTGGAATTATGACAAAAAACGATACTATACCTAAAGATGTGAAATTATTGGCGGTTAGAGGACCATATACACAACAAAGATTACGTGACATAGGTATTGAACCACCCAAAGTTGTTGGTGACCCCGCTTTATTATTAAAAAAAATATATAACCCTAAAATAGAAAAAAAATATAAGTTAGGTATTATACCACATTATGTAGATTACAGTTATGTGAAGAACTTAGTTAAAGATAACCCAAACATAAAAGTAATCGATTTAATAACTAATGATATTGAAGGTACTATTGATGAGATTTTAAGTTGTGAGAGAACCATCTCCAGTTCTTTACATGGTGTTATCGTATCACATACTTATGATATACCTAGTGTTTGGGTAAAATTTTCAAACAAACTTTTTGGTAATTCACCTACCATGGGTAATAATATAAAATTCAGAGATTATTTCACCTCAGTAGGTATTGAACCATACGAAGGTTTTAATTTTATAAATAAAAGTATTGATATTGACGAAATAATAGAATTGATTAATAATAATATTCATATAAATAAGATAAATAATTTTGATTTCGAATCATTATATAATTCAAACCCTTTTGATAAATTATGAAAAAAATTTATTTCCCCAAAGCATGGGGTGAAACAAATGTGTTAGACATGTTCATACACCAAACACCAAATAATAGTGGTATTTGGGATGATGTAGTAGCTGTTAATAATAAAGAAGATTCTGATTTTATTATAGTACAAGATGGTACAAATGAAAATGTTGATTATAACAAGGTAATTTATTTCGGTAGAGAACCACACTATATACAAGGTATAAACCCAAAATGGTTAAATAACTCTTGTTATCGGTTTTTTCATCATGAAATGAATAATTCTTGGATGCCTCAAACATGGTGGGTTGGTTTAGGTTTTAACGAATTATTAGAACTAAATAGTCCAACTAAAACTAAAAACCTTTCTGTTATTGAATCTGGTAAAAAAATGGCGTATGGTCATAAGAAAAGAAACGAAATTTTAAATAAATTAATTAGTAAAGGTAGTGATTATATAGATGTTTACGGTAAAACAACTATCGGTAGAGAAAATAAAGGCCCTTATAAAACAAGATTACCACATAGAAAAAAAGAAATAGGTTTGTTAGATTATAAATATAATTTAGCAATAGAAAATGGGAGTACTGATTTTTATTTTTCTGAAAAAATTGTAGACCCTTTATTATGTTGGACTATGCCTATATATTGGGGTTGTAAGAATATCGACAAGTTCTTACCAAAGGGTTCATATATAAATATTGATATTGATAACCCTAATGTAGTAGAGGAAATTGTTGATATATCAAAAAGTAATATAAGAGAAGAAAATATAGAATTAATAGCTGAAGCTAGGGATTTAATAATTAATAAATATAACTTATGGCCTTCGATAAAGAGAGCTATAGAAAATAAAAACATGTTTTAATGAAATTACATTTAGGTTGTGGTAATAAAAGAATAGAGGGTTTCATGAATGTAGATATAAGACCCGGAAATAATGTGGATATTATTGATGATATTTCTAAATTAAATAGTGTAGATAATTCTAGTGTTGAACTTATATACGCCTCACATGTTTTAGAACATTTCGGTAGACATGAGTATACTAATGTTTTAGAAAGATGGTATGATCTATTAAAGAAAGGTGGTAAACTTAGGTTATCTGTACCAGATTTTAATAAGGTTGTAGAAATGTATAATAATGGTTATGAATTAAAAAAACTATGGGGGTTCTTATATGGTGGACAAACATATGAACAAAATTACCATTATACTGTTTTTGATTTTAAAACATTAAGTGAGGTTTTAGAAACCATCGGTTTCACTGATGTTAGGTTATGGGATTGGAGGGATACTGAACACTCTGACGTAGATGACTTTTCACAAGCATATATACCACACATGGATAAGGATAACGGGACTTTAATGAGTTTAAATATAGAAGCCATAAAATAAAAAAACAACATTAATAACTACTGGCATATTTATTATTAAACAATAGTTTTAATATATGAGTAGAAATAGAAGATCGAAAAAACTATCCGAAGAAGAACTTCAAGAGGTAGAAAGTTTTGTTTACAGTAAAAACGCTGAAGAAGAGAAATTCTTAACTTCAATGTTTGTAAACATAAAATGTAAAAACGAAAACCAAAAGAAATTAATTAATTCCATTAAAGAAAATGAAATTACAATTGTTTCTGGGTTACCTGGTACAGGAAAAACGTTTTTGGCTTGTGCTGAAGCACTTAAATTAATTAAAACAAGAGCTAAGTACAAAAAGATTTTATTGGTTAAATCGGTAACGCAGTTACAAGGTGAGGACATTGGATTTTTACCGGGTGATTTAAAAGAAAAGTTAGACCCGCACATGATTTCATTTATCGATAACTTTGAAAAGATTATTGGTGAATCTATGACAGGTAAGTTAAGAGATTTGGGTATCATTAGTATCCAACCATTGGCTTTTGTTAGAGGTCGTAGTATCGATAACACAATTATTATTGTTGATGAGGCACAAAATATCTCTGTTAGCAATATGAGAACTTTAATGACTCGTATTGGTGATAACTCTAAAATGGTTATTTTGGGTGATGTTAAACAAAAAGATATTAGAAAAAAATCTGATAGTTCATTGGAAGTTATTATTGATAAATTTAAAGATATTGAGGGTTTTGGTTGTGTTGAATTAAGAAACCCTGACGATGTTGTTAGAAATCCAATTATCAAGGTGATTGAATCAACATTTGATGATATAGAAGGTGTTTAATATAATTATAAGGTTGGGGACTTATAATCGATGGTTATAAGGTTCCAGCCTTATTTTTTTGGTATTTACATTATTATTTATTTTTCTATATTTTATAAAAAAAATAAAATATGAGGATAGGTGTAAGTATAGATGGTGTTTTAAGAGATTTCCTAGGTCAGATAGAAGAAACACACAAAAAATATTTTTCAGAAGAAGGTGAAGAATCAATAAAAGTTTTGGATTATCATTTGGATAAATGGGTTACTTTTCCCGATGAAGAAGTTGAGGAGGGTGAGATGCTGTTTAACCCAGACTTTAACGAAGACCAGTTTTTTGAATCTGAAGAAAATACTGAAACCATAAAGGTTGTTAAAAAAACAACTTTAAATGAGTTTTTATATGAAAAATGTACTGTTGAGATATTTGGTCACGCTAGTGAAATTATCCCTTCAGCTGTAGAAACTCTAAACCAATTAATTTTAGAAAACCCACAATACGAATTTGTTATAATAACAAGAGAAGGAGGTTTGGCAATACCATCAACACTTTTCTTTTTGGCAAAAACAAAATCTATTTGTTCGAATATTAAATTTGTTACAAGTTATGATAGTGTTTGGGATAACGTGGATGTTATGATAACAGACCACCCAAATATATTAGCGTTGAAACCAACAAATAAAATGAGTATCATAATAGATAAGGAATATAATAAAGAAGTTAACCAATCAGGTATTAGAGTTAAAACAATTAAAGAAGTTGATACTAGGGTTTTAGATTCCTTAGGTTCTTCTTTATTATTAAATAAATAATATTTACAATTTTTTAATATTTAATTAATTATTAATCATGAAACTATTTGAAATAGCAGGTGAAGAATTATATTTTGATCTAGAGAAAATATCTGATTTCGTTAGGATTGACGAAAGTTCACCAAAAAATCTAGAAGAATTATTTAACAAATCTGAAGAAACTGAAGAAGAAAAACCTATTCAAGAAGACGATGATTCTTTACAAGGACCATTAATTGATATGACAAGGTGGGATTTGGTTAAAGCTATGATTGAAACTGTTTTAACTGAAAGAGAAATTGTCGATGAAGATATGGGTATTACTATGTTGGGTAAACAATTATCTATTCCTTGTAGATTATCTTTTAACACGTTAATAAAACATAAATTAATAAAAACAAACAAATAAATATGGAAAAAACAGAAATTTTAGAACAACTTAAAACTGATATCCAAAAATTAAAAACTAAGGATTTTAACATCTACTTTTTTACTATGGATACAAAAGGTACACCAACAGCTGGTGTTGCTAACGTTTATGAACACGTTAAAATATTAACAGATTTAGGTTATAACACACATATCTTACATGAAAAAAATGATTATACAAAAGTAGGTAAGTGGTTAGGCCAAGAGTTTGATACTTTATCACATGTTTCTATTGAGGGCGGTAATTTAAGGGTTTCAGCAACAGATTTTGTTATTGTACCTGAGATATTTGCTAACGTATTAGAACAAATCAAAGGTTTACCATGTAAAAAAGTTGTTATGTCACAGGCATACGACTATATTTTTGAAATGTTAGAACCTGGTAAAAATTGGTTGGATTATAATGTTTTTGATGTTATTACAACTAGTGATGTACAAAAAGAATATATCACAAACTTATTCAACAATCCTAAATTAGAAGTTGGTGTTACTAAAATAGGTATTACTGATGTGTTTAAAAAATCAGAAGAACCTAGAAAACCAATAGTAACCATTTATACTAGAGAACAAAGAGATACTTCTAAATTATTCAAAACATTTTACTTAAAATATCCACACCTTAAATGGATTTCTTTTAGAGATTTAAGAGGTTTACCTAGAGAAACTTTTGCTAATCAATTATCTGAAGCATGTGTTTCTGTTTGGGTTGATGATGTTTCTGGTTTTGGTACATTCCCACTAGAATCTATGAAGTGTGGTGTACCAGTTATTGGTAAAGTACCTAACTTGGTTCCTGAATGGATGACTGATAAAAATGGTATGTGGACAAATAATATTAATAACATTGTTGATATTTTAGGTAATTACATTCAATCATGGTTAGAAGATTTAGAACCAAAAGAAGTTTACCAAGAGATGGAAGAAACTGTTAAAACATATACAACAGAAAATCAAACAACTTCTATTGAAACTTACTTCAATACATTAACAGAAAAATATGTTACTCAACTTGAGGAGGATTTAAAAACAAGAGAAGAATTAATAACAACTGAATTAAACAATGAAACAACAAATGGATAATAAATTAACAGTTATTTTACCTGTTTATAGGTTAAACGAAGAAGAAAAAAACTATTTAACAAAAGCATTAAATAGTGTGAGTGATCAAAAAGTATTACCAAATAAATTATTAATTGTAGTACCTACAAACAATACTGAAGTAAAAACTTATTTGGATAATTACGAGTATAATGATAATTTAAAATCTATTGTTGAGGTTGTAGAAAACGATGGTGAAACAGATTTTTGTTCACAAATTAATTATGGTGTTTCTAAAACAACTACAGAATGGTTTTCTATTTTAGAGTTAGATGATGAATATTCTAAAATCCTTTTTGACAACTTCAATAAATACTCCGAGGTGTATACAGATGTTGACACATTCTTACCTATTGTTTTAGATGCGAATGTTGATGGTAGATTTTTACACTTCACTAACGAACCAGTTTGGGCTAAAGATTTTTCAGAAAAATTAGGTATTTTAGATAATGATTCTTTACTAAACTACCCTAACTTCCAAATCTCTGGTGGTATATACAGAAAAGATTCGTTTGAAACAGTAGGGGGGTTAAAACCAAGTATTAAACTACAATTCGCGTATGAGTTTTTACTTAGGATGACTTATTATGATAAAAAAATTATGACTATACCAAAAGTTGGTTATAAGAAAACAAATATGAGACCTTCTTCTTTGTTTCATGAATATTATTTAGGTGAAGAAAAACTTAGAGTAGATGAGGCGAGATGGTGGTTCAATCAAGCCAAAAAAGAGTGTTATTTTAAAAATGATAGAGGCATAACATACGAAGAAACTACAGCTTAAAATGAACATAGAACCAAAGAAAAGGGGCAGAAAACCAAAAAAGAAACCTTACTTTGGTCCAGAAGAGGAAGAAGCTGTAAAGAGATATCTTGAGCTTGGAGAAATAGTTATAGACCCTAACACACAGGATGGGTATAGATGGACAGGTACATTAGAAGAGGATATTGAGAGAAATAGAATCTATCTAAAATATTTAAAAGCACCATTAGATAAAATGGTGGAGAGTATCATTAGGAGGTACAAACTTTATTCGAAATCGATGGAGTTTGAAGACCTCCACTCTGATACACTAGGTTTTTTACACGTTAAATTCCATAAATTTAAACCAGCAAAGAATAAAAAATCTTATTCTTATTATGGTACTGTTGCAAAACATTATCTTTTAGGTAAATTAATCAAAGAAGATAAAAAAATGAAACAGAATTATAATTTTGATGATGTTATTCCTATTGTTGAAGAAAATGACGACTTAATTTATACCATAGATGAACCAGAAGTTAATTTAAATGACCTTATTAACGGAATCTCTTCGGCCATAAAAAAAGAGATGTGTGAAAAGGTTTTAAATGAAAATGAGGAAAAAGTGGGTAAGGCATTAACTTCTATTTTAGATGGGTGGGAAGATTTGTTTGATGATGACAATGTTCCTGGTGGTAATAAGTTTAATAAAAACTTAATACTTTATTATATGAGAGAAATGACTGCGTTAAACACAAAAGATATTAGAAACGCTATGAAAAGGTATAGGGTTATTTATAATATAATGAAGGAAGAATCTTTTTAAAATTTAAATAAAAAGATATTTATAAATAAAAAGATTATGGGAAGACCAAAGAAAAAAGAAGTCAAAGTAACTACCGAAAGTTTTTTGGGTATGGCTCAAGAAGCCTACAATGAATTAGTTGAACAAAGAACTACGGCTATTAGACAAATCAACGAAAACAAGAAAAAAGTTGAAGTCGATGATATGCATGATTTAGTTAATTTAAATAAAGCTAATACAGATTTACTTAAATTAATAGACAATACAATAGATAAAAAATTATCCTTAGTTAAATTAATGAGTACTTTAGTGTTTAAAGGTGATAATACCGAAACTAAAACTGACGGTTCGTTAACACCCGAAGATATGGAATTATTAAGAGATATGTTTGACAATAAAAACAAAAAATAATCGTTATGAGTTATATTGATGATAAAAATGATATAACAAAAAAGATTAATTCAATAAAAACTACAATATCGTTGAAGGAATCTAAATTTAGTGATGCTTTAACATCTACTGAATCTAAATATGCTAAAACATTAAGTTCCTTAAATGATGCAAAAGAAAAATCTAAAAATGTAATACCTTTTTTATTAAATTTATTAAAAACAACTTCTGCTGAAATTTTTAAACCTAAAACACCAGATGAAGATATTGTTGAACCCGATTTTACCGAAGAAGGCGACCCAAATAAAAAAGGTTTTTTACAAAAATATAAAAATAACGAACTAACTTTTGGTATTAAGGACACAGATAAAGAACCAAATAAAACGTTGATTGAAATATTAAATGTGTTTTTACCTGAAGTTGAGAGGATTATAAAGGAAGGTATTGTTGAGGCCATAAAATATTCTTTGAGTTGTGGTTCGGATTTTGCATTCCCTACTAATATAAGCCTAACGATAGAATTAGAAACAATAGATTTTAATAATATATTACAATCAAATCCTGATGGTAGTGTAAGTGGTAATATTTTTTTCACAAATACACCAAACGACTTTAATAAATTTCTATACGATTTAATACAAAACCCTGGTGTTACTGATACTTGGGATGGCCCTAACGGACCTTTACTAAACTTACAATACAACAACCCTAACAAATTAACAATATCTATACCATCAAACGTAGAATCTTTTGATGATTTTATTAAAGATTTTATTGATAGTATTGGTTTAATGGATAAAAAAATGATGGTTGGTGGTTTGATAGATAGTTTTTTTGGTAATACTTCTTCTAATTTAGACCTAAGCTTAGACCAATTAGTGGCACAAGAAAAAACAAACGCTCTTTTAGACAAAGTATTAGATACTGACCCATGTGATGAAGAGGGTGAAATTACTATTTTTGATGATAGTTTTTTTAGTTTTTCTAATGAAGATTTAGAACTTTTAGAAAGAAAAGCTTTAGAAAAAAAGAATGGTGTTACTTTAATAGATTTGGGGTGTGGTATATTTGAGTTTAATATAAATAACGACACAACAAATAATAACATAAACCAATATTTGGGTGTTTTGGATTCTAATACTGACCCACAGGCCCAAGAAAACACAATTAAAAAAATAATAGATAACGTTGAAAGTTTGACTTCCGACCAATCACCTAAAAATGGTGATTCTATTAAAAATAAAATAAACACAGATTTTATTAAAGAAATACCAAAAGTTATACTTAACACCGTAATACTAACACCAAAGATTTTATTATTATTCACTTTAGCTGATTTTACTGTTACTGGAACACAACCAACACAAAAAAATAGTTTCGATTGGTCTAAAACTAATAAAGTATTTTTTGATTATGTTTCAAGAGAAATACAAGCCTCTTTGGTTAAAATAGTATTGGATAAGGTAGTTATGAAAATTAGAACCCTAGTTGCGAATTACGCTAAAGAATTATTAGGTGAACAAGTTAGTAAAAAATTAAAGATTTTAAGTTCATATATAGCTATTTTAAGAAACGCTTATTCTATTGGTTTAAGCTTAATAGATAAAATACCAACAAACACTGTTGGTGGTATTGATAACAATAGTGGTAAATGTTAATAATATGGCAGAAAACGATGTAAATTTAAAAAGTGGTAATTCTGTAATAAATTATATAAAAAATTTGTTTTCAATACCGAATATACCACAAACAAAAGTTTTGGTTGATTCTTATTCATTAGCCTTTTTAGGTGGTGCTAAACCCGGACTTAGTCCTAAAAAAATAGCATCAAATATAATTAACAGAAAAAGTGAGGCTGGATTACCTTCAGGTCCTTTGGTTGGTGGTTTTATAGCACCTGATGAGGTAATGGAATTAATTAGGATGGAAGAGATAGTAAAAGCATTAACTGAAGATATGCGAATAGATGTATGTAGTAGACCTGGAGCACAAATACAAGGTACTGGTGGTAACGCTGGTGGTCCTGTACAGGTTTTTGGTACAATCTTAACCACATCTTGTGGACATGGACAAGTGTTTTAATATATGGAAAATTTGGATAAAAAAAGTAATTCACAATTGTTAGAATTAAAAGTTAGATTAACCCAAGATTTTTATAGGGTTAAACAAGAAACGATAACAAAATATAATCATATGGAAAACATTCAAAAAGTTTACAATGAGGTTATTTTAGAATTAAAAAATAGGGGTGTTGAGTAATGAGTAGAAATTATTCTTTGGGTAAAGCTGCCAGAACTAATGTAGACGAAAAAACTTTATTTAAAGGTGAACGTAATCTTTATTTGGCTAAAGTTATTGAATCTGATGATTTTGAGGCTGCTGGTAGGATTAAAGTTAGAATTAAAGGTTTAGACGATAAAAAAACTAATGAAGAGATACCTTATTGTTGGCCTTTTTTACCACTTTATTTAAACATACAGCCTAAAGTAAATGAAACTGTTAAAATTATTCTTTATGATAGTCGTAACACAGATAGTTATAGAGAGTATGTAGGTCCAGTAATACCACAATTAGGGGATAAGTTACTCGGTTCAGATAATTTCGAAGATTCAAAGGCTGGTAGAGAAGGTGTACAACAACCATTTGATCAATCAATAAAATCCATAGAAACAACAAAGGTTGTTTTAAGTGATAGTACTGAATATAATTTATACCCACAATACAATGAGGTTGCTATTTTAGGTAGGAATAATTCTGATTTAATATTTAAAGATTCTGAGGTATTAATAAGAGCAGCAAAAGCATTGCCTAACCAACCTAATGTTATAAACGAAAAAAACCCATGTTACATACAAATTAAAAGTTTAAACCCAGGTTTTTACCAACAAAACCCAATTATTGATGCAACATTGGCTGGTGCTGATAAAGCACTTTTATTAACAGAAAAAAGTAACGAAACAAGGACTGACATAAAAATGGTTAGTAATAAAATATTTTTAATAGGTAGGGATACTAATTCGGGTATTGTTAAACCATTTTTAACTGAAGAAGAAGAGGCAAATATAGAACAAAAATTACACCCATTAGTTTATGGTGATATATTAAAAGATTTTATTAAAAAATTATGGAGATGGGTTCAAACACACACACACCCTTATAATAATTTACCATCTAATTATGCTGAATCGGCTTATATTGAACTACAAAATTGGATTGTTAACGAGTTGCCTAACTTAAATAGTACAAATATTTTTGCTGGAGGTGACATACCAACAAAGGCTAGTTTAAATGTTGTTGATAATGTAGATAAAACTGTAAATACGGGAACACTAGTTAGAGATAATGCTAGTATATTTAGAGTTGATGAATTAGCTGAACCTATGATTAATGTTATAGGGTTAAAAGTTACTTCTGAGTTAGATAATAAGTTTTTGGTTGAGTTGATTGTTAAAAACAATTCTACTGATGAAATAATTATTAGTTTTAGTAATACGGATACCACATTAAACGCTAGTTACAACAAATCTTTGTCCGATTTAAATGATTATTTCATAAATCAAAACATAGATACAACAAAAATTAAAATACCTAGTATGTCAGATTTAAAAGAAAGTTAAATATTACTTAATTACTAGATATTTATAAGTAAAACAATCTAATGAGTATATACAGAACTTATTTTAAAAAAGATACCGTAATTGTAAAAAATTCTTGCGCAAATACAGGTAGAAACCCTATAGTAGAATTATTTCATGGTGGTTCATTAACACCTAATGAAGTTATTTATTCTAGATATTTATTTGGTTTTGATTTAACTGAGATTATAGATAGGGTTAATACAAAAGAATATTCTTTAAGTGGTATGACCCACAAAATAAACATAACAAACACATCTTGTTTTGATTCTGAATTGTTTTGTAAAACTTTTTCATCTTCTTGTGGTGAATCAACTAGGGCAACAGCTTTTGATTTGATTCTTTTTGAGATACCAGAAACTTGGTCAGAAGGAAATGGATATGATTATGTGTCAGCTGATTTGGTGATTCAACCAAATAAACAAACAAGAACTTTTGTTGATATTAGAGACCAAGCTTATTGTGAAGGACCTGCTAATTGGGAAGATAGGTTATCAGTAACATCATGGTCACAAGCTGGTGTATATAACGACCCTTATGCTTGGTATTCAGGTAGTACAACGGGTTATACCGGAACAACAATCGATTTGGTTAAAGGTGAACAATTTTTTGAGAAGGGTAATGAAAATGTTTGTATAGATGTAACAGATTATATTAATGGTTTAATTAGTAGTGGTATAACTGAAGTTAATTTAGGTTTGGCATTTAAACCTAGTTTAGAATCAGCTCCACAAGAACAATTATGTTATACAGGTTTCTTTTCTAGGGATACACAAACAGTTTACGAACCTTACATGGAAACTGTTTATAATGACTTAATTAAAGATGATAGATGTGAGTTTCATTTAGATAAAGATAATAGATTACATTTATTTGTTAATGCGGGTGGAGAACGTGTTAATGCAACATTCTCAGGTGTTACAGTTTATGATAACAACGAAGAAATATATAAAGTATATACAAAAGACGATATTAACCAAGTAACTACTGGTGTTTACTATATAGATTTAAATGTTAGTAATGACCCAGTTAGTGGTTATTGTGGTAACTTACAATTTTTAGATGTGTGGGAAGGTGTTTCTGTTAATGGTAATTTAATTGGTGACATACCTTTAGATTTTATTATCCAAGATGAAACATCTTATTATAATATTGGTTCTGGTGATAAAAGTGGTAGAGGTGTTGGTAATTCTCGTAATATCTCTATTTATGATTATCATTTTAGTTTTAGTGGTATAAAACGTAAAGAAAAGATTAAACGTGGTGATACTAGAAGAGTAGATATTCAAGCAACAATACCTTATACAACAAACTATAAACCTGTCGATAAAATATCTTATAGAATTTATATTAAAGAAGGGGAAACACAATTAGAATATGTTCCATGGTCTGAAGTTAATAGAACTGAGGATAGTAATTATTTATTAGTGGATACATCTTGGTTTATACCGAATGATTATTATATGGAGTTCAAGATTGAATCAGGTAATGAAGTTAGGACTTATCATGATACAATACAATTTGAAATAGTATCTGAAAAAGATTGGTGTTAAATTAAAAACTAATATATAAATAAAAAGGTCTGAATATATTCAGACCTTTTTTTATTTTTTTTATATTAATTTTATTATGAAGTTTTTTTACCAGGACTAATTGCAATGGTTCTAGTTTTTGCGTTATCAACAAATCTAACACCTTCACCATGGTCTTCTTCAAATTCAAATTGTGGAAAAGATTGTTGTATTTTAGGTATAAAGCTAATTGCTTCTTCACCCCATAATGTCACAAAAAGTTTATCACCAAATGATTCTTGCACCCAAATATAAACATCATCATCTGGTGGAGTACCTTTAGTAGCCCAATCATGACCAATCTTTTTAATTGATTTATCATTTCCCATAGATACTTTAGCCCCCATTTTTTTAAAACCCAAGTATAATTTTTTCGCTAGAGATTTTAATTCTAAGTTTTCTGAAGCTGTTTCATCTAAAATTTCTTTTTTCTTTTTATCAACCTCAGTTTCGGTCATTCTAGGAGATTCCAATCTCTCCATCATTAATTTAATTTGTTTTAAGTTTTTCATTTTGTTTTATTTTTTTTAATAAGAATAATTACGACCTTCTTGTTTAGCTTTATCCCTCATGTGGTGTTGGTATTGACGTTGTTGTTCTTTACGTTTTCTAGTCTCAGCCATTTCCTTATCTTTATTAGCTATTTGATAATCATTTATTTTAGATTTCAAATTAGATACTTTAGTAATGAATTTACCAAAATCTTCAGAGAATTTATCGATTTCACTATGATACCCATCTTCACCCGATACAGCATTAGCAATACTATCCTTAAATTCCATTTTTAAGTTTTCTAACTCCCTCTCCAATCTATCTATTGCTGGGTATGCAGGGTGTTTAGTTAAAGTAGTAGATTTTTCTTTTTTAACTTCTTCCTCTTCTTTAATAACCCTTCTAACCAGCCTTCCCAAATCAGATTCTTTTAATTTTATAATTTTTTTCATAATAATTTCTTTTCTTATAAATATCATTAACTTCCAAAAAATTAGGTTATATATTGTTTAATTAAAAAAGAATTAATATATTTGTTGGAGTTAAAGTTAAAAACCGAATTAATATTAATAGATATGGCAAAAATTAAGGAACTAAAAGAACAAAACCCAAACTACAATATCAGTATCATTGATATTTTATCAGCAATGGACCCATCTAAAACAAACAAGTATTTACCGTTTATGATTAAATCTGTTTCAGATTGGGTTGAATGGATTGAAAAAGAATTAAAAGAGAACACTTTTAAGGAAATGTTTGATGTTATTAGGGATTTCCATGACTTGTCTGAACGAAATCTTTTGGAGAATAAAGATATTTATTCATACCCATCAAATCCAGATATTGTTCAAACAGTTAAAAACGCTAAAGAAAAGGTTACAATCTCTGAGGTTAAAAACAAAGAAACTGAAATCTTATACGAAGATGATAGATGGTTAGTTTTATACCCTTTATCTGTTAGAAGTTCTAATGTTTATGGTAAAGGAACTAAATGGTGTGTATCTTCAGAAGATAATAACTATGGTAAATACTATAAACAATATATAGAGAATGGTTGTTTAGTGTTTGTTATTGACAAATCAGTTAAAGAAACTGAATATCGTTCTAATGATTTTGCTAAAGTAGCTTTCCACAACGATAGAAGTAAAAAAGATGGGATTACTTTATGGGATATTAAAGATTCACAATTAGGTGTGGGTAATTTCATGAAAGTTTATTCAATGTTGGGTAACGAAATCACAACAATCATTAACAATCGTTTGGAGAATGGTCCTACAAATAAAGAGATGGCCAAAGAACGTGGAATTAAAGAATAAAAAAAATGGTGGGGTCAAATCCCCACCAATATTTTTATGTTAATTAAAAAAAAAATACAAAAACACGATTTTATATCAGGTGGTCCAGTCATTCAGTATGAAATACCTTTCCCAACCGATAGAGAAGAAATTATTAGAAGATGGCAAGAAAGTGGTTTACTAGATGGGTTAACAACCGAAAACCGTATTAATATAGCTGAATTAATGGAAGGTGATGCAGCAAGAATGTTACGTGAAGAATCAAATATTATAATATCCCCCGAACATCTCTGATTCTTTTTCTCTTCTTGGTTTATGTCCAGGATAAGTTACATTGGTTGTTTTAATTGTATCTTGTGCTTGTTGATAATTACCACGTTTAACCATTTGAATAAAATCAGACATTCTAAAATTACCAATACCCATATTAAATATCATTGATGTCATAGCGTCGTACATACCCTGAGTTATTTCAACATCAATACCTTGGTCTACCCATGAATCTAATATCCTATTTAACCCGTTTGACGCCTCCTCAATATCCTTTTCAAATAATTTTTCAGCTTTTTCTTTTGTGATTTTTGTTTTACCAGGAATCATTTTTGTTTTTGTAGTTGGTTCAGCATGTCCATAACCTATTGTAACCATATCATCACCTATTTCATAAGCTGTTAATCTTAACTTTTCTTCACTTTTAATAAATTGTTTTAATTCATAACTTGGTTTTCTTATTGCAGGTTTTTTTATGTTAGACCTAATTATTTCAGTATCGGTAGGTTTTTCTTTTTCAACATCACTAATGTAATTATTTATTGTGTTAACAGATACCATACCCAATAAAGCATAACCAATAATCTTTTTCTTTGTTGCTTTT
>Ga0070753_1000236_pt1 | contig 34723 bp, 23 predicted proteins | sample VirMetDEL_Aug_31_FD_77441 | JGI IMG/M metagenome (GOLD analysis project Ga0070753, IMG submission 77441) | Aqueous microbial communities from the Delaware River and Bay under freshwater to marine salinity gradient to study organic matter... | ecosystem: Environmental > Aquatic > Marine > Coastal... | reverse complement strand
CTATACACGAGATAAAGAAGATGCCTATCACTTTGATGCAGTGGTTTTAATTCCCATCAAAGGTATTGCGACAACTAATGGTAAAAACCCTGCCGTGATTATGGCGAGTCTTATAGAAGATGCTTTGCAACTTACTGGGAACATCACTAATTTTAGTTTCAAAGTCAATGAGCAAGGGCAAACTTTACCTGATGCTTTCAAAGTATCAAGATACGAATCCATCGTTGTCATTGAACAGAAGTATATCCCTGATAATCCAGTAAGTGACCCTTACCCCTTTAGTCCAGCACTTCGTGATATGGTACAAGTTGTGCAGGCGGATAATCTTATTGATAATGGTGCTAAAAAATCGGCTGGAGATAAAGTGCAAGATTTGATTGGTTTAGTTTCTAATTCAAATAAAAATATTGATATGTTTCGTGGAATACAAATCCCTTACGACAGTCTTATCACCAGTTCGGGTGTGACAGGTATTGCGAGAAACTTTTTCTTAACCTTCGGAGACATACCTGCTACAGAAAAAGGCGCACTTGCAAATACAAGGTCGGCTTCGGAGTTGATGAATCAAATGGTCATAAACTCAGTAGGCGGTAACATTGATGATGATGACAAAGAGGGTCTATTTGATTGGATTGAAAATACACCCATTGCTGGAGAAATAGTATCTATTTTTGGTTTTCTTAAATCGGTTATTGAAGATACGCTTGTTACGCTCGGTACAGAGGCTCACGGTAATGATGGTGGGATTAGAATTATGCCTGAGAAACTTCATGTGCGGTATGATGCTGGCAACAACTACTACGCATTCACTATGCTTTTGGTAGCCACAGACTTTGTAATAGGTGTATGATATGAGTTTGCTAATTAATCCCGGCTACGGACTTAAGTTCAACGGTATCAGCGATAGCGTTCTCGTACCTGTAAATACAAAGCAAATTCACGGTGTACAAGATGAAGAGCGTAAAGGTTTGCCTCGCTCGCTTTCGTCGTTTACGCTTGAAACTTGGTTCATTCCCGATTGCGGTGGCGTGATTTTTGAGCAAGAAAATGTCATGCGTTTGACTGTAGGCAGCCCAAGTAGCCCAGCACCTGCGACTTTTGAAGTGCGTTTGTATAACCCTTCCAGTGGAAGAGATGCTGTCTTTTCAATTTCTACTGCAAAACCTATCACAAAAGCCAATGGTCAAATTGCATACTGGGAAGGAATTCTTTTCCCTGCTGCAAATGAGATTCACGACGCATACTTAGCCACAGATGCAGAGCGCAATGATGTTACGGCTTTCAACAGCGGTCACCGAGAGTTGCTAAATGTCACCGTATCGTTTGATGGTAGAGTCATTACTATGTTTGTCAATGGTGATGTTGCGGTTTCGCAAACATTGGAAGAGGTGCATGAATTAGTCACTCAGCAGAATCACATCTATTTGGGCGGCAGAGGTGGCGACTTTAGAGGAACGCTTGAGGCTGTTCATTGGATGAGAGGAGAAGTGCCATCTGCTTATCAACAGTATTCGCCTATGAAGAGTGATAATACGCTTGGGCTTTGGAGGTTTGAAGAGCCAATTGAGCCGTTTGACCTCATAACGACAACACCATCTATTACCGCATCTACATCGGCTACATCAGTCATCAGTATAGGTACGAGTAATGCCCAAGCATTATTGGATGAATTAGCAGGTCAAAGTGGACTTACTGCTATAGATTTCACAACCAGTCCTTACAGTTCCGGTGATTACTCATTAACAGTATATGCGGCTTCTTCAACGACGACAGTTGCCATCCCTAAAGTTCCTTACAATATTTTGGTTAATCCGCTCGGATATAATCAAAACACAGGTAAACCTACGAACAAAGCACCTGAGCGCATGCGACTCATGTCTATTGATGCAAGTGCTGGAACAATTACAGTTGAGTCCATTCACTTGGACTTTGGTGCAAATCCGACCAGTGGGAGAAGAGGGGCATTGATGAATCACGATGCTGGTCAATTTGTCATTATTACAGGTGACTGTATTGTAGATGCAGGTAACGGTAACGAGTTCCAACCATATGGCAGTGGCACTCAGTTTTCTCAGCGACAAGGGCAGATATGCATTGACGAAAGTGATTTTGAAAATCACGGCATGATGTTCTCATTAAGTATGGCGATTGATAGTCACGAATACAACAAGTTTTCTGCCAGCACGACGAACATGGGTTCTACTTACTTGACCGGCCACTGTGGTCGTCATATCTACAATCATGTTACCAGTCATCCGTTTATGGGTCTTTTACCACCTACTCAATCGCATGTGGTTGAAAAGAAATTAGACATGGGGGCTGATGTCATTGAAGCGACTTTCCCAGCCCAATACAACGACCTTCGTAGCACTGTTCCAATCAATAGTATCGTGTCAAGTTACGATGTGCATGGGCCGATTAAACTTAGCAATATTGTATCATCCAGCACTGTTAATTTGTTAGTTGAGAACGGTATGTCAGGCATTGATGATACTCAGCGTGACATCATCGCCATCGGTGGTATTAACTTTGACCCAACACCTTTCTTACTCAAATCCCTACCAACCAATAGCGAAAGCGGTAACACCCGATTTATTATACCATCAAGTGAAAGTAGAATCGCTACATTGTCAGTGCCAAATCTTGCTGACTATGATTATGCACCTTTTGTTCAAATCCACTATAATGCCATTGATTTAGAAGGCACAGAATTTACAATTGGCGCAGCCTCAAGGCTAACTGCAAACATTAGTGGTGGCGACACTATATTAACTCTTCAAAGCGTTAAGCCGTTTGGCTATGATGGTCAACGAATATCGGCTGGACTTATCCGTATCGGTGATACACCTGCTTCTGCGACTGTAACTGTTTACGCTATTATAGATTATGCGACAAACACTTTGACGCTTGACTCTGCCGCTGATGCGGCTTTCGTTACTCTTGCTACTACAGGTGCTATCGTAAGAACCATCAGCCAAACTCCAAAACTCATGGTAACAAAAACCTTGCCAAAAGTAAGCACCATTCTCACTGGCTCGTATTCAATCCTTGATTTAATCAAGGAATCAATGGCAATTGCTGAGTTGGAACTCTTTTCGCCCGGAGGTATCATTGAGTTTGAAAAGCCCAGCATGGGTATGTTTCAAGATGGAGATTTAGAAGGCGATAACTCCGAAGGGTTGATTGCAGAGAATGTGTTAAACTACGACCTATGCCCTATCAACTATTTACCTCTTACTTCAACCGACCCTCCAAACAAACCACCACAGGCAATCACTGTGGCTACATCGGAACTATCATCACGCAGTTCGGTATTCCACCGTGTATTTGTAAGAAGTAACAAGTCAGTAAGTCAGTTTGAAGAAGTGGCTGATATACGATACCAACGAGCCAGTAACGGTATTCGTTTACGAAGCGGTGTTTATATTAACAATTCATCGGGTTATGCATCTTCTACTATTAGTGCGATGACAGTTGATGGTGTAGATGCGACTACAGTATTTGCTATCGGTGATATTCTTTACAAATCTAATGGAACAAATCTCGGTACAGTCACTGGCGTAACTGCAACAACTGTTACCATTGGTGGAGGAACATCCGATTCGGTTGTGGATAATGACGAATTATTTAATCAGCCGCAAATCTTTGGCATAGGAACAAGTAACCAAAGCACTTGTGTCAATGAATACTTTGACATTATTGAGCATACATCAAATGAAAATGTCATGCGATTAGTCATTCAACCCAGTGACCGAAGCAGACTTACCATGTTAGCCAAGATGATTTCTACAACAGAGCGAGCGAATCGTATCTCAATTGAACGATTGGTTTCTCGTGGAAGAGTTTTATCTTTCTCCGATGATGCGGATGGTAACCATATTATGCGAGCGCATGGTGTTACCAGCGACCTTTCATCATCCAGTGTATATGTCAAAGGTTCAGCAGCACCTGATAGTCATATCGTCAAAGAAATCATGCCCGGTGCGCCAGTTGTCACGATGACGCTTGGTGGTGCTGGACAAGGGGCTATCAATACTAAAGAAACATTTGACCCAAGTCCGTTAGCACGATTGGCTTGGAATACTCGTCAAAACTGTCAAATCGCTGTTGCATCCACGACCAGCACAACAGTTACAGTGACTCCCCTCAATAACCGAACAGAGGATTTGCAATCATGGGGAACTTACTGTTTCCCAGCAAAAGGCTTCATTTATCTTGAAATGCCAAAGAACAAAGGTGAAGGTACACGATTTTCAAAAGCCGAATATACCAGCAAAACAGGTGACACTTTTACATTTGCATCGGGTACAGGGCATCTCGGAACGGGTCAGTTTATTCTCGCTGATGGCTCGGAGGCAGACTCACTTGCTGATTGGATTACATCAACAGGTATCACTGCCGGTAGTGTGCTGCATGTAGACGATAAGTTTGGTGAAGAAACTATGTGCAGTGATGGAACGACCATCAATGACCGATTATTTCAAACTCTTGATACTGTTCAGCATGACTATCAACTCGGAACACAATATGCAAGCACTCGTGCATTGGTAGAAATTCCTTTGTTTGAAGAATTCTTTTTTGACAAGCCCGACAAAGGTATTTTTCCCGGCCCTGATAACAGCATGAAGATTCATATTGATGCAACTCACACAGCGCATTCTTGGAATCCTAATCCAGTTGGGAGGAGAGCCGATGCAGTTTCACCCAAAGACCCCGAAGTGTTTGGGCCATTTTCTTATACAATTCAAAATAAAACACATCGGTCAGGTACGAAAGTTACACGACCTTATGATTCTGCGGTTCACCGAATTTATGTAGAAGATGCTGACATTTTCCCAATACCATCCGCCCCTCCGGTTACTGTTGCTAATCTCGGAGGTAGCGCACGATACAGGAGAGCCTACTTAGCCAACGGAGAATGGGTGATTTATTCGGCAAGAGATTTGACAAATAATTACCTCACTGTCGTTGGTTCTGCTGGTGACGATTATATTTCCAGCAAGAACTTTTTTAGAGATTTGAAAGTAGGTGCTTACTTACTTTCGTCACCGAGTTACCAAGATATGAATTACAGCGGTATTGCTGATAATCCTACACTTGATAGTGCGGGATATGAAAGTCGTCGCTCGTTCTACTATGACCGCTCAAATGTCATGACTCAAGGTGGGAATGTAGACTATGGGCTAAAGCAATATGTAAGCGCCATTGAATTGAGGGCTGGGCCAAAAAGCAATCCGCATTTACCGAAGATTCAATCAAAGCGACCAACAGCAACTGTCATTTCACTTACAGGTAGCCCTGCTACATCATTAACATTAGACGATGCTTCTCTTTTCCCTAAAGATAGCCCCGATACCGATTACAAATTTAGAGTTGCATGGAGAGATACCAGTGGCACTGTGCATCGTGGTTTTTATGATGGGAGAACTGACAACACACTTACCATCGTAAGTCCTGATGCTGGCTTTAGCCCCGTTGTTGGGAGTGAAATATATGTAGAAGATTTGTATGCTACATCGGCTGGTACTTATCCTAAAGTCAAAGAGACTTTCCTTAACAGAGCGTGGGCGCATCCATTCTGTGTCGGAGGATTGCGACAAGGCGATACGGTTTGGATGAACATGCATTATACCAATCCACATGCCATTGAAGGCTTATTCTGTAAAAGCAGAGGAACACTTAACGAGGCAGAGGTTTGGTCAGGCTTTACTGGTGGAGTCGGTGCATTTGATGCTAATCCGAGAGACAGCATACCGATGGAGAATTTTCTCATTGGAGACAGTTGTATAGAAACGGCTCAAAATCTTGTGCAGCATATCAATAAAACAATTGAGTTGAACTACGATACGCTTGGACTATCCACTACTCCTCCAGTCGTGGCTTATCTTGACCCTTATCAATGCACAGATAAATTCGCAAGAGTTCTTCTCTATGATGTTGAACATGACCGTGAGTTCATCGCATTCCAAGATATTCACATGCAAGTCCAAACCAGCCCTGCTACGGCATCTATCGGTTCGGATAGCAAGTTGAAAACAGGGGAAATAGATAACAGCGTCGCTGCCAGTGGTTCTTTGCTGGATGTTGCCGCTGGCTTCCCAAGTCAAAATAAAATGCTCAATACAACAGAAGATTCGGATTTCATTGAGGCAGCGTATTCGCACAACTCGGATTGGAACGAAAGCACAAGTGGCGGTTTATCTACTCATTCAGTTGGTGGCGTTGCTGGGTTAGACGATAATGGTTATTCAAATCGTACAAATGATTCTACGGTCAACACTGATGAGGCGGCAGCGAAGCATGACGAATTTGAAGATGGAGTTAAGGAACAATCTACTTTCTTTGATACACCGGATGGAACACGAGTTATTCCAGCATTCTTAGCCATGAAAGGAATTCGTAACACTTCTTTGGTATTGAGTGATACACGGATGAACAACCTTGACCATTGGACTGATATGGACTTTGTAAGAAGATTGAGTGTGGATTTGGGTGAGGTTTCGCTACGAGATGGAGTGACAAATATTCAATCAGCAGCGAGAGAAGTAGTCCGTCTAATTAACCAAGCAGGTGCAAAGAATGGCAAAACACACGCACGACGACCTAACGACCAATTCTTAGGAACGATGAACGATGACCCTGCTTCCAAGCACCAATACGCTGACTTTGCTGCTACGGCTTCTACTCATGACCCAGCACCATTTTGGGATGTAAAGAAAGCATTCTCAAGTCACGATAGAGGAACGCATATGGGATATGTTCGTGCTCATTTAGGTAGAGTAGTTCTTGATTCGGATGGCAATCAAGGCTTTTCAATTATCATACATTCAACTGTGCCGGGTGCAGGTGGAAGAAATTTCTGTGCTTGGCTTGATAGTAGTCGTGCTCAAACACCATACAGACCTCAATACCTCATCGGACACGGTGGGCGATTCCGCAACTATTGGTGTCAGCCTGACGAAATCAGTGGTGAAAACATGCACCCTGCGCCAATGCCAATTAACCGATTCGGTAGACCATTTGCACCGATTACAACACTCAAAGAGTATTTACCGCCCGAATTTGCTGATGATGAGACAACCAATAACTTACACTTAGGCGCTGATATTATTGCCAGTCAAGGGGTGTTAGCCGAAGCCAACACTGAAATGGTGTCGGGTAGAAATGCAAATACGCTTCTTAACGAATCCTTTGAAACAAAAAGCCCTGCATCAGTTCTTGTAGACGGGCTTCGTGTAGGTACGAAGGCTAAGGCAAGAATCAACTTCGGTGGTATGACGCAGGCTGGTATTCCCGGCTGGTCACCCGATTTAAGTCGCTGGGGATTCACTAACGATGGAACGATTAATGTAAGTCGCTACGGGAATACAACAAACGCCAGTAGTCCGATGACCTTTACGACAGAAGGCTATCAAGATGGTTATATTCCTTCTAATGATATGAAGTCGGCCAATATTGGTAATAACCCACTTTACGGAATTCGTTTTGATGACCATAGAGGTAGTAGTCATACTATTCGCCTACTTTACAAGCAATACGGACAAAAGTTTGCTGGCGAAAATACATTCTTACCACCAACCCTTGATGAAGAAGTTATCATTCATTTTGATGATAGAGATGTAAGTCAAGGTGGCTTTACCATTGGTCGTCACATGGTGGGTAGTGGAGAAGTGTGTGGAGAAAAAACAGGCGGTACGCTTATTGATTTCAAAGGTAATCTTTGGAACACATATCCTTCACCCGTTGTAGGTGTGTTGGCTACAACCGCCTTATCCAGTGGCACAATGACGGTGACATTGGATGCACCTTATGATGGCTCGGAAGCATTGTTGAATTCTCATCCTGACCTTCTTGGTTATCTTGGCTTCCCTGAAAGCGGTATGTTCCAGTTATCCACTCAAAGTGGTGTTCAAGGATTAACTTTCTATTACACAAGTCGCACACACGATGATGCTACTGGAACTCACAAGTTCTTCGGAGTAGTCGGTGGTGCTGCGAACTACAGCGACACTGACTGGTATCTCAGTCCAAGAATCAACTTTACCAGCCTTCTTACTGATGAAGTCATTGCAGCAGCCGTAGCCTATGCTATCAATACAGATGGCGCTACTCAAGACAATGTAGACTTTACCAGTTTTGATTGCACTAACATGTTTGCACCCGATGGTAAGACATTAGGTGAATGGGGTGTGAGTGCTACCGCTATCCGTATTAAAGTAAGAAGTGACGCAAGTATTCCTCTCAGTAACTTGTTTGAGGCTTCGGTTGCTAAAGATTGGGGCATTCTTGACGGTGTTTCAACAGAAGCCGTTACTACTGCTCATCTCGGTGGATTAACAACTGCGGAAGTTGATAACGGTACTCGCCTTGATATTGGGTATATTCCTAAGACAGTATTACATGTTAGTACAAAATACAGAGGAACGAATGCAAACACCGCTACGCCTGTATTAGTAGATAGTCAAAACAACATCGTAGATGTGACCACATGGCAACGAAATCTTCGTGGTGAAAATTATACTGATGCGCCCGGTGACCACATCATTCCAAGAGTAGATTCACCTTGTCTTGTTGTAGGTTCTTATTCCTCCGGCTCAGGTAAATTTTCACTCGCTACCGGACAATCTATGGCATTGCTTGCTAAGCCTGCTTGCGACGACCCCAATTCTTGGGGAGAGCCTATCATTGTGTGGCATAATGATGACGAATACGCCATAGTTCGCAGTGACCCCGGTGCTTCAAGTCTTACGGATTTTAAATTTGATACGAATGTGGGTTTATCCGGTTCATTCCATATTGCAGCAGGTGAAGTATTTTTCAAGCGTAGCACGAATTTACGAAGTGCAAAAGAAACAGATGGTATTCGCATCGCTGGTAGTAAGCAGAGTAACCCTTTGCTTTACTTTAGAGGCGCAAGAGACAGCCCTGACCATTTTGTGCCTCTTTACTTCGGTGGAGGCTTTAGTGGCGTTGTCGTTGACATTAATGACGGTACTCAAAACGACTATTCGGATTTCTATACTCACCCATACTCAAGTGGCCCGACTGGTTCTGCTGGATTCCAAAATGTGGGCGAAATCGCTGGCTCATTTGCACTTATTGATACAAATGCGATGATGGCAATGTTTCCCGGCACACCGTATCTTGACCAACATAAAGGTCAAAACAATCCACCGTTCTTCAACCAAGATGCGATTTTACCCTTTGACATGGCAAAGGGTGCAAACACAGGTGTTACAGGACTGACATACACAGATACAGGCGCAAATAACGAAGTAAGTGTCAACTTACCAAGTCCAATCATTCTACGATTTGCTCACCCTCACGCACGATATAGTGCGGAAGGAAATAATGCACAACAAACTTCGTACATCATTTTTGGGCCGGGTCAGGCTTTCCCTCACAATAGCGCATCTACTGAACCACAAGGTGCGAGTATTGTAACTCAAGGAAATGGTTACAGTGCTGTTCCTATCTATATTGGAGGTAAAACTGGTGATGATTCGTTTTTACCAAATCAGTTAGCAAATGGTGACATTACAGAACATAGTGGTTTGAATCGTGAAAGTAGTGCCGCTGCTCATTTACCAATGACAACTTTCTTCCAAAAGAACCATGCACAAGGATTCAATTATGTAATGAACTGGCAGCCTACCAAAGGCTTCCCGTCTGTCAATGCATCATCATCAAGGACTTATTCACAGCCCTATACAAGCGCCTTTTTCTTTGAAGGTACAGATGGTGCTACAACAGGATTACCTAAGCATTATCATCCATTTAGTTATGTATTCAGCGATATTAGTGGTAATGCGATTGGTAGTGCGACTTATCCAAAGACTCGTAAATCTTCTGTCATTTGGCACATGGATGGCGGCTATCATCCCGGTGGACATTTCCTTGATGACCATGTACGAAAGAATCCAAAGAATCCAGTCAGCGGAAACTTCCTTGACAGTGGTGCTGGTGCTAAGTATAACACCAGTTCATTCCGCCCATGTGGATTACTTGCTAAAGCCTATTTGTCATACTATGGTGGAACGCCTAACAACCAAGCAGTTGCTGATAATGTCGTCGTCGTTGATGCCACTCGTTGTCAAAACGCAGAAGAACTTGGGGCAGTATTAAGTGGCGCTATCAATACATTTCCCGGCACAGACCCGCTAAAGGCCATTGGTGGAACATTCATGCCAAGTATGCAAAATGCCCACAATCAAGACCGATACGGATGGGTTGAGGTTGATGTATCAAGTTACACAGCCGAATCAGGCGTAACACCTGCAAGCCTTACAGTGTCAAGTGTAGCGACAACTTATCCCAATTACGGATGGATAAGAGTCAGTAACGGAACAGTAAGTGGTTTTGCACCTTATATCAGTTATTCCGCTGGAACTTTTACATTGGCTGTAAACGCTATTACAGCAGACACAAACATTGTGAATCCGCAAACACGGCTTGCTATTACGCCCGATGCGACTTACAAAGCATATATTTGGACTAAGGCAGGTACTCACCGTTTCAATAACGCTGCCTCCGGTTCGTCAAGAGACCATATGACACAAGTTCACTTTAGCGGATTTTTAGATGCTGTAGATAGAACAAAGCCGATTGGCGCAGTTGGATGGAATGGCGAAGCGTATTCTTACTTGAATTCATACGAGGCGAGTAATGAAATTGGGGCAAACTTACACCCTGCTGGACTCGGTGCTTGGCATCCATTTTTAGGTTTCAATCCATATGGCGCTGCTGAGTCTTGCTTTGGTGGAAGCGCACCGTTTGGAAGCATAGAGTCACCTTCTATAGATTTTTACAGTGACTATTGCATTAGTGGTTTATTTAGCCGACATCTTGTTGCGGTCACTCACGAAAGCGAGTTACCTATCATTGCTAAAGCAGATAGAGATGGTATTTCGTGTGCAGGTGATTGGTTACATGTTGCACAAACGAATAACATTGCACACGCAGGTACAGTTGAGATTGATACTGATGCAGTTCACAACAAAAGTCGCTATGTCGGGCCAGCCACTGCTGGGCCTCATGTTGAAGCACAGATGCACTCTGCATTCGCATTACCAACCTCATCTTCGGACTACCCTGCTGTAGGTAGTGCGCCTACTGATGTTCAGTTACACAGAACCATACAAAATGGAGATATGGTGCGAGCAAACGCTTGTAATTTCCCAACAGGTGATTTGTTTTGGGATGAGTCGGTGGTCAAGAATTCAGGATTCCACGAAGATGCTGGTACTTATGCAGTAGAATGTATTGGTATAACAGGTCGCAATCACTATCTTAACATCAGTGCAAGTTCGGCTACAATGCCTCATAACGGACTTTACGGCTATTACAATGCAAGAAGTGCGGCTCGTAACTTCTTACCCGAACATGTTGTTTGGAAGCGTATGGATGGCGGTAGCCTCACTATGCCTGCTGTCAATGCAAGAGGATTAGGTATGATACCCTTTGTCACTCGTAAAGACGGTGCTGAATACAAAATGGTCGGTGAAAAGATTCTCGGTAATGTTCGGTTTTCTTTTGAAACCACTAACGCTGCTATGTTCCCTATCATACAAGCACAGGAACTATCACATCCGCAATTAGCCGAGCAACACCCGCTTGAAATTAGAAACGCACTGCTGATTCCTAACGAACACGAGCAATTTCAAAGTGTCAATGTTGTAGACGATACTGGTCAAGAACATATTTTGGAAGGTGGAAGTCCTCTTGGTACGGTGATTATGGACTTTAGGCATATCAGTGATAGAGACATTGAAGGACTCGCACCTGCGTTGGCTGGCGCTGGTGTCAATCCGAATCTCAAAATCCGCTTACCTAACCCCGATGAAATTCCCGGCAACATCGTTGTCCGTTCCGGCTTTGACCGTATTCAAGCATATCAAAACGAAACAATTGGTTCAGGTGGTCTACAACACCCTGCTCAAGGTGCGACTCAAATTCGTCACATGTTTGAAAACGAGTACGCAGGCCCACGCCTATGGCCTACATGGGAAAACAACGGATGGGAACATCTTAGCCAAGACGCATCGGATGTCGCTAACAACCGACTCAAATTCCCAGCATCAAGTAGTGAAGGTTGGTCTGACCATAGTAGCGATGCACCGCTACAATCCGCTTACGAACCACATGACCGTAGTTTATTCTTCCATGTAACTCGCATGGGTGTATCAATGACACACCGATACGATGTTGATGAATTAGACTACAGTAGTTATTCAGGTAGTGTCGTTACAGTAGGAACAGCGCCCGAATCCGCTGTATGGCAAGATACATCCGAACAGAGTGGTGGAAGATGGTTTATGCGAGTCTATGACCCTGCGACAAACAAAGGTGTCATTGCTTCTTACACAGGAGTTAGCGGTTCTACTTTTACAGGTGTCGTTTACAGCCCTGACTTTGTATCTTTCGTAACAGGAAAGAGCGGTCTCAAAGTCGTACCTTCTTACTATTTACCTGCCGGAAGCACTCGTATGTTTGCAGCAAGAAGATTGCGTGACCATAGTGAATACAGCGGTGCAAGCCCTGATATGCCTGCTACTAATTGGTTCAAACTCTACGATTCTTTACCAGCATCAACTGGTGCGATGACAGAGCCATCTATTCCTTACACATACCTATCAACACCAAAGATGACACCAATGCCGATTCCAAGAATGGGTCATCACTATGTCAATCCCACAATGGCATTGATGCCCGGTCATTATGCACACCCTGCTTACCAGCGCATGTATAGTCTTAACACGGCTTGTCAAAGTGCCAATTACAGCCCAATGAGTGACAATTACATCGGTACGCTTGAGGCTGCTCGGCTATCTACGACAGAAACACTCAGTTCATACGGAATTGTAAAAGACCCATTGATTTGGTTCTCTACTCCAACCGCTGCTTTCAGTCCAAGTGACATACATGGTGGTGCGTTTACTCTACTAACTGAGACAAAAGTCAAGTATGAAGGCTACGGTATTGCCGCCAGTAGCGGTGCAAACGCTGGTGATATTAATGCAGAAGGAGGGCATACACTTGTCCTTGAGGCAGCGAACACCTATACATTCAACAACCATTTCCCCGACCCACTTGAAGTAGGTGCTTACCAAATTATCATTCAGCCGAATGTATTCAAGCAACAGTTGAAGGGATTCCACCGCAATCATAGCGAGGCTACAAAAGCACCAAGCGAAGCGGGTACGAAAGTTACTGAATTAACGGGTCAACAAGTCAACACGGTTATTGCTATTGAGAAAGATATGGGAACACGAGGGGCTTACGCACTCATCCTCGCAGAAGCAATGATGGCTGATGTGCGTGGTTGCGAGATTATACTTAACGAAGTTATCTTGGACATTGAACCCGACGCAGGTAGTCAGTTTACAAATTTAGCACCACTTGCGTTATACAATCCACTTGGCGTTCAAGAAACCTCAAGTCCAAGTTTCACACGCAGAAGCATACCTTACCGACCCGGCATGTTTCAAAGCGCCACACCGGGTTACACAGTTACCATACCGTGGTGGGGTATTTTGCACAAAGACGGGGCAGCCTCATCCGCTGCTGATAAATTCCGACACATAGAGTGGCATAAGCCCGATAACTACTATGAATTCTGTAGAGTTGGCTACGGCTCAGTTGGTGCTCAATTGACACTCGCAGGCTATCCTACAAGTTATCTTGACATATACGAACCACATATGCGAATCAAGAGCATCAACCCTAACTGTATTGTTGCATCAGCCGATTCGGTTGCCAACACAATCACTGTTGATAATAACGAATTATTCCCAGTCGTACCCTATTACGGTGAGAAGTTGATGTATTACAAAAACGGTATTCGTTATACTGCGACTTATACCAACCGAACAGGAACGCTCGCTTACCCTACACTCGGAGATGCGACGGTCTTTGAGGGAGTGGCGGCTGACCCTTTGTTTTGGGCAAATATCGGGTCAGGTACAATCCTACAAATAACAAAGGCTTATGATAACGGTGACGCTTCTACCATGTATATTGATTCTACAAAGAGCATCATGACCCGTTCCCTTCCTCAATTAGCCAATGGTAGCCGTGATACCAACTCACTCAACCCACCCGATGCATTCCTCTGTATGTGGCATCCTAATCTTGGTCGGCCATATACATGGTATAGCGACGATGCCAGCCGAGCCTACTACAGTAACAGCGGTACGGCTGATACACCTGTCAACAAGATAGGCTACAACCATATCCCTGAGCACTTTGAAACGATTCATTACCACGACTTCAACTATGTAGCAAGTAAAGGGCCATTTGCGTTAGGTATGAAATGGATTAAGCCCGAAGGCACAGGTGCATTATTCACCGCAGCCCAAATTGACGCTGACGCATCACTTGAGCATCAAGGTGGAACGGTTGGTTCAAATAAATACAATTTCTTTGGATTTTGGGCAGGCGGTAGTCACGGTGGCGGTGCAGTAAGTCGTTTAGAGTCTTATGGTCATTCGCTTATCGGATGGGGAAGTGATACCTTCGGTATGGATTGCGGAACTTACCAAGATTCTACAGGCATCGCTACTTTGTCATTACCGAGTGATAGAAACCGATGCTTTGGTTACCGAATGGCCGTGAGGCAATTGTATAACCGCCCCCGCTGGTCTATGTACGAAAGAGGTTGGCTTGAAGTAGCAAACAGTAACGCTATGCTTGGCTACTATAATGGGCCACTTATCCAGCACGATTCTAAGACAGACGGTTGGGATTCAGGCGTGGACTTTGATGCTCTGTATGTCGGTATTTTAGAACGGATTACTCAAGTGTCAAGTCTTGTCGGGCAAGACCAAATCGGAAGGCAGGTTCGCTACAGCGATGGTCGTCGTATGACTGGGCCATTCGGCTGCCCTGTGCGAACTCTACGCAACGCATCAACAACGACCCGCTTGTTCCCTAACGATGAGGCTGGTCAAGGAATTGAAGAGTTGGCACAAGCACACCGACACTACATGGTAGATTGGTGGGGCAACACTCGTGGAGAAGATGTCAGGCGTTTCCCTGTAAGAGGATTCGGGCTGCGGCCATCTTGGGATGCAGAAGATGCTTATGCCGATACGAATGTCTCACACCGACCATCTGCTCTGTTTGGTGGAGATGGAAATGACCGATATAGTGGTAATGATAACACTGATAACAATACTGCGACCAATATGGATAAAGTTGACTGGTTCAACCCTGCCAGTGCTTTGAGAGTCGGTGACAGAGGGGATGGTCGTGGTGTTCGCTGGCCGACTGTGTTTAACGAAAGTTTGCTGATGGATGTTAGTGAGCGATTTGACGCTACGGGTTTGGTTCTCAGTCATAGTACGGCTGAGCCTATCGTTGGTCAAGGACTTGTAAGACCAAGTAATCTTGCTCTCCAAGCAGGTGAAGTTGAGCGTGGTATTAGTGACCGTGTTGATTTGAATTCGGATGATGGTTTGCTCAAGCCATCGGCCAATGTAGGTGAGGCGACTGAAACGGTCAATGCTGATACGAGAGGGGCTGAGGCTGTATCAAGAAACGATGTTAGATTAGGACTTGATGTAGATACGCTTGCTGAACTCAATGATGGAACAAGTCGTGAATATGTCGTTATGTCTACCGAAGCACATAGCCTTCACACAGACCGAGAGATAGGTCAGCGTACAAATTTAAGAGGCGCATACGATGTTGGTAGTAAAACACTCAAAGATTTGGATATGACTTCGTTAGACTGGTCGGACAAGCCTGTAACTGGAGTAGTCAAGCATTCTAATGCACATGCTATGTGGCCGCTCGGTGGAACTTATGTCATTGAATGGAGTAAGTATGATGGTGTGATTGATGTCAAAGGTTGGGGTAAAGCCGGTTCATCTTCATCTTCAAACCCATATCAAGACGCAGACCACGACCCAACTCTTGAAAATGTCAACTATACCGATGAAACTGTTCAATTCCTCTATAGACCAGCACACGGACTTGATTACAAACATAGCCAAATGTTCCGAGCATTCATTGATACCATAGGGCCACAGAGCGGTGCTAATTTCTATAGAGCAACAGCCGGTGGTAAATACGGTTTGTTTGTCAGCGATGCCCCAAGTGCAAGAGTAGGCACACCTAATTTACCACCGTATGCACCTGTTTATACGCTTGACCCAACTTCCAGTTTGACAGTTCCCGACAGTCAAGGCCCGAAGATTCAAGGTGTTGAGGTAACGGGTTACGATAAGTCGGATATTCGTTCACCTGTTGCAAGGATGGTTATGTCGGAGAATACGCTTGAACACTTCCGAGCCGACGCAAGTCGTCGTTCTATAGACGATGATGAAGGTGATTACAGCGTTCAACCAAGATTCAGTCAAACCTTGCACCCGAAGGGTAGTAAAGAAGATGCATCTTTTAATACGAGCGACCATAGTGGAGAGTGAAGCGTATGACACCGATGGAGGAGGCTTGGTTGGTGTTGAAGCGTCAAACGAAACTTGGTGAACACCACCCCGATTTACCAAGCCCCTATGGTGAAGTAAAATACTATCATGGTACTCCAAGTACCGATAGACTTTCATTTATGCGTACAGGTATTGAACCAAGAAATACATTTGTAAATCAAGGTCAAAAGGGAAATGAAGCCTTTGTGTCTGACAACCCTATGTCAGCGAGAGCATATGCGGGTGGAGATGTTTATACTGATGATTTTGCACCCGGTATGGTGATTGGAGTAAGAGGTGAGCCTGAAGGGTTGAAAGGTGGAGATATGGGTTACTTTTCCACTGCTCAAGGAATACCGCCTGAAAGATTAGTTTTTTTACCTAAATCATATCGTGATTTAAGACCTGACCGTGAATGGCTAAAGAGCCTTCCACCGTGGGAGGGAAGCGTATGACACCGATGGAGGAGGCTTGGTTGGTGTTGAAAGAGATGCGACAAATGAAGTTGTATAATTACATAGAGGACTACCCCGGTAAAGAGCCTGTAACGGCCTTTAGGGGTATTCACGGTGGGCGTGTTGCTCAAAACATGAGTGAAGGTGTGCAACCTCAACCTGCTGAAAAATGGCATACAAACCCCTATGAAGAAATTGCGCCCTTTTCAATTAGCGGAAAGGGGTCATGGTGGGCTAAAGGAAACACACCTCAAGCGCACGAAGGGGCTTCGGCTTTTGCAGCAGTGAGTGACCCTGTGGGGATGGTAATGGGTTATCGTGGGAAACTCCCGAATCCAATTAACCGAATGGCAATAGACCCTTCATCTGCTTTACTTGGGCATATAGAATACGAATCATTGCCAATGGATTTTGAAGAGTCGTTTGCACAACATCAAACAAATCTTGACCCTGATAAATTGGTATGGACAAAGCCAAGTGGTATATGGGAGGGAAGCGTATGACACTGGGTAAGAATCTTTCAACTGGTCGCTTTGATGCTGACCAAGATTCTGTTATGAAAGTCGTGCGTAAGCCACGCTTCGTAGATAACGCTGTGCGGCATGGAGAATATTCCAAAAATGTCAACGGTTTTGTTGTTAGCCGACCAACCGCCAGTGATTTTGTACCAACCGCAGAACGACGATACAAGTTGATTGAAGAGGAAGATACCATCCGTTTGCTTCACAATCCGACAGAAGGTATGCGTTACGAAGGTGCAGTATTTTTTGACAAAGATAAAGTGAACACTTCAAGCACTTTACCTTCGTTAGTTATGGGAAGCGAAAACCCTAACCAACTACTTGCTGTATCACAAATACAAGACGCTACAAAAGGAACAAGGTATCGTGTTGAAAACCTAAAAGGTCGTGATTTACGAAGCATCGGCTTTACCGATAAAACCATCCATTTCGCTCAAAAAATTGGCGTGGGCTTGCGAACATCCGATTTGGCTCATCGTGTCGCTAAGGCTAATACCAGCGCCATCAATGGCGTAAAGGCCAATGTTAGCACTGGTACTTTTTTGGCTCAAGATTTCTATGGCGTTGAAGCATTTAGCGCACTTCGTTATTTAGCAAAGCATGATGGCTTTAGCCCTAAAAGTGACAGGTTTGGAAATGTCTGCTATTTCCCTCAAAACCATGTAGAGCGTGAATTTTTTGTCGGTGAAAACCGTGTTCTCGGAGGCACGATTGAGGAGGTAAATGAAAATACACCGAACCGTGTCATTGTGCGTGGGAAAACTATCGCTAACAATTATGAAAATGTTATCCAAGTAGATGACTTTGGTCGGCAGGCTGATGGCATTAACGAAGTTCCCGGTGGAATTCATGCGCCTACGGCTGTGACAAAGGCCAGTGCGAAAGTTATCGGTCAACGCATGCTAAGAATGGCAAAGAACGCTACTGGTAGTCGTAAATTGATAGATGTCGTAGCAGCGAGCCATATGCATCCGGGTGATATGGTATCGTATCAAACAAGAACGGATAACGAGCGTTACATAGTGCTTGGAAGTAAAATCAACCTCAACGAAAAACTCAGCGAATTGCATGTGAATTCGGTGGATGTGACGCTTGAAGATGTGTTGCAGCGATTTCAAGAAATAGATGTAAGTGGTAACTTACAAGCAAACGAGGAACGCAATCGTCAATTTTCAACCGAAGAGTTTGCTACATCGTTTGGTTTCAAATTCAAAGTCACTTGGCAAATCTCCGAGCGTGTTGATATGAACAGAGGTGTAGGGTTTACGATTGGTGTTAATAGCCGTAACAGCATCAACGGAAGTCTTAATTTACAGAGTACGGGGGTTCTTATCAATAACTCAGGTGGTTATCCGATTGGAACGACATCTTTCGCAGTTGACGGAACATCTGCTGTTACTGCTTTTGCGACTGATAACGCAGCCGTCTATACAGCCAATGGGAATAAATTGGGTCATGTTGACCTTGCTTCTATTGGTGTAAACACATTGGCTATCAAGTCTGCAAGTGTTCATTCTATAGAAGATAATGAAGAAGTTTTCATCTTGTCAACGAAGGATTTCCCTGAAACGAGAAATGACAATCTTAAGATTGGGGCAGTGCATAGTTATTATTTGAGTAACAGGAGGGGATGATATGCCGTTATTGAATGAAGGTACGAGGTTTTTGATTGATACTTTGAAAAACCGCATTAACGAAGTTGTGTTTGGCTTTGATGGCACAGTTGCCACCCAACAGGATGGTGGAATCGGTAGCCCTGCTGTAGTCGTCACACCTACGGTGCGTGTCGTAGATGATAATACGCTGATTGTAGAAGCGAAATTAGCATTAGATACTACCTTCACCCGCCCACTACGAGAGGTAGTCATCCGCTACAAAAATCCCAGCGATTCGGCTGATACAACTGACTTTATGCGATACACTTACAACTCTATCCAAAAAACGAGTAATAACGAAATACAATTTTCTGCAATCATTGAGGTGACAGTATGACGAATCCAACGGCAGGGCATACGAGTGCAAGTGGAATGGGTGCTAACGCACAAGGGCTTAGAGATGGAGATGGGCTAACCAGTCCAAGTTTAACCAATATCTACGAAGCCATACATGGTAATGGAATCATGCGTCTTGGAGATGGTGCAAGAGGTGACTCACTGAGAAACAGTATCATTCCTAATACACCCGGCTATATTGAAGTCGGTGCAAGTCAAGGCGAAATCAAAGTCTACGGTGGTTACTGTGTTCTTGACGGTGTGATGTATAAATTCGCAAACGGGCCGGGTTCAAGTGAGTCATTCATCATCGGTACGACTGGCGCAGGTGCAAACCATAGTGGTAATTTACCAAGCGTTCCCAGTTCAAATAGCGATGTTTTCGTTGTCGTTTATCTTGTAGGTAGGAACACACCCGAAGCCCATCTTATGTATGAAATGGGAACACCTGTATCACCTTCCAGCGGAGTGCCTCTAATTCCCAACCGTTTCCTTTCAAATCCAAGCATCACTGGTAATACTGATTCTAACCATCAACACACCGTATTAGGTGTATTGCGTTACACAATGACAGGTGGTGCTGGTAGCGTAACGACATCGCTTAGTGCAACCCCTGTCATCCACGATAGGAGAGCATACCTGCGCTCAACTCCACTTTATCTTACACCGATGACAAAGGGTTCTATTGGTAATGTAGACCCTGCTAACGCTGTCACCGATTTAGATGGCTTTTTCAGTAGCCCCGAAGATGGAGACCTTAACGGTAGCACATTCGGTGCGATTTGGCAAAGTCACCGTGAAGATGAAAGTGGAAGCAAGCATGCCAATATTTACGCATCCTTACCTCGTAACTTGAACACCACACCTGTTACAAATACCTATGTCATTGGGCCGAATCGCTTGGAAGTTATTACGACAACTGGAAACTTGACTTTTACCTTTGACCAAGCCGATTTGTGGGTCATCACGACTGATGCAAATCGCACAATTAATCCTACAGGTAACTTCGGAATAGGTCATGTTGTGCAAATATACCATACAGCAGGCGCTCATACTTTGCATTTTGATTCAACAGTTGGTGGTCATAGCGTTACGCCAATCAATGTTAATGTATCAGTAGGTGAATTTGCCAGTTTCGTTTACGATGGTACGAATTGGCAACAAATATCATCAGCAGCAGGTGTATCAGCATCATCATCAGGTGCAAGCGGTCTTGTTCAATTGTCCGATGGTGCTGGTGGATTTACCAGTGATACTGACTTATCATGGGATGCCGCTGGTGGTGAATTGACCGTAAATGGTAAATTAACCGTCACAGGACTCATTGACCCTACAGGGCTTGAACTTGACCCTCAAGGCGCTAATCCCGGTGGTGTAGCCGCCAATACATTATGGCTTGACAGTGGTGCATCTAACCGCCCTAAGATTGGTTCTAACGCTGTTATACGAGCCAGTGATAACATCAGTGAATTGACGAATGATTCTGTATTCGTTGACGCTGCTGGCGCTGCATCAGCCGCCCCTGTGCAAAGTGTGAATAGTGCAACGGGCGCAGTAGTATTGGATGCTGATGATTTGGCCGATGGTGCTACGAATGTGATGATGACTTCAACCGAGCGTACAAAACTCAGCGGTATCGCTACGGGTGCAGAAGTCAATGTCAATGCTGATTGGAATGCAGTAAGCGGTGATGCTCAAATTCTCAACAAACCAACTGATGTAACCGACCTTTCAACTCATAGTGTGACTGAATTAAGTGATGTGACAAACGCTGGTTCGGGTGACATATCGCAAGGTGATACTGCGTATGGGTGGGGCGACCATGCAGCCGCAGGGTATCTTACTTCATTTACAGAAACAGACCCAGTTGTTGCCGCCATTAATGGTATTGTTAAATCAAATGGCTCAGTCATTAGTGCCGCAGTAGAAGATATAGACTATCAAGGTGTGTTAGCGGAAGGTGCGTTTGTTGATGGTGATAAAACGAAACTTGACGGTATAGCAACAGGCGCAACTGCTTACGCTGATGCGGATGCAGTAGCCGCAATTAACGCTGCATCAGCGATTGACCTTACAGGTGCGCTTACTGCACCTTCAATCAAGTCACTTCGCTTACCTACTGTTCCTATTTCAACATCAACTAATTTAACAGCCGCTTCTCATGCTGGTCGGTATTTGATTTGCACAGCAAATGTCACACTACCCGCTACACCAACTGCTGGCGACCATTATACTATCCTTAACACAAGTGGTGGTGGTGCTACTATTACAATTACACCTAATGGAACTGATACAATCAACGGTGTAAATGCGGCTGTGACGGTGAATGATTATAATGGTGCAACATGTATTGCACTTACAACTACTACTTGGATTGTTCTTGGGGTGTGAATATGTATCTCGCTGTGGCTGGTGCTTGCGCTGAACAGGAAGCGAATGCTGTCACACCTGTTACTTATTCATTAGCCGCATTATCATTTGATTCAGCAACCACTCATACACTCGCAACGGTGACAGATTGGTTGATGAGTCCAACCGAATACATAGCGGCTGATGAAAGTGGTGCGACAGAAACAATTCGCTCTTATCCATTTGCTGGTTCACCTATCACTTTTCCTTCCGCTACCGCTACAATCAGTGTATCTACTCAAAATCCAAGAGCAATATGTTGGGGTGATAATGGTAAATATCTTTACATTGCTGGAAATGCTACACCACGACTACAACAAATAACCCTCTCTACTCTTTATGCTTTGAGTACTGCGTCACCTTCAACTCCATCCACAACAACTCCAAGTTGGGGCGCACAGGGTATTCATTTTAATGACATCGGAGATACCTTTTTCGCTGTTGAATCGGGTAATGTACGGGTATGTGCGCCTGTATCGTTGTGGGATATTTCCACATTTACAGTGACTTCAACCGTATCACTTTCAAGTCAAATTGATAGCGATGGTAACGCTATGGGTAGCAATTTTACAGGTTTGAGATTTGACCCAACAGGAACAAAGATGTTCATTTGTTATCGTAATTCAAACGGAACTGCGGCAAATACAATCAACCACTCAAAGGTCGCTGAATTTAGTCTTTCAACTGCTTGGGATATTACCACAAGAGCCTTTGTTCAAAGCATTAGCCTTCACCCGCACTTAGGGTTAGATGGTTCGGGTTATCCCGACCTTGTTGGTGGACTCGCTTGGGATTCAACTGGTACTCAATTGATTGTCGGTGGTTATTCGGCTAAACAAATTGTATTGTTTTCGTGATATTATGGGTAGATTTATTGAGCATCTCAAGCAGAAATGCGAGAATTGTAACCGAATCGCTTTACCTTTATGCATCGCTGGTAATTATATTAGTGGTGAAAAAGCGGTCATTCACCAATGTCCGTTTTGTAACTATCTCCGCTTTCATGGGCAATTAGGGTTTAAGGGTGAGCGTAAGCGTAAAGCCAAGCCCGTAGCCAAGCAAACAGGTGGTAGGTTTTCTCGTTACTTATTGAAGCGAAGTGAACGGGCGTGAGAGGAATTGAACCCCTATCTCCGACTTAGAAGGTCGGAATGCTATCCGTTACACCACACGCCCATGAGTGGTATCTATTCGCCTCGTTTTCCAATGATGTCATCAATGCGTAGAATACTAATGGTGACTTCGCTGGCTGATTGAATGGCTTGCTTTACCAAATCTACAGGCTCGTAAACATCACATTGTAGCATGTAACATGCACCGCCATTCTCAATGTCCGGCCCTGCATCTGTGTGACCAGCCATGTGCTCGTTTCGTAGCGTTAAAATCGTATCAAGAGGGTCATGACCTGCGTTCTCTGCAATCGTGGCAGGGATTGATTCAAGGGCATCGGCAAAAGCCTCAATTGCCATTTGCTCACGGCCACCCGCTTCGGCTGCTCTTGAGCGTAAGTATAAGGCTGCGTTAAGATAAGCAGAACCTCCACCGGCTACAACTTGATTATTAGTGTAAGCGAGGCAAACCACACCAAGTGCATCTTCAAATCCACGCTCAGTTTCATCAAGTGTTTGCTTGGTAGCACCACGCAAAATCAGTGTGGTAACTTCACCTCCACCTCTTACTACGACATACTTCATATCACCGATTTGTTTACATTCTACATCACAATCAACAGCCTCAGTTAGGTCATCGGTGCTGTGCGATACTGATGTTCCGAGTAGTTTAGAAAGAGCCGTCATATCACTTTCGGGTATTCGGTGTACCAGCGAAATGCCTTGTTTTGCAAGGGTCGCTGCAACGACTTCGTTGACAGTATCTCGGCAAAAGACAACGCCCCCATCAGGGAGTAAGTTAATGATTACTTGCGACTTCTCAAGCCATTGGTCACGACTTGATTGCCTGCGATATTGTTGATATTCCGCTGCGGAAGCAAGGTTAAGTTGAACATTGTCATCGCTTTTGCTGTCACTCAGGCCGGTGTTGATGAGAAGGGCTTTTCCAGTCGGGTTAGTCGGCATAGCCGGAAGCATGAACTCCTTGTGCAAAACCACCCCTGAAAAACAGGAGGAATCGTCTAAACTCCCACCGGGTTGACAAAGCACACGGATGCGCTCGTATTCTCCACCAGCAGTTTTGACAGCATCTACGCAAAGTTGACTGACATGTTCAACGCTGGATTCTAACGCTTTACCTGTGATTGATGTTTTGGCGACCATTGCAAGGTGTTCTTCCGCTGGAATTGTCAATGTTGCTTCAATGTGCTCGGTAGCCCACTTAGATGCCTTTCTATAACCACGACAAATGATGTTAGCGTGTAATCCTTTGTTGAAAAGCAGTTCACTGTTACCTAACAATTCACCAGCCAAAACAACGGTACTGGTTGTGCCGTCATAACACATGCTTTCTTGTGTGTTAGCCGCTTCAACTACCATTTTGGCAGCGGGGTGGCTGATGTCTAATTCTTGAAGAATGGTTGCACCATCATTCGTTACGATGACGCTGCCGGTGGCATCTACCATCATTTTATCCATGCCCATCGGCCCAAGTGTTGTCTTGACCGTGTTCACTGCTCTCTTAGCCGCCCTAATGTTATGGACAACTGCGCTCGTATTACTCTCGTTTTCGTTCATTTAATTCTCCCTCAAAGTATTTTTCCAATATGGAATCAATGCAGGCATTGCATACTCGGTGATTAGAGCACCGTATGCCTGCCCAGTTATCTCTATCGCACACTTCGCAAATTATCATAGCCATTACCAATCAACCTCGTATTCTTTGACATCTCCGGTGTGGCGACATCGTGCTTTGACAAATCCTTCTTTCATACCGTGTTCCCATAGTTCGTAAACTAATTGAGCATCCTTTAGACAGTATTCTGCTACTTTATCGTAATTACCCTTACGCCACTCAATGGGCGCATCATGACTGTTCATGAGTTTACCTTTTTGTAATGTGTGGAAACAAGCATCCGATAGAGGAACTGCATGCCCGACGATGGATTTTAGCAAAACAGATGTGTCAAAGATTTGCTCTTCTCCCTTTGCCATGATGTCACCTGCTGTCCAGCAATCAAGTGCATCTCGTATAACAGGTAAGTCAAATTGTCGTAGGTTGTGACCGAGCACCATCCCTCCATCGGAGACATGTTTGGCTAAATCTTCACCGAGCGTTTTAGGATGAAGGGGTTTGACATTCGTACCTTCGGGTAAATACTTGGACACATGCTCGTTGGCATAGACTGTGCCATTTTCACCATCCCATGTTGCCACGACTGTAGGTTCAAACAGGTGACTCTGCCCCCATCCCCCTATTTCATGGGAGAAGTTAGCAGTTTCAATATCAAGTGCCAGCATTTTCTTCATTTAAACAACCTTCCAACATATGCTTGCAGCCGTCGCATATGGCTACGATTTTTTTGTGGTGAACGCCTATGATATAGCCTCCGATGTGTTCTCCTATTTTGGTGTCACATATTAGGCATTCGGTATGCCAAAATGTTTTCGTCAGTTCTTACCCCTCCTCTTGAACTCATCATTCAAGCGGATAAAGACTCTAACTCCTTCTCGTGTATCGGTAAACATATCGTTGCCATAAGTGTTGAATTTTTCATTGACAGATGCAGGGCTGCTGTAATTGGCAATCCTTCCAAAGTTTTCCATGACTTCTTTCTTTTTCGCCCAACCGTGACCACGATGGTCATCAAAGTCAAATATCTCCGATTGTTCGTAAGCGTCTTTCCAATAACCTTGCATTTTGTTTCGCTCGTTATTACCAGCACCGATGTTGACCTCCGATTCAAGCCATTGGATGAGGTTCAAATACAAGTCAAATAGAATTTCTTTCGCCATATCAATATGGTCACCACGCACTGTCCAAGCACCTTCAATGATGGCGAAGTGATGGGCTAATACATGGGTGTAGTTTTGTAAACCCATAATAAACGATGAACAGATACCTTGTTTGTCAGGACTCATGACTTCAACGATGCTGTAGTATTCGTCAATAGCCGACATTAAAGCAGGGATGTATGCGTCATCTATGTTAAACATACATTGTTGATTGCAGCACAAATCCATGACAACCACTTCTTGGTCATCTGCACTCATTTCCTCCCATTCCAGTGGAGGTATGCCACTCAAATCAAGCACTCTGCGTTTAAGACGGTGTTGCACATCGTTGAAAAATTCAATCACTTCTTCAAAAGAGATTTCAAATTGAGTTTTGCGGTAAGCACCTTGAGCAAGACTGTGGTTAATTTCACGCTTCATCTCTAATGTCCAATGTCGCCAATATGTAAGGACACGCTGGAAAATACCTTTATCCAACACATGCTCTTTGATACCCTTTGGAGGATAAGTGGTAATCCAAAGTGATACTTCGGATTTGACTGTAAAGGTATCTCTTGCCATGTGTTTTGTCAGCACATTCCGACCTGTTCCAGCAGCGTTCAGTGCTGATTGTAGAAACAGAGTCGTGCTCTCATTGTGCTGACCAGTTTTTAGCACCACACTACCTTCGTCAAAGTTCAATCCTTTACGACCAGCCAGTAATCCCGGTCTCGCAATCTGCGGTGCATCTCGTGGAGAGCCTTCAAAATCGGGGTCGGGAATGAGTGTACCAATAAGTGCCGCATCATTACCACTGTTGTAATCATCCGAGTTTAGACCAGCACCCTTGAGAACTTTCTCTATGTGCTGGTAAGCCGCTGATTTACCTGTCCTTGTATCTTGAATCCAAAAGATGCTTACTCGTGGGTCAAGATTACTACCGTCAATAGGAATACGAACATAAGGAATCGCTGCTTGTCCTAAAATATAGAAAAACGAAATTAAACCGGGTATCTCGTTGTTTTTACTCACTTGATTAAAGTGCTCTAAATACCCTTCTACGATGTCATAGTGCCGCATGCACTCATATTTGCTGGCCTTGTGTTCCATGATTCTCTCTCCCTTTGTATGTCTTTTGGACTATGACTGGCTGTTCGGATGTCAATACTTCTATTATCCGTTGCCGTAATTTCTCACCCATTCCTCTCACTTGTTTCAGCGATTCGGGGTAAAGCATTTCTTCTATAGAACCGCACTTGTCAAGCAAGTTCTTGACCATTTCAGGGCCAAGACCCGGAATGGCAATCAGCATATCTGCTCTCACATCGTTTGTGCTGGTTCGTGTAACTGCTCTTGCACCATGTCGGCTGGCGGGTTTGTTCATTTTGCTATGAAGTTTAGCGATAAACATCGCTGCTTCGGAATAGTCTTGTGCTCTGTAAATATGGCAATCAAAGTCTGCCGTGATTCGGGCAAAAGTTCCAAGCATTTCGTTCATAACTTTGGAGTATGATGTGTTGCGCCCTTGCTGCTTAGACAAGGCAACATATTTCTTAATATCACCGTGTACGACTAAAACGATTCGTTCACAGTTGGCATCCATGTTTTCCAGTTGTCGCATAAGGTGACCGCTGTGGCTTGACATGAATAAATCGGACAGACTCTTGCACTCTATGTTTGCGTTACCGGCCTTGTAGTCTCCCATACTCTGTAAGTGCTCTTTATGCACAGGGAAACCTTCACGCTCTGCTGCTCTAATGACAGCATCGTGAAGTGGCCCTCGTTCATTTGTATCAATGATAAGTGGAGGTTTCATTAAATCACCTTATTTTTAAAATAATAAATTGGATAGAGTATAGCAAGAATCGGAATGATGACTGTGATGAGTGCAATGGCTTTGAAAAATTGAGCAAGCGTTACTCCACCTGTTTCTCGCATGTAATATACTCGGCACTTCTATGTACATTACATCTTTGTCCTTCTATTGAAAAGTCAACCCACAGTCCACAACGCTCTCCTGTTGATTTTGAAATAACACTGCATCTATATTCGTCTATTGCCCCTTTTTTTCTACAAAATAAACAAATAGGAACATAAAACGGTTGCTTTGCAGTTTTTGATTTTGGGTTGAATTTCTTACTGCAAATATTGCAAAATTGTGTAGCCATTATTTACGCACCGCCCATACAACAGTTTCGTAACTACCACCATAGATAGTTGTTACACGCTTTCTTTTACCTGTATCTTTGAAATTACCACTCAATACATTGTAAACTTGGTTAGAGGAAAAGGATTGTTTGTAAGGTCGGCCTGCGTGATTTTTGAGGTTACCTAAAGCCTCTACTACTTCGCCACTCGTGAGTTCTCCGCCTTCTTTTAACACTCTTTCAATAAGATGTTTTAGCATTGCATTCGCCATTATTCTTCCTCCTCAATTGCACCTGTCTTATCCCAGTATCGGCACTTACCTAAACACATACCTTTCTTGTAAAGCATAGAGCATGTCTGTGGATATTCTGTGCCAACAATGGTGCTGACCTGATACCGAGTCGTACCCTCATCAAAGTCAGCCCATTCTAATGAACGGATGAAATTGATGATGGTCTCGGTGTGCTCTTGTAGTCTCTCTTTATCAATCCTTTCAACGGATATGAAATTTCTCAGCCGTTTTGATAGGTATTTGACGAGTTGCACACGAGCATCGTGACTTGGGTTACTACCTACTCTACAGGCTGCCGAGTTTAGGCATGGAAGAATGATAACGCCATCCATTGAGATAGTCGGTAAATCAATGGGCTGGGCGCTGGCTTTGAAAATTTTATTGCGAGTTTTACCTTTGACGATGTTGAGCGTGAGACCCTGACTCCCATAAGGAATCATACCGCTACTTGGGTCAATGGCCTTTTCCATGATATAATCAATACCTTGTTCAAGGTCATTGGTGCTAAGTGGAATAGACCATAAGCCACGCTTGGAGTTATATGAATTAGGAATGCGAATCATCCCGCTGGTATCAAATGGAACAGCGGGGTCAGAGCAATATAAGTCCATCTCATGAATCCAATCGTTGACTAATTTCATACCGGCTTCTTTGATGTCGGACAGCCCATCCCCGCTACTGGGAATGTAAGGCTTGTCAAGACCTACCCAAATATGGAATCCTCCACCACTATACCACATGCTGTGAGTGATGTCACTGTCAAGTAAAAAGTCATGCAAACGCTTGGTTTGTTCCAGTGGAACGGAAGGGTCTACATGGTTGCCCTTATCTCTACGGAAGTCCTTTGGGTCAAAGTCCATAACAAAATGTCGGATGATTGGGGTGTCCAAGTCTACTCGTCGGTTGTATGGCTGTAAGGTAGCCCTGTAACCGTAGACAGTCATGTATGCATTTGATACGCCATTTTTACCATTCCAATAGCGTTCTAAGTCACCATTATTTCTAACGATTTTTCTGTAGCCTCTTTTACTTTCCATACTCAGTTCCATTACTTCTCTTGGAAAGTCAAAGACTAATTGCATATCACTCACCCTTGTATCGTCTACCGATTGCTTGAACCAAGTCATCCAATTGAGATTCGTCTTGTAGCATAGATGCGTTGATTGACAAATACATCGGCCCACGAGGGCCGCTTGGTGTCTCTTCAAACTCATACAGTGTCGTTTGAATGGCGACACTATATGGTGTATCTCTGCCTAATTTTGTGAATGAAACCTCTACATTTCTACCAACGGTATCGGACAGTAACGATTCAATCTCTCTTCTCTTTTGTGCAATGTTTTCTACTTTCATCATTCTTCCTCCTGATATGCATCAAGATATTCTTGCGGGTTATCGCTTCCTTCCCAACTCGGACATATTGATTTGAAGTTACAATATGCACATTTTCCAGCACTTGCTTTGGTCGGGAAATCATTAGCCAAATATGCGGTCAGTAGCGCAGTTTTCAACTTATCCACTGCTTTAGCATGCTTGTCACCTACTTTATTCATACAAGACTCGTAGACAATTTTATTGATGCCTCTCTGCTCATAGCCGTATTTATTGAGTAATTCAAGTTCATTCGGTACACCGGATGGATAAACCCATCCCCAGTGCGTGACATCTTGATAGGGGTGATTAGCGTATGCCAAGAGTTTCTTGTAAAATGCCATTTCAGTTCGCATGGAATCAACTTTGAATTTAGAATCTTGCCACTCATCATTCTTATCCTTCGTCTGCACCCACTTACCTGTTTTCAATTCCATCAGTGCGTAAGTGCCTTCGTCGGTAGCGAAACCTCTGTCAATACTCCCAGCAAAATGGATGGGAATTTTGTGGACTTCGCCATTGAATTCAATTTCTTCTTCTGTGAAAGCGTGAACTTCTAATTCATTGATAACAGGTAAATAATTCGCTACGCCAGTTACTCTAAGTCGTTCCAAATCCCAAACGATGCGTTGTTGAATAGCACTTTCTTCACCGAGATGATATTCTTGTTCAGGTATTACACTAAGCGCCATCTTAAGTGCCTCGTCGTTTCTTAGATTCTTCATAAGTCTGTAAAGTTCGGGTAGAATAGGTGTTACATTATCGTAGAACTTTTCAATAGCGTCGTGGACATTTGTTCCCTTTGTCATCGCATCAGTTGATGGCTCAGGGAGTTTGTGAATACGCTTGTATTCGTATTGCTTAGGACAGAAATCAAAGTCCGATGTTAGACTTGACTTAGTTATCCGTAAGTATTCTTTTTCACCTAATATATACGACGACTTAGCGTATGCACTCCAATCTCTATCACTCATCAGTTTCACCATCCCATCCATCACAATCGCAATGTTCATTACAATTCTTACACACTGAACAATTGTGGTCTGCTTCACAAAAGTTACATTCACTCATCAGTTTTCACCATCCAAAGTCTTTTGCGACATGTCAAAGAATTCATACAACTTTGTTTGCCTACTTTTAGGTAAATCAAATCTGCCGCATGTAGGGCAAACTGATGTACTCTTCCACCATGTTCTTTTCTTTACTGGTGAATCTTTTACTTTATTCCAAAACTTCCACTTGCTCATTGGCTCGCCTCCTGTATCATTCAGTCCACCACCAGTGTCCAAGTTCTGTTCTATCGTTTTCGTCATATTCAAAGAAAGAATATTTTTGATTATGGAGAATACGCTTACCAAGCCGAACTACACGGATGGTATCGCTTTTTTTGATATACACTACACAATAGTCGCCTTGCTTCGCATCTTCCCTATCAAACTCACCGTAGTCGTTGATTTTAACGCCCCACTTGTTATTATGCTTGTGAAGCGAGCCACCGAAGAACTCAACCCTATCGCACTTGTAGCGTTCAACGAATAGTGTAGTGAGATTTATTGCGTCATACACTTCATCATCGCTCATTTTACTAATATCAACTTCATGTACTTCACCCGATTTTTTTAGATAATTTCTTTTCTCATTTGTGAGGGCGTGTGAGTCTTTGATTTCGTAGTAATAAACCCCTTCAACAAAACCATCATCGCAGTGGTTGATGGCCTTTACATCAACAACATAATCTCCTACATTTTGTTCAATGGACACCGACCAATACTCATCTTCTAAGGTTCGTTGGTTACGAAGTATGCTGGCGAGGGTATGTTTGGCGAAATAGTGTCTTGGCCCTTCGCCTTTACTTGAACAGTTGCTATCAACATGATGGCGAAAGTGATGGCGAGTGCCATCTCCCTTAACTGGAATCATGCGACCTTCGCAATCGGGACATGTGTATTCGCCACCTTTGCTGGCGTTGTCAATCCACACCATTCGTTCCGCTTCGTCAAAAGCGAATGGCCATGTCACCTCACTCATTCTTCTTCACCTCTTCAATCAATCGCTGAACATATACTGCGGCATCCATGAGTTCTTCCTGTAGATGAGTGAGCCACTCAACAAGGTTAAGGTCGCCTCGTTCCATCGTTACGCCATACTTGGCTTTACCGACCTCAGCCCGTTGCTGAATCTTAGCGCATACTTCATCTTCAATGCGACTCATTCTTCTTCAACCCCGTACAACTTTTTGGCCTTATCGTAATAGCCATCTATCTGTCTTTCTTCTTCTTGCGTTCTTAGTTTTTCAAATAACCAATCCCAAAATCCCATTTCATTCACCACATTTTTCTCGGCACTCGGCGTGCCGTCAGCCTTTCTAAATCCCAGTCAAGTGTTTCATACACCGACTTTAATTTACTATGAATCCATTTATTTACAATAGTAGTCCAGTCAATACTGTACTCACTCAATTGACGCTCATCCTCAAAACCTACTACATTACAGTAAGGCTGGCCTTCGGGTACATCATCAACAAATATCCAGCGCACGCTATCATTCTTTCCGTATGAAGTACCCAAGTATTCATTTGAATAGCGTGCCGCTTTAGCAGGATTGGGTACTACCTTATCATATTCATTTAGATTCTTACTGATAGAACCATACGAAGATGCCTCAGTTGGTGTTATACTACCTTCATACACAGACTTGACTTGTGGGCGTACAGCATGATGAATTGTATCTTCATCATCACCGCTTGAAATCATTTTGAATACTTTACCCAGTATTTCTTTTGTGAGTGGTGGGGCGTTTGATGCCTTAATTGAAAACCCAGTGACTTTCATATCACCTGCATCTTCGGGAGGCCATGACTTGATACCAAAGTTACGATTCTTGACATTGGCCGTGAACCAGTACGGGAAGAATGCTTCTAATTCTACATCAAGATACTTTAGCCCCATTTCATTTTGTGCAATGTCAGTAAGGCGTTGGGCTATAACCTCAGCCTCTTCAAATGGAACTTGAATGTAACATGAATCTGTATGACCTGCAAGACCACGATACCCCATTTCTTCGCTCTTCTTGACGAGCATGGATATTGACTCACGACCAAGATAAGTAATAGACTGAGCAATCTCATAACTACTCCATTGTCCACGAACCTTCCTACTACCAACCATACCGTAAATTGCATTCACTGCAACCTTTACAGCCATCTGCAACATATTGTAACCCAACTTTTCATCGGGGTCAGTGGAGGTTTTCATGAGGTTTTTGTAATGCTTACGAAGGGCAAGCATATCTTTGACGACCTTTGGAAGCAAACCTTCCCTGTCTTGTCGCCAATGGAATACACCACCTGTACCGGGAATATAGTTACCATCATCATCTATCTTAGCAGGTATGTCAAGAGTAAGAATATTTGGCCCTGCATGGTCACACATGGTAGTCCAACACAGATTGGCCGAGAGAATGATATTTGGATATAGGGATGCGAAATCCACCAGTGCTACATTTTGGTGGCGACCAGCAACAGGAGGCATAACCCATGCCGCTTGTAAATCGGGTCGCTCTTCAATAAATGATGTAGGTGCTTTGAGATTTGTTTTACGGCCAATTAAACCACGAAAGTATCTGCTTACATTATGTGTGCTACCGAACTGTACACCAGCCACTTGTTGTAATGCAAAGTGAAAATCAGTACAGTGTAACTTCTCGTCAATGTCACGCAACAAAGTGGTATCAACTAAACAGTAATCAACGAAGTCATCATAGTAATCACTCCATCCATTGTGTACAGTCATTCCTTCAATATCATCAGTGAGTTTGTGACCTAAACCAAGTTCAGTAGCGAACCAGTTTAACTTGCGTTGTTGTGCTTTGCCACGACCACTCTTTTGCCATACACCTTCAAACCCACTTCCTTCTTCCCATCGTGCGGCTGAGTCAAATACTAAACGACCTTTGATGGGTTGGCCTGTAACTTTGTAACCTTCGTTGTTTTTCTTTGGTGGTAAAAAGATTCCAAGTGGTGACATATCGTGCTTAAGTACACCCATGCGGTCATGTAACTTTGGTAAATCAGCCCATGCCCCTGCATGAGCAATCAGCATATCGGGGTCACGCTCTTTGAGGTAATCTAAGAAACCTGCAAGCATCTTATCCTCATTACGATATGTACGGAGTTCGTAGCCACCGTAACGGTCAATCCATTCAGTCTTAGTAATACTCAAGCGTATGGATTCTTCACTCCATGAAAACACTACAGGATGTTCAGCATCACTGTCAGCAACCGCCATGACGGTAATAGCACCATCACCAGTTGTTTGCCACTCTAAATCGTAATACCACTTACGAGGATGAAATTCGGGAATACCTTCGGGATAGTTGGTAAGAAGGATTTGGTCAAGATAATTCAAATCAGCCTCATGTGTCCATTTACCAACCGCATCTTTGATTTCCCAAAGGGTATTAGGATGATTAACTTCTACCTTCCATAACTTACCACCATCAAGTCCTGTACCGATTTCATCAGTAAGAATACGAGCATGGAAATTGCGTAAGCGATTGAGTACCCATGTCGGTGCATTCTGTCGCAACCAACAGAAAGGGTACACGAAGTCACTATCTTCATGAGTAATGTAACGCTCTTTGAGTACACCATCAGCACCACGAGTACGCTCATAAATTATGGGCGGCTCATATGGGTCATCCGATGTGTAATCAATAATCATCATTCATCACTCTCATTTACAATCATCAGTAAAGTATTCGTTTGGTCAAAAATTATCATACTGTTATCACCCATATACAATCTCGCTTGACCATCATCAAGGAACTGCAAACAAGTAGGCAACCAATCTCCAAAGTGAGTTTCAACCGTAGCATTCGGGCCAGCACTATCCATGAGAGGTAATACAGTAAAGAGTCGGCCAGTAGCGGCTTTACCAGCCACGATACCGAATTCACCTTCACCGCAATGCGCTCGTACTTTGTATAATGAATCATTAGCCAACAAGCCTTTCATACCAGCAAGGGAAATCAAATCCTTCGTTTTAACTGTAGCATGTACGCTCAACTCATCGCCATTGAATGTAGCCCAACCACTGGCTGTTGCCTTTTCTAACATCTTTCCGATGATAACAGTTTTAGCGGCTGAGGTTATATCATCTGTACTTGGTATCTGTAATTTGTTACCGCCAGCCTCTATGTGTAAAGGTTTAGTTTCACCAACTTGT
>Ga0070753_1000233_pt1 | contig 34886 bp, 68 predicted proteins | sample VirMetDEL_Aug_31_FD_77441 | JGI IMG/M metagenome (GOLD analysis project Ga0070753, IMG submission 77441) | Aqueous microbial communities from the Delaware River and Bay under freshwater to marine salinity gradient to study organic matter... | ecosystem: Environmental > Aquatic > Marine > Coastal... | reverse complement strand
TTAGATTACCTCTTTAGGAAATGTAGGTAATGGTCTTGCAGTTGTTCCGTCTTGTTGTTTGGTATATTCGTATAATGCTTTTAATTCATCAACAGTAGTACAGGCATCAATCATACTTTCCATTTCATTAGATTTAGTTCTTACTTCTGCTCTAAACGAAGATATGTTAGCTGGAATAGTATAACCTTCAACTTCATTAGCTTTGACTACATACCAATCAGTTGGTGCAAGTAATCCACTAGCTTGTTGTTTGATAATAGATTTCTTTTGAGATTTTAAACCTTTGATGACTACTTGTTTTCCGTCTTGAAGAATAGGTTTGTTATCTTCATCTACTGCATTTTTATCTTCTAATGCTTTAGGTGTAGCAGTACCAAAATAAGATATTACTTTATTGTTCTCAAACTTAAATTGCTCATTAGTATTGATGTAGTATTCTTCATCTTTTTTATTAGAGTGATTAAATTCTACTTCATAAATTCCGATAGCTTCTTTTTCTGCTTTAGACCATTTAGTAAATATATCTGCTGGGTATTGATTACCATTTAATACAAATCCTTTTGGATAAGCAAAAAGTTTTTCAATAGAGTTCTTAATTACAAGTGCGTACATTAGCTTAATACCAAGTTAAGGTTTCTACCTACTTCTAACCATTTAGCACCATTATATCTAAAGGTAAATAAATCGCCGTAGTTAGCAGTAGTAGTTAGAGTTGGTGCGGTATCTGCTGTAAATTCAAATACTGCGTTCCATGTTAAAGTTCTTGAGCCAGTTCCATCTTGTATCACTAGCAAAGAAATAAATTGTCCAGCAACACTATTAGAAGGTGCATTTAAAGTTCTGTTTCCACCTAATGTTACTTTAGCAATAGGTGATGATTGTGCGTTCCAACTAATGTTTGCACCATCAGTTAAAGTTGCTTCTGCATAACTAAACTTAGAAGCGGTTACTGTGTTATCAGAAGGTACTCCAATGTTTAAAGTATCTCCTAGTACAGTTATAAAATCTATTGAATCCGAAGCTGTAAGTGCAGATGAGAAAACAATGTTAGAACCTGAAATAGAATATGAATCAAAAGGTGCTTGAATAACTCCGTTTAACGATACAATGCAGTTAGCTGGAGAATGAGGATATACTGCAACAGCACCTTTAGTTAAAGTATAAGTGTCAGTAGTCGTAGCTGTAAGTGGATCAAGTACAGTATAATTTCCTACAAGTGGTTGTTTGCCGATATAAGCCATTATTTTCTAAATGCCTCTACTTCCGCATCAGTTAAACCTAATGCTTTTAGTTTATTAATAGCTGATTGTTCAGCTTGTTGTTTATCTAATTTTGCTTGTTCCATTTCAGCTTTTACAACTGGTATCATAGCTTCTATTTCTGATTTTGATATTGGTGTTGTTCCGTTATGCCAAGTTATTTCATTTAAATTTTCATTAGTTACACTTACTTTTGCATTAGGATTAATTTTTAAAATAGCTTCTACAATCATGCTGAAATCTCCATAGCTGTAATTTCACAAGAACCTCTTTCATAAAAATATGGACTTCCTGATGAATCATTAACAGTTCTATTTATATATAAAGTTCTTCCTGATGTTTTTGCATAGGCAGTCAGATAATATGTTAATGAACTTGTTAAAGATGGAGAATCTAAATGATGAAAATATACTGTATCTGGTGTACTTGCATTATCTGTACTTGTAGCTGAATCCACAGGAATTGATATTCCGTAAGTCCTATCTCCAGCACTAACAGCACCGCCAATTTCTACACTATCTCTTTTTAAACCAAACATAGCATCTTGTGGATCTCCACTAAATTCTCCAAAAAATCTACAATAAATTAAAATTTTATTTGATGTAGAAGATGGAGTAATAGATACATTAACCCCAGTTACATTTGTTATTGTATTTTGTGAAATAGATTGAGATGTAGCAGTTGTATATAGTGTAGATACTACTTGCAAAACCTTACCACCTACTCCTGATGGTAATGTAATTGTTTTAGAAGATAAATCTAAAGTAGTTGCTAATTTAGCTGGTGTAATAATTCCATCAGTTATGTCAGCACTTGATAAAGGTACTGCTGTTGGTTGGTTACCAATAAACGGCATTTATTTTCTCCTATGAACTAATTGCATCAACTGTGGAAACCCAAACATCTAGTGAACTTGCAGTATTAGAAATAACTTTTAAAGCATCTCCTGATTGTACTACAAATTTTGCTCCACCATCTAATACTTGTAATGCAGATCCTGCTGGGATTGGTGCATCTTTTACTAGATAGATGTCGTTTGTTCCATCGTTGATATAAACCGAAGCTGTTACACTTGAAGCAGTAACATTCGCTACTGAAATACCTACTACTGTATCGTAACTGTCAGATGTAAATAATGTTGCAGCAGATGTTCCTACATCGTTGCTTGTGTATCTTCTAAAATTTTGTGCCATATAAACTCCTATATTATAATGCGATTGCCATAGCAATAGCAAATCCTGGACTTGCTGCGTCTATGCCTGTTAATTGACTACCATCTACAGCAGGTAGTTGTGCTGATCCATTTAATTGTACTATATTATTAGCAGATGTTCCAACGTCTAAAGTAGCTGCTGTTCCTAGTCCAGATATTTTAGCATTACTAATACTATTAACCGCTAAACTTATAGTTCCTGAAGATGTAATAGGTGAACCTGTTACAGTAAATTCTGAAGCACCTGAATCTGCTACTGCTACTTGTGTTACTGTTCCACCAGATGATGGAAACACTTTAGTAAATGTAATATCAGAAACTCCTAATGAAGCTGAGGTGTCAGTTGTGCAAAGGTATAAATCATCACCATTAGTTGTACCTTCTTGGACTACTACAATTTGTCCAGCTAATTCTGCAATAGTATCATAGTCTGTATTTCTAGTTGCAGCACCACTTGCTACTACATCATAAATACCATTAGCACTTGCTGAAGTTTGGTTTTTAACCAAAACTTTATTACCTGTTACTAGTGTAATACCATCTAAGGTATCACCATTTTCTAAATCAGTAGATAAATTAATATTAGCAGTAGTTGCTACTCTAACGATAATTCTTGTTTTAAGTCCTGTTACTAAATTATCAACGTAAGTTTTAGTAGCTGCATCTGAACCTGCACTTGGACTTCCTAATCCTGTTACAGTTCCGCCAGATATAGAAACATTGTTTGCATTTTGTACTGCAATAGTTCCTAATCCTAAAGTTGTTCTTTGAGCAGAAGCATCTGCGTCATCTAATAGAGCTTTACCAGCAGTTGTTAAATCATAAGTTGCTGCTGTGCCTGAACCAGTAAATTGAATACCTTTATCTGCTGCTGAAGTTAATCCTGCAATTGCTTGTAGTTCAGCATCATATGCTTGTACGTTAGTTCCAATTGCTACACCTAAATTAGTTCTAGCAGTAGCAGTATTGGTTAAGTCAGATAAATTATTTGCTTTAACAAGTTTAGCATCTAATTGAGTTTGGATATTAGAAGATACATTATTTAAGTAACCAAATTCTGTATTAGAAATACTACCATCATGAATTTTTGTTGCGTCAATTGTTGCACTAGCATTAATGTCTGCATTAACAATAGTTCCATCAGCGATCTTAGCTGAAGTTACACTTGAGTCTGCTAGTTTGGCAGTTGTGATTTGTGAGTCTGCAATATGTGCAGTATCAATAGAACCATCTACATAATGTTCTGAGTCAATACTATCATCTGCAATTTTAGAACCATTGACAGCATCTGCTGCAATCTTGGCCGTAGTAACAGATCCATCTGCTAATACAGAAGTTGAAACTGAACCTGCTGGTATAGAAGTATTAGTTGCAGATAAAGCACCAACATAAACTGTAATGCTTTCATTTTGAATTGCACCTGAATCTAAAGTTACATTAACAGTTGTATTAGTTGAAAATGAAGATGAACTAATTGTTCCGTAGATAGTTCCTGTAGAAGAGCCTACAATTTTAACTCTACGATTTGCATGATAAAAAGATGTTACGTCTGTACTTGCTACAGTAAATGATGTTGCACTAGCATAGGCAAAAGTAAATGACGCATCGCCATCTCCATAAATAACCCATTGACTATCGTTATACCATTCTCTTGTATCTGCAAGAATAGCTCTTAATGCGTTATTAATATTAGAAGGTAACATACCTTCTGCAATACTGACTCCACCTACTGCTGTATTATTTGCTGCTGTACTTGAATAATCTTTAATTCCTGACATTTATTATCCTATAAACCATGCAAAAACTTTGTCAGTTTCTACATTATTTTTATTAATTAAACTATTAACTGATTCTTCCAATTGTCTTTGGAAAAATTCTTGAGTTTCAAAACTATATCTAACATTATCTATATCTCGTTCAACAACGTCAGCCATTATCTTAAACCTGCTTTACTTGCTATTATATCAATACCTTGAGCGTGAGTAAACAAAGTGCCAGAAGGTACTTTTATATTTGCTTTAAAATATCTACCAGATTGTCTAACTGGGTTAATACCTGTGCTATTCATGATAACTGATGAAGATTCTGTAGCGGTATCAGCTAATCTATCTCTAGTTTTTATAGTAACAGTTGCTTCAGCATCTACAATAGGTCTTATTCCTTGTACACTTGCACGTAATCCTGGAAATATTTCAAATTCTCCTGTTTCAATTTCAGCCTCATTTGAAGTTCCTGAAAATATAGCTGCTTTATAATTAGTATCAATAGCACCTAAATATTTTTGTCCACCAGCCCAAAAATCTGTATCTAATGCAATATTAATATTTTCTAAGTTTTCAGAAATAATATCCATTAATTCTACAGTATAAGCTCCCACAAACTGTGAAAATATAAATGATGCATTAGCTTCTGCTAATGACCATTTTTGTGTACTGTAATTATAAATTAAAATTCTATCACAAATACCTGTAGTATTATTAGTATTTTGAGAGGAAGGATATAACCATAAAGCTAATTGATTAAAAGGATCTGTAGTAGCTACAATTCTATCAGAAAATGCTTTGTTTAAATCTAGTTCAAAAAATCTATTTACTTTTTCTGCTCCAATAGGAACAACGCTATCACCATTAATTTGATAAAATCCATCATCTGCATAAAAGAATACTTGTCTATTATCTTGACAAACAGTTTGACCATATACAGCTCCTCTATTAGGAGAGATAACTGAAAATCTAAATACAGTAGCTCCACCTACAAAGTCCATACGAACTATTTGGTTTTGTCTAAATATATAACCTACTTCTCCAGAAGTTATAGCAACGATTTCACCTCCTGAACCTGGCAGATCTTGATAATCTGCTAATTTTTTTCCAGGAGTCCATGTTCCAATATCATTAATTCCAGACCATTGTACTCTATTAGTATTACCTGATTGATTACCTGTAACTAAAAAATCTCGTATAACACCACTTGTTCTAAATACTGGTGGAGTACCATCTGTAGCAATTGTAGATAAGTCTGCAAAATTAGTAGACGTACCCATTAAAAAATATTGAGGATTATCTACACCATTACTTGCTATAATATAATTACCAAATTGGGTAAATGTCCAAAAGTCTGTATTGTCACCAGTCAATGATCCTTTTTTTGAAGTAAAAGTTCCACCATCTAATTGATAGATATTAGTATTATTAGCAACAAAGTTATAAACATTATTGGAACCATCTCTAAATGAACCTCCTCCTCTACAATCTGCACCAATATTATTAGACGAATAACTAACTAATGATGGAAATCGTTTGTATGAATTTAATGCATAATATACATTAGTTGCTACATTAGATCCAGGATTATTATGACTTGGTTGATCTGGTAACCATTCGCCAAAAGGAATTTGCATAAGACTCCTAACTTGATGCTTTTCTACGATAGAAAGATAAATCTGTTCCTACATCTGTTCTTTGTACAACAGGTGCTGCACCATAAGAGTCTGTTCTATCATTGTTCTCACATCTTTCTAAATTTACTTGATACATAGCTAACCATTGTTGTTGTTGGTTAGGATCGATACCACCCAAAAAATTAGATGCATGATACAAGCTACCATAAAGATAAATACCAGGATGATTGGCAAGGATATAGTTACTAGCATTTCCAGAAGATAAACTAGGAAACGCTTTATAATATTGTAAGTATCCTGTATACGAAAGATCAGGTGATGGAGCAAATCTAAAACTTTCTGTAGCATTATCAGATTCTATACCATAAACTCTAGGTATGCCAGAAGTACTTGCTCCTCTAGTTTTAAACATATTTGCTGGAGATATATATTCTAATTGATATTTAGTTCCTCCAGATAAAATATAAAATGATCTTACGCCAATAAATCCAGTAGGAACAGTTATTGTTTCAGCATTAATAGTTACTTCATCAATCTGTTCCATTTGTCTAATTCTAAGTTTAGCATTAAAATCTGCTTCACAAAGTTTGATAAAGTCTTCAGATATTTCTGAAGTTAGATCAGATCTATTAAGCCAATTAGCTATTGATGCTTTTAATTCTGTATAAGTTGTTAATGCCATTAAAATCTTCCTGATGCAGTTCTAAAATATTTATAATCACTGCTATTTAATTTTTGTTTTAAAATTTTACTTCTAGTTTCTTGTGGTAAGGCAAACCAATTGTTTGTACCATTGTATTCTTTAGTCCAAAGAGTTAATACAAGTGTAGGTATACTTGCAACACGCTTCATATCTTTACCTACATTATATCCAGAATCTCCTTGGTTATATAAATTTTTATTTTTTTTTAAGATAGCATCTGTATTTTGGGATTGCTTAATAGTAAGCTTTCCATCATCTTCAAAATAGTACTTAGTACCATCTGGATCTACAGATCTTAAAATACTCATTACTCACTTAATTCAGTTACGTATAAATTCACAGTTCCAATTACAGCTACTTTTTCTCCTTGAGAAACTTTAAAAATTTCAGAAGTTTTAGATTCCATAAATATTTTAGATGTAGTTGCTGTAGGGTTTACACCAAATTCTATATGACAATCAGCATCTGGAATAACTCTTACATATTCAATGTTAGCTCCAAAAGCTGCGGATTGTGCAGAAGAACCTGCTGAATTAACTTTTTGTGTAGTTACTGGTCGCATAGCTATATGCATATTTTCTCCTAATAGTTAACGGGGGTGTTTCCACCCCCTAAAAGATTATCTTCTAATTACGAATGTTATCATACATTCACAAGCAGTTGAAGATCCACCATCAGTAATTACTTCGATAGCTTCTCCTTCTTCTACTCTATTATTTGCAGAAGGTGTTGAAGAATCAACATCTCCAGCAGCAGAACCATCATAACCAATAGTGATACCACCATTAGTTACTGCTGTTCCACCAATCTCAAATGATAATGCAGCATTAGCTGTAGTAATAGCATTTTTGATTGTACTGTATATTTTAACAATGTTACCGCCATCAGGTACTGCAACAAATGTGCTTCCTGCTGTACTAACGTCAGTAATTTTAACTGTTAAAAAATAGTCGTTTAATGTTCTCATTTTGTTTCTCCTACGTTCCGTCTATATCTCCATAAGACTTCATAGTTTAGCTGGGGGAGAACAAAGGGAGAACTCCCCCAATATTATTTAGTTATTATGCAGTTGTTAGATCGTAAACTCCACCTGAAGCAGCTTCGTTTCTAGAGATCAATGTGAATTCGACAAGCATTTGTCTTTTCTCACTGTCACCAGTCTTAGCTAATTCATGCATAGTGAAATCTCTCAAGAATCCAATAGACCAATAGTCCATGTCTAGGACATGAGCATCTCTATCTCTTGAGAATCTGTTAGGTACAACTTCTAGATCACCGAAGTCTGAAGAATATACATCAATAGAAGTATATAAAGTTTTATCTTCAGAAGCATCGAATCTAGTAGATCCACCAGTAAAACCAGAAATTTTCTGTTTATTGAATGGGCCTACCATGATGATAGAAGGATTACCGCCAGCGTTCCATACGTTTTTGATAACTGTTTTCAAGTTAGCTTCAGTTAACGCTACTTGAGTACCATCAGTTCTAGCTGTATTACCAGCACCGCCTGAAGCACCATCAGCCGCAAATACGTCATTAGATGCAATCCAAGAGTTAATAGATCCAAATTTTCTAGCTGTTGAACTATCGCCAGAAACTTCAGCTTGGTTAGCTAACAATGTAGCTTCCATATCTCTTTTAAGCTCTTTAGATTTTTTAGCGATTTGGTACGCTAATTCTGATGCTCTACCAGCTTTGTCAACTGATTCTTGAGTACCAGTGATCACGACAGTTTTGTCCATGATCTGAGTTGTGTTTGATAATCTAGATGTTGCAGTTACAGCATCTAGACTTGCATCGTCACCTTCAACTACTGCGTTAGAAGTAGAAGCTGCAGCTAAACTATCAGTTTGCCACTCATGCAATGTGTTTCTTACTGCTTCTCTTGCTGCTGAACTCATAAATGGAGTGTCAGTAGGAGAGATAGAGTAAATAACATCTTGCAAATCTTCTCTAATACCTACAGCATCGTAAGTGTCGAATGTATTAGTTGGTTGTGCCATTTTATTTTCTCCGTTAGGTTATTTAGTTAACATACCTAAAATAGCAGATTGAGCATCTTCAATTCGCCCACTCTTCTTTAGTTTAGATATTTTGTTCCTTACGTCAATCCTCTTAGAGTTTTCTGATTTAGCAATACCAGGTTTGATAATTTTAGGTGCGTTTGCAATTTTCTTTTGAACAATAGGTTTAGAATTTTTTAAACCTTTGTAAGACATTGCATCCTTGATAACCATTAACATTCTATGATCTGCTAATGATGCTATTTCTTGATCTGAAAAACCATAAGTTTTTAAAGTAGATTTAATTCCACTTTTAAATCCTTCAGATTTTACAGGATCACTAAATTCAGGGATACGCTCCTGTGCCAATCTTCTTTGTTCAGCTAGATATGCATTATATTGTGCTTGTGCTGCTTGATTTGCTTTTAATTTTGTTTGGTTGATCTTTTCTTGTTGCTGTCTAAGTTGAAAGTCATACTTAGCTGCTTGAGCAGGATCTTCCTCATAAAGTTTTTGCAATTCAGCAGGGTCTAGTTGTTGTCTGGTAAGTGATTCAGCACTAGCAATTGCTTCATTCAATTCTCTAAGTTTTATGTCGTATTGTTGACGCAAAACACTTTTCTCTTCTTCAATTTGTTTTCGTTCTAAAGAAAGAGAATGAGTTTTTTGTCTATAGTCGGAATCTCTAGAATAACCTGCTTTAAGTTCGTCAAGTGTAACCTCTAGCTCTTGACCTTGTACTTTGACTCGGTGGAGATTGGGTTTCTCGACTTCTACTTCTGACGCAGTTTCTTCTGTTACTTCCTCATTTACAGTAGCTTCGACTTCTGCTGGAGCTTCTTCAGACAAAGATTGGCTCTCTTGAGATGTAACCTGTTCCTCTACAGGCTCTACTGCTGGTTCTGCTGTTACTTTAGGTTCTGATTGTCCTTCAGTCTGTTTTGACTCTTTTGGAGTTTCAGGCTGAGGATTCAGTAATCCTAAAATTTTATCAGCAGCACCTTTTACTGATTGATCAGTTACTTGCATTATATGCTCCTTTGTTAACGCTACTATTCATTTGTAGTTTGGCGTGTTAAGTTTTCTAGCTCCGAGGAGGCTAGTTTACCTGTTTCCATGACAGTTATTAAATGCCCTTTTATTTTGTTTAGCAAATTATATGCCATCCAAAGAACTTGGCGTTGTTCATGGTCATTGTAACTCGTATTAAAAATCTCTTTTTTATATTCTTCAAAGAGATATTCAAAAGCTTCTTTTAGTAAAGGTTCATCCAATAGGCGTTTCGCCTGATGACCCTTCTGTATTTGTTTGTCCAGATTGCTCATTGTTTTTAAAAAACTTTTCTTGTCCTTCCATTATTTTTTTAAATATATCACCTGATTGTCTAACTTGTTGTTGTTCTATCATAGATCTATTTTTGATAGCAAGTTCATCAATCTTAGTATTATATTTAAGTTCCATATCTTTAACTTGAAGTTCAAAGTCTAATAATTTTTCTCTCATTTTAGCTTCAAGTTTTTTGATCTCTACTTGAGATTGTAATACAGCTCTTTCATTTTCACCTTGTACTTGAGCCAATGTAACCTTCTCAAATTCAGTAGGCCCTTTAGGTGGAAGTTGAGGCATTTGTGCTTGACCAACTTCAGGATCCATAAAGTATGGTTCAACATTACCTAATCCAGCATTTTCTACTAGTTTACGTAAAGTATGATAAATGTTTTTAACATTAACAACTGGGCCAAATACGTTTTGTTGTAAGTTAATTGCTTGTAATTGACGTTCTAAAATAGAGTTTAATAAAATTAATTGTTGTTCTTTAGAACCTGTACCTAATCCTACAGCTACAGTAATGTTCATTCTATCTCTCCATTCATATGGTCGCATAGGAATAAACTTACCTCTAATACGAACAATTTTTTCTTTTTGTTGGTATTTGCAAACTAATTCAAATATTTTTTTAGCTAAATCTTTAACACCTGTTTCAGCAAATACTCTAGCAACTAATTCCATTCTCATTTGAGATTGGGTTAATATTTGATTAATACCTGTTGCAGTTTTAGTATTTAATGTATCTGGCATTAAACCTTGTGATTGTCTAGTTTGACCAGTTCTAGATTCTTTTACAGCATCTAAATAATTTAACATTCCTGATGCTTGATCAGTAATAGGTTGTGCTTGTAAAGGCATGATAACATTTTGTGGTGGTTGTTTAGTTCTAACAATTCCACCTGGTCTATTAGTTAATAAATCATCCATAGCAACTTGACCATCTTGAATAGCTATACGATTATTATTAGTTAGATACATGTTGTCTAACATTTGACGCATAACAGTAGATTTAATTAATTGTATATCTTCAACAAGTTCTGCAATAGATCTTCCATAAAATCTATGTGGCATTAAGATTGGAGTTACAGAAATAAATGGCATAGAATCAATTTCTTCAATACCTAATATTTTATATGCTGCATCACCAGCTATACAAACTTTAACTAATTCTGATTTACCATCACCATTAATATCAATTCTTGCATAACATTCATGTATTAATATTTCATCAGTAGATGAGTCACCTTTATCTTGTGGTGCAGAAAAATCTGTATCTTGAAATCTAACATGTCTATCTTCAGAATAATAATTAGTATCACCAACTGGCAATGTCATAACTACTTCTGGATCATAACCCATTTCAATTAATTGAGTTCTGCTCATGTTAGTTCTATGAGCTATAAAATTTGCATCTTCAATAGACTTAGCTCTACGTTCAATTAAAAATTCTTCAGGTGGTACTGGTTCAATTTTTACTTTGCCATATTTTTGTGTTTTATGAATTACACAATCATGCAATTTAATAGTGTCAATTATTTCATCATTATCATCTTTTAATTCTTCTTCATATTCAGAATGTTCTGTAACAGATACTTCTTCATCAATTACTAATTGATTAAACTCATCATCAGTTAGTCGTTTATATTCTTCTCTAGATGTTTTTTCAGACTCATCCCAGAATACTTTTAAGATTCCATTTTTTTGAATTAATGCATCTTTAAAAGCTGTATATAAACTTATAAAACCATTGTTCTCTTTATAAAAAATATAATTTAAATAATCAGTAGCTTGTTTAGCTAATTCTTCATCTTCTGCTCCAACTGGTTCACATTCAAATACATTATCACTTGCAGTGAAGATACGCATTAAAGATGGCATTAAAGATTCTACTGTATCTGAAACATCAGTAGATATAACTTGAGATCTTCCTTCTTGTTCATTACCAAAAGGTTTGCCAAGATAATATTCTAAAGATCTTTTTCTACGACTTACTATTTCACCACCAATATAACCTGATGATGCTCTAATTTCTCTATTAATGATGGATAAAATTTCTTGTTCTGTTTTTTCTTTTTTTATCATACTATATATTTTGTATCTATTTTAATTGGTTTATCCCAATCTGTAGATAGTATGGGATCATGAACAGCACCATATCTAAATGCATCTGCAGCGTGTGAGCACCAATCATGTAGGGGTTTGTTCTTAAAAACTTGATTTTTTTCATCCCATTGTTTTCTATATTGTCGCAATGCATCAATACCAAGTTTACACTTTTCCCTATCAAACCAGCAATATGGTAACATATTTCTTACAGATTCGATACCATGATCTACTTCTAATTTAGGTGCTATCTCAAAGTCAATACCTAGCTCTCTAGATACTTCTAATCTTGATTTTCCAGTACCTAATTCTCTAGCTTGAATATCATGGGGTGCTACATGTCTAGAATATAAATATTGTTTATTTTCTAATACATCTGCATAATGCATTAAGCTTTCTCCACTATTTTCATAATAATCTATTACATGTATTTCGTCACCAATTCGTTGAACAAACCATATAGCAGTACTATCTCCAATACCTAAATCCCACCATGTTTCTACTCCTGCATGTTCATCGCATGGTACAGATCCAATTCTTCCTTCATTATCTGCAGCAGTCATAAGTTTACCAAAATAAGATCCAGATACTGCAGCAGTGAAAGAACATTCAAATTCTTGATTATATTGTTCTTCTGTCATGATAGATTTAGCTTGTGCTAATTCTTCTGGATCAACAACTCCTGTTTCACTAGCTCTATATAAAGCTCCAAACCAATCTTGATGCCCACGCAATGCATAGTCGTATACTTCCCAAAATTGATTATGTCCCATTGGCGTACCAATAAAAATTACAAATCCTTTTGTATCTGCAATAGCAGGTCGAATAATCTCAGTCCAAGTTCTTGGAGCCATAATGGCATACTCATCCATAACCACGCCATGAAAACCCATACCTCGAAGTGAGTCTGCATTGTCTGCACCAAATATTTGTATTCTAGATTCATTCCAAAAATCTACACGCAATTCAGATTCATTTCTTTGTCCACCTAAATCCATTAAAGGTTTGGTATAATATTTTAGATAATCCCAAACAATAGATTTACCTTGTCTATAGGTTGGTGCTATGTATGCAAGTTTTTGTCTAGGTTCTTTTGTTGCAGCTAAAATTAATTCGTTAATTGCTAAAACAGATTTACCAAATCGTCTATGACAAACTAATACATTAAAACGCTTTAATGATTTGTGTACTTCTTTTTGAAGAGGTCTTGGCTTATAGGGAATTTTAATATTTACTTGTTTAATCTTCCCACTTGAGATCGACTCTAATTGGGGAAGTTTCGATTCTATTTGTTGTTGGAGCTTTTCCATGTACATAAGGTGCAGCTTTTTCTGCTGCGTAAAGTTTTCGTTCAGGTGAACTTAATGGATGGTTTAACACAGAAAGTAAATAATCTAAAGGGGATGTTTGATATTTAACTGCAAGTTCTTGCATATCTTTCCACTTTTTACGGAAAGAAGATCCTTTAGGTCTACCTGCACCTTCTCGTTTACCACCTCTTTTAGTTTTTACTTCTTCAGTCATTAGTAATAATTTTTATACCCCATAGAAACAATAGTATCTTGTAGATCTCTATCTTCGCCCCATTTAGGTGCTTGTTCATATCTTCTAGAAGATGCACCTGAAGCATATAAAGCTCCACCAGCTAATGCTCCTGCAGCTCCAAATTTAATTCCTTTTTTAACTACTGCTCCAGTGCTTTTTAAAACTTTTCTACCAACTCCTCTAATAGCTTTCCCACTTCTTTCAAAAAAACCAGGTTCAGGCATTTTAGTTCTTTTAGCTGGTAATGTACTTACAGGTACTGGTGCATAAAATTTAGGCATTATTTTTTCTTACCTTTCTTAGGAAAACCTTTTTTCATATTAGCATAAGCTTTAGCACTAACAGTGCTTTTGCTTTTAGGTCTAGATATTCCTAGTTTTTTTCTTTTGTTGATATTGTCGTAGAGTCCTTTTTTTTTCATTATTTTTTTCCTTTTGCTGCTAGTTGTTGAAATTTTTTTTTACCATATTTTTTTCTTCCAATAGCTGCAGCAAGTGCTTTTGGATCACGTACACCTTGTTTTTTTAACTTAGTAGTTAATTGTTTAAATCTAGTTCCTGTTCCTAGTTTTGCTTTTTTCATATTATGTCCTCCTCATCTAAGTATAGATCATCATCATTATCAAGTATATCTTCTATCTTGGATATGATCTGTTCTTGTTCATATTGCAATTCTTTAAGTTCTTCAAGTAGATGTCCTAAAGTTTTTCGCATTATCTTAACAAACCTCGCATAGCTATATCTCTAGTAGTTGGTGGCTGCATAGGCATTGCCTGAGGTTGCCCCATTTGAGCAGTTTGAGGATTAGCTGCTTGTTCATCTAATAATGCTTTTTGTTTTTCTACTTCAGGCATCATTTTAGCTTTAATGACTATTGCTAATTGTTCTGACTCTTCTGGTGATAAATTAATTAATTGATCTGCTAAAGATTCTATTTTATTTTTTGCCATTCTTTTTTCCTAAACCATAACCAGCAGTAAATATAGCTCCTGATCCTAAACCCATAGCTATAGATTTTTTATTTTGTTTTGCAAATGATTTTACTTTTTCTGCTGTTTTTGCAGTTTTTCTTTTAAAAGATCCATAAGCATCTTTAGCTTTCATTTTTAAAGACTTAGGTCTTTTGAATACGTTTATATATTTGGATATATTTTTAATCATGGTCTTCCTTGTCCTCTATAATTATTCTTATCTTTTTTGCTATGTCTGCCTGGGCGTTTGCGTCTTTTGTTTTTTATATAATTATTAACGCCAAACCCCTTGGCTTTTTTAGCCATTAATACTCGTCTTCATCATCCCCTGCAAGAAACGATCCTAAAGCAAAACCGCCCAATCCTGACATGGTAGCTTTTCTTCCTGCTGAAGTACCTAATGTTCCGCCATAAAGCTTCCTATAACCTTCATATCCCTTTTTGGCAGCACCTTCTATACCGCTAATCAGTTTTGCTTCTCCTGATGCGTATTTTGTGCCTTTAAACGCAGGTTTAACTGCCTTCTCATATGCAGGTGATAATATCTTTTTTACTTTGCTTGGTCGTAATGCTTTTGCAATACCATAACCAAATCTAGCTAATGCTGTATACATAATTTTTTTCTCCAGTATTTTTAGGATTATTATAGCAAACCAATAATTATAATTCTACTATATGTAAACAAACCCCCCCTATTTATTTGTAGTATCTACATTACCCCCCTATATATCATTCAACACCTATATCCAATATCGCTTGGGGTAACTTACAAACCCGTCATTCGCTGTTGCTCATGACTTCTTGTTGTTACTCATGTAACTCGCTGTTGCTCGTTGCATTGATATTGGTAAGGTTTCACCTTGCCCGCTATCCTTACAGGTAAGGAAGCGGTCAAGTTGTATGATTATAAGATATCCACATCTGATTGTTATCCCCATAACATAACAAGAAAGGATAATCCCATGTATAAAGTAGTACACACAAATGAGGCACAATACTCACTATTTGATATAAGTGAATTGCCTATAACACCACTACCAAACAAAAAGAAACATCCTCATGATCTTAGAAAAGAACAGAAGAGGAACATAATAAGTACTTATCTAACTAAGTATAAAGCAAACAAATAAGGAGGTCTTACAATGATGACTTTGTTAATGTGGTTAATGGCGATTTATTTAACCATTCAAATAGGTAGCTTTGTAGTAAGTGTAGTATTTGGTTATTTAATAGCCAAAGAATTAAAAACAAAAGATAACAATGACACTAATTAATATAGTTCAATTAGTAATTGCATTGTTAATTACTGTTCTGGGTATTGCCACTGCAATCTTTGGTAATACTCAGATAGGTATTATGTCAGCTAGTGCTGGAATAATTGCTGGATATATTACCATAAAAGAATTACGCAATCAAGCTGACCAGTAAGCTGATTGCTAATAAACCAAACAGAAAGGAAACAAATGGAAAACAAAACAGAAACAAAGCCAATCAATGAGAAAGCTCAGTGGATTAGAAATAACTTTGATCCTACTAAGCATGTATCTTATGTACAGTCCATCTTTAATAAAAGAATGGAAACAAAGTTAGATACTATTGAGCAGTTATTAAAATCTTTAATAATTAAATAAATATAGATGTGCTAAGCCCCGCTAAAATGTGGGGCTTAACACTATAATAAAAGGATATACATGTTAGACAAACAAATATCACAAAAATTAATAGATTATATTAAAAAATATAACAATCAAGCTCGTAAATACAATGAAGAAAACAAAGCCAAAGGCAATTGGAAAAGCTTGATGGTAGAAGATGTTGATCATTGGGTAGAGTGTGGTATTTTTAATTTAAGAGATTTAGTTAGATATAATTTAATTAATTATATATGGGATGAATATAAATCTGTACATGGTATTAGACCAAGATTTATGGATTTTAATAAAATGTCTATTAAACAATTAAGAAAAGAAATAAATTATTTAATAAAAGAAGGTTAACCCCCCGCACACGATTGGGCAGGGGATTAACAAAAAGAAAGGATGTATGACTAAATATAGCACAGATAAACTAACCAGTCTACTAGATATGGTAGAAAAAATTGATGATCCTATCATCAGATTAAAAATATATATAAACATGAAAGAATGGGTAGAACAAAATGCGATTGATAATATTCAAAAACAAATTCTCGAAAAAGAAAATAGGAATTAAACGAGGATTGGAAATGATTTACAATCTAGAGTTTACTGGATTTGTTCAAATAGAAAGGATGTGGTGGTGGCGAAATTATATAGAGTACACCACCTATGTAGAAATAGAGTGGCCTAAGCCAGGATTTCTAAGTTTAGTGCGACTAAATAGCACTCATAAACATCCTAATACTATTAGAGCATTGACGAGAAAACAAATAGATTCAGACAAGCGTGAACTATTTGTATTAAATAAATTATATGGAAAAGAGGAAGAAATGTATGAAAGAAGAAGAGTGTTCAAGGAAAATAGGGTGGCTAATACGAAATAAAAGAAAACATTTAAATTTAACCCAAAGTGAACTTGGTAAATCTATAAATGTTTCATTTCAACAAATACAAAAATATGAAAAAGGAAAAAATAGAATAGTATTTCCTAAATTAATATTATTATTTAAAGCCCTTAACGTAAAATTTGCAGAATTAGATTTTATGTTTGCTGATGTACAGCCTACAAGTAAGCTGTCCATGCAGCAGGAAAGGACTAATGATGTGGAACATAATTAGATTTGTAGGTTACACAATAGGTGGGTATGCCTTGAGAGCAAGTTATAACTGGCTAACTCAAGATGTAGACCCCAAGCCTGGAACAAAAGAATTTGCACAAGAATATAGAAAAACTTATGCAAAGTATCAACGACTAAGGAGGAAGTATGATGCGTATAAACAAAATAACTGATGTGGCAATTAAGATAATTACATTGCCTATCAGAATAGGTATAGGAATTGTCAATGCAATTGATAAAAATATGCCTGAAAAACTAACTATACCATTTGAAGTGAAAAGAAAGGAGAGCGAAAATGGAACAACCAATAGTTAAAAAAAGTCAAAAAGAAAGAGTAGATGAAAAATATGGGAATATGATTGACTACTATGCTAACGTATTAGCTAGATGTCATTATGCTGTAAGTAGAAATGAATACTTAAGCAAATTAGATCCCATGGGACAGAAGACTTCAGCTACCACACTATTCATTAGAGTGTGCAATAGAATGGATGAATCTGATAAATCTAAATCTTTTACGCCTGAAAAACTTATGGATATTTCAGCTAAATATGCTGAAAGTATTGATAAAGTAGTTCAAGCATAAATAAAAAATTGGGTGATGTGCTGTCCCCACAGGTAGCCATCACCCTAATAAGAAAGGATATATGACAACATTAACAATTATAGCTAGTGTATTTGCAGTATTATTTGCAATTATAGTTTTATTATTATTAGTTCAAACTTATTTGCAAAACGAAGAAATACATAAATTAAACAAACTAAAAAGTGAATTATATTTACAAGAAACATATAAACGATTGGAGAACAAATGATGCAAGAATTAGATTTAATTAAAGATTATCAAATCAAAAATAAAGATGATTATGGATGGTTTGATGAAAGATCAAGATTAGAAAAGAAATTTAATAACAATGATCTTAAAGAAATATTAAATGAATTTAAAGATGAATTTAAAGAAGCAGGTATCAACTATTTAGTTGGTCAGTTTGCTGGAGGTCATGATGAAGGAGGTTTTGATAAAGTATATTTTAGCAATAAACCTGAAGAAAAAGAAATAAAATACAATTTCAGTAAAAAATGGATATATCAAAATAGATTGTTTTTTTATAGAAATAAAAACAATGTTTTGTTTTATCATATAAAAGAACATAAACCAATAGATCTAAATGATATAGATTTAGTAGAAAATTTGTTATGGAAGACAGGATGTTTAGAACGATTTGGAAGCTTTGCTTTTGAAGGACATTGCAGTGGTACAGTATATTTAGATGTACATACTGGTAAATGGACTATGAGTGGAGAAGAAACATTCGAAACATATGAATCATTTGATGAGGAAGGAGAAGCAGCATGAGTGCAGAACTAGCAGTAGAAAAAGCATATAAACTATATCAATTACCAAATGATATAGATTTTAAAGTAATTAAAAAACCTATTTACTTTTTAGATTCAAATGAAGAATCTAGACAAGAAATAGAAATACCTAATAGATATGCATTAATCAATGAAGCAACTAAACAACCATTAAGTGTAGTATCTAATAAGTACAAACTAAGAACATATAGAGCTTTGGTATGGAAAGTTAGCAATGCAATTAGAGAAGCTAATATGACTGATAACATTACTATCAAAGATTGGGTAAATCCCAATGGTACAAAATTTAAACGTGATGTTTATTTCTGGAATAATGGTATTCCAGTAAAAGACAATTACAAAGAAAAAGCTGTACCGCACTTGAGAATATATGCAAGTTATGACTCAAGTTGGGCAGAACAAATTATATTTGGTTCTGTATATGTTCTTTGCATGAATGGTTTAGTTAGACCAGAATGGCAATTTAAAGTATATAATAAACATAGTGCTGCAAATGACACAGATTACACAGTCGAAATGTTTAAACAAGGTTTAAATGCTCAAAAAGACTTAGGTAATGAGTTATTTAAGTACATACAACGAAAGGTAAGTAACAATGAAGTCGAGTATTTATTTAAAAATACAATCGCTAAATTGGAAACTACGCTTAATGCAGGCCGTTTCAGTGATAATGTTATGTATGATCTTAGCAATTTATGGGATAAATATAGGAATAGCTATGGTAATACAGTTTTTGCAGTATACCAAGCAGTTACTGACTGGTCTTCACACCCTGTTACAAGAGGTTCAAAGGAACTTGTTAAAAGACGTAGAGAACAAAAGGTAATAAATATGTTAAACAGTAATTACTGGTTAACATTAACTAATTAAAAATTTTGGTGCTTAGTGCGTAATACTAGTTTAGTAAAGTTAAATGACAACGATTATATGCAAACGCTTGTACAGCCAAAAAAAACAATGTTACCATGACAACAAAGTGTGTATAGGTAATAGGTAATGCTAAACTTACGGTTCACACCATTGTTTAATAGAGGTGATACAGAAAACCTGTATTTTGCGTATTCTCATAAACTTTGTTTATGGCCCTGGTAGAGGGGAACACAAAGAAACAGAACTACCAACGTAAAATACAGAAAACCTACTAGCTCAAAAATTGCCGCTATTTAATAGCCGCCTTATAGAGCAGTTAAAATACTGTGATCGGTTAGGGTATGACCAAGGGGAGTTTCCCAAACTATACCCACAACAAAGAAAGGAACAAAATGGCAACACCAGTACATCATGCAATGTCTAGTGTAAATAACTGGAAAGGTACATTAGAAGATTATTTACCAATACATAATTGGTTTGACGATACCAAAGCTTATCATCCAGATTTTAGGCATAGAGCATTGCGACATCATTCTCATGGAATTAAAGAATGTATTGAAAAATTTGGAGATTACATTATAAATTCTGATGGTAAAAGAGTACCCACAAAATTAATAGCAGAACAACATGTTGTTGAAGATTGTGGATACATACCATCATTATCAGATTGGCTTAGGCACATAACGCCACAGACGTTTATGTACCAAGCCAAAAAATTATCAAAGGAGGTAGCGTGAAGTTAGATAACGAACTTAGAGAAATGGAAATAATACGTAGAGTGAGTGAAGAAGCTATAGAAGAAATGAATTTAAAATCACAAAAATTTAGTGCAATTAAAGATTTTCTTCATTGGATAGAGTTAATGAGAAATAAACTTTTAAAATATATGAATTGAGGGACACAATGAAATTAATACACAAACAAGAATTAAAACAAAGATTAAAACCTGTACAATTTCAAAACATATCTAAAGAAGATAGCTTTATGTACAAAATGGGTGTTAAAGCTGGTTATAGATTAGCTTTGCAACAACTTAATAATAATAAAGAATCATTACCGACAAGAACAAAAGTAGAACATATAAAAAGCAATTATAATACGGCAGAAATGAACAGATTAATTGAATTTGTAATTAATTCTGCATGTCTACAATTTAATGTAAATAAAGATAATTTATTAAGTGATAATAGATTTAGAAAATATGTAAGACCTAGATCAGTTATAATAAATGTATTAAGACATGTATCTAAATTCAGTACTCTACAAATAGCTACTGCAATTAATAGAGATCATACAACTGTATTACATCATCTTAAATCCAAAGATAATAAAAATTATTGTTGGAAAGATAGTCCAGAAGGTAAAACCTGTTGGAAAGTATATGACATCATTAGTCATCAATTAACGCAAAATAAACAAATAGCATAGGAGGATAAATGAGTAAATTAGAACTTAATATTAACAAAACACAAAGAGAATTAAATGAATTACAAATATTAGTAAATGCTTGGAATATGTGTGAATATAGCAATGCTTTGCATAAACATATGGAAATTGGAGATCAAGTAGCTTTACATAAGATAATAAATACGCTAGAAGAAAGGTTAAAAGATATACAAGAAAAGGTAGATGCAATATGAAAGAAAAACTATTACAAGCTAACATTAATAAACTTTTGTCTGAAAAACACGAGTATAAAAAAACAATAGATAATTTATATCGTGAAATTGAAGAATTAAAAAATCATAATTTATTATTAGAACAAAAGTTGAACAAGAGTAAAAAGAAAGATAATAAGGATGGACAGCAAAATAACTAGGTTAAGACATAGATATCAAGGATTATCTAGAGTAGCTGCAGCTATAAATGATTTATACATATATGGTATATATCCAGGAAATTTTCCAATATTAACTGCAGAATTAGAAAAAGCAAAAGATATTGTTAAAGAAGCAATAACTGAAACTAAAAAAGATATAGCTGAAATAGAAGGATTTGAACCTACAGATCCAGAACCAACTGATCCATTAAAGAAAAATTTAATAGATAATTATAGTGTTTAAACTATCCAAGTTTTTGGAATACAAATAACTTCACCAAACTCAATTGATTGAGATTCTTCATCAATAGAGTATGTACCAAATAATTTAATAAATTTATTATTTTCTTCATAAACCCAAGCATTAGTATGACATAATGCTGGTTCATGCTTATTCATTTCATCTAATGTTAACCAACCAGAATCAGAATTAGCATCATACCAAGATATAGATATCTTTTTATAAGGAAAATCAACTTTAGATTTTATTTTTTTAGTGGATCGTTTCTTTGCCATAAGAAGTTAGAAAATCTATAGGTTCTTCAAATAAACTTTGACAAGAATAGTTTTCTTCTTCACAAACCATGGAAAGATATGTCGAATAAATCATTGCTAAAGACATGGCAGCAATTATTCTTTCAGGAAGATCTGGATGTTGTTCAGTAAGATATTCTGATATAGATTTAGGATTAACTTTATCTATAAAGTTTTCAGATCTATTTTTACCTGTGAATTTGTAGATTTTAGCCATAATTAAAAGAATTAAACTATTCTATTTGACTGAAGTTAAGAAATCAATATTAGCTTTAATTAAAGGTGTAACCTTTTTATACATATTTTCCCACAAATATTGATCATATTCTAATTTATTTTGATTATAAGTAATATATAACAATTCAGAATAAAATTTAGGATTTATACCTAATTTTTGCCAAAACTTACGTTCACCTGTCATATGTAATAAATGATGATGTGGATAACATAAGGGTATAGTGTAATTATCAGATACCTTTTGACCAAAACCTCTATGTTCAGCAATTGTAATATGGTGTGCTTGGCAAGGTTCTGTCATGCATAATAAACAAGGTTTATTAGCAACCCACATCAAATACTTTTTACTTCTAAATTTTTTTTGTTTAGGGATCATATTACATTAATACGTATTTTAAAAAAAAAGTCTAGAAAAGAATAGTATTATATTAACTAGCTTGTGTAGTTAATATAACACAAAAAGATTGCTAATTAACATTAAATAGTTAATGTTTATTTAAGTGATTTGTTTTAAAAATAAAGGAGATATATGAGTATATTACGAGAAGATTATAGGCATAGTGCTAGTAGAGGCAATGCTTTTATAGATAGTCCAGCATATTGGATTATAACAGAATTATATGATTATAATGAACCAGCAAACCCAAGAATGATTATGGGTTTAGCTGCAGAAGAAGCTGCACAAGAAGGATTAAAAGCAGAAACTACAGAAGATCTAATTAAATCTGATGCTGAATCTGCATTTAGAAGATTGTATGCAGAAGCACATAATACTAAAACAAATGCAGAAGAAATAGAATGTGAAGAATTACATTGGTGTCAAGAAATTGCTGTACGATTTACTAATTCATTAAAAGAATTTGGTAAAGTTGTTTCATATCAAAATGAAAAAATAATTAATATAAATACATTAAAATATCCTATTAAGTGTATTACAGACTTTGAGTTTGAAGATGTAATTATAGATACTAAAGCAACAGCTTATCTTAAAAGATTAAAATCTGGTAAATTAGATGCTAATTGGTATCCAAAAGATAGTGATGTAAGACAACAGTATTTATATAAAAAGATGTATAACAAACCAACTATGTTATTGTATACGTCTGCAAAAGACCAAGAAGCCATAGATATGGTAGATAGAATTCCAAGTATAGATTTGGTGCAAGTATTTCATTCCATAGAACATATTTGCTCTATAGCTAAATCTAAAGAAGATGTTGTTAAAATGTTTCCATTAACAATGGATAACTTCCGTTGGGGAAAAGGAATGACATCAGCTAAAGAATTTGCTATGAATATTTGGAATAAAGCATGGAAAATATAAAACGTATAATAAACAAAATAAACAAAAGGAGAACAATGAGTGAAAATGTTGAGTCGTATGAAGCTACGATACAGGGGTTAAAAGACATTCATGATGATGAGAATCCAGTCAAGTATTGGTTATCTGTCAAATTGGATGACCAAACAGATAGAAAATTATTTGTACCTCAGAATTGTAGACAAATGAACAAAGGTGATAGGGTAAAAGTAACTGGCTATAAAATTAAAAAAGCTGGTTCTAATAATCAATCATGTATAAAGATTGAGCCATTAGATTGGAGTGAAGCTAAAGAAAGCAAACCACAATCTATAACATCATCTACAACTGCAGTAAAAGTTTCTAGTGTTCAGAATCCAACTGATCAGTGGAAAGAAAAATACAGATTAACTATGTCTAATTTGTTATCTTCAGTATTGCCACATAAAGAAGCTAGTGAATACGACAATGTGTTTGTAGAAGTAGATAAACTTTCTAGAAAAATTTTATCTGCTGAATTGGGAACTTCAGAAGAAGTACCATTTTAAATTAAACTTACGTACCTCTTAGATCCCCTCTAGGAGGTACGCCAATAATGAGGAAAGAATGTTATTAAAAACTGTTAAAAAATTATGGCAAGGCAAATATGCATCTATTAGAGATTATGAACATAGAGCAGCAATTAAAGAAGGTGGTATTGAATTAAGGTATAATGATGATGTCATGACTATGACAGCAACAGAATTATTAAAATACAAACCTGGTAATAAAGAGTTTGCTTCTAAGTTTGGCAAACCATATAAATTAGTAGATTTGCCATTTGTACCAAGAGAGGAATCATTTGATGAATAATTATAATTGTATATTAACTTGGAATACGCATTGTAACAAAGAAGAAATTGAAGCAATGAAAAAAGAATTGTATAAATGTATTGAACTTAAATTTTGGAATGTTACTAAATTAGAATTAAACTATAGAAAGGATAATAATGATAACGGAAAAAAGACTTGAAGAAGCTTTAAAGTTTATATCAGAAACTGATGAAGAACATGCTAAATTGTCTTCAGGATTAGAGTATTTAAAAGATAAATCTAAAAGAGATAAAGCTTTAAATATTATAAATAATGATACTGATAATTCAATATCATTAAAAGAACAAAGATTTTATGCTTCTGATGTATATAAACAACATATAGAAGAGAAAGCTGCTTTAGCTGAAAAAGTAGGTGCAATGGAAAATAAAAGAGCTAAAGAACAATTAATTATAGATGTATGGAGAACTTTAGAAGCTAGTCGTAGAAATAATAAAATATGATCTATCTATTTAAACATTATACAACTATGATGGGAACTATAGAAATAGATGCAAAAAACGAAAAAGAAGCGATGGAAAAATTTAACAAATTAAAAACATCAGATTTAAAGTGGCGTTCTGATGCAAGTGGCAAATATAGAACAACTTATGAAGTCATTTGTAAAGACACTATTAAACCCATCGAATAAAATAAATAAAGAAAAAAGACTTTTCTGTGCAATTATTATTCAAGCTATTGAAGATGCTTCATATAAAGGTTTGGATAAAAGACATTTAAAATACAAACATGAAGCTATAGAATGGTTAACTACCATGTCTGAAGACTTTTGTTATATAACAGAAATAGCAGGATATAATCCAGAATATATAAAAGATAAAATAAAAAACTTAATGTTCATTGGTTATTATCAATTTACACAAGAGCAGTATGACGTATTATTTTATACTGGAAATAATAAACGAATAGTTGTAAAACTAAATAATGACAAATCCTAAATTTTTTAATGTAACAACTGATAAACAAATTGGCGGATCTCATTATAAAGATATGGTTATACAACCAGCAACATTTATAAATAGTAATAAACTTCTATTTGCAGAAGGTAATGCTATTAAATATATATGTCGCCATAAAAATAAAAATGGCAAAGAAGATATATTAAAAGCTATACATTATTTAGAGATGATATTAGAGAGGGATTATTAAATGTTTTACAATAACAATCCCAACATAGTCTTTTACGATTTGCTAATACAATAAAAGTTGTATTATTAAATATATTTTTCCAACAGTCATTACACTTGCCAATTAGTAATATACTATTTTTTTTCATTAATGCATTTACATTGTTTAAGTAAACAACAAAATCCACAATAAAGTTTATATATACAGTTCATTAAAAAAAGTGATGTGAGAATAAATACCACATAATTAAATAGATAATAAAAAATTGTAAGGGTGTGATCCCTTTATTTTTTGGTTTATTTCTAATTCCAAAAGGATCATCACCAAAAGTCATTTATTAACTAATGTCCTTGCAATAGATTCACCAGATCTGCCAATGACATATCCACCAAGTCCAATTTGTAATAAAGTCCAAACATCTCCAGGCAACTCAAATGTAATAATAGTTCCTGTAAATAGTTTTAATACAGGCCCTAGTATGTAATTCCAAATAAGAATAAATATTAATACATACATTAAAGTAGGTCGCCATCCAGCAACAAACCAATTAGACTTAGCTTCTGCTTCTACTATAGATGCGGCAGCTTTAAGTTCTTCAGTTCCCGATTGTAGTAATTGTGTATTTAATTGTGCTTTTAATTTTTCAGCCTGATCTTTATCTAAAATAGCTTTATCAACTGTATTAAATAGTATTTTGGCTAAAGGTGCAATTATATTTAAAGCAGGTAACATTAACAATTCCACTTTCTTAAAGATTTATTAATTCTTGAATTAGGATCTCTAGCTGTTTTGGCAGAAGTTAATCTGCGTTTCATACCAGACATTCTAGCGCAAAATGATTTTCTACGTTTTGCTGCTTTAGATCCAGGTTTAAGTTTAGATGGCTTGGTAGTTACTGCCATGCTTAATTTAGATCCTGGGTTTTGTCTTCTATATGAAGCAATACCTTTACGATTTAAACCACCTTTAGGATCTTTACCTTCTTTGCGTTGCCATGCTGCTGTTTTTACCATGCGAGTTTCATTCCTTCTATAATTGTTTCTTCATCATATGGCATTGTGCCATTTTCCATTACAATAATTGCTTTAACTACAGGTAAATAATCATCTATAGTAAATTTAATTTCTTGTAACATTCCATAACCTGTTTCATTTACTAAATAGTTTTTATATGCTTCAGTATTATTTTCAGATGAAGGAGCATATCTTTCAACAATAGACCAAATGTTAGTTAATCCATGTTGAAATCTGTAGGTTAATAGAATTTTCATTAAAGCTCTAATACCATATTTGGCATCAGTAAATTGAAAAAAGGTTTCGTCATTTTGTTCTTCAGACAAACCTAACCAACGAACATTATTTTTTTTAATGTTTCCTGGGTTATTATTTCTAACTCCTCTAGGAGTAAATTTTTCCGCACCATCTGCCATGTTTATCTAAGACCATTGGTATTAATTTTGGTAATCCATCAATTATAGCACCACATCCAATAAGAGGTCTAGCACGTTGTGTTTTATTATATCTAAAAGCTAAAGAATCTTTGTCAATTAAACAACCAACTTGTAAACCAAAATATAAACCTAAACTATTTCCATAATATTTAATATTAAAACTAGAATGATAATGTCCTTGTACGCAAGACATACCCATAGATTGAGCAAGTTTTAATACATCAGCTACTTTGCCATGACAAAAATAAACTGGGCCAGTAGAAGTTTTAATAGTAAGATCGTCATGCCAAACCCAACCTTTGCCAACATTTAAAAAATCATTATAATGTTTTAAATAAGCTTTAGGTATTCCGTATTTGAGTGATCGTCTATACACTAAACTTCCATGATTAGAATCTAATAAATCTACTGCAGGGAATATGTTTTCTAATTGTTTAATAATTGGTAATGATATTTTTAATTCATCTCCAGCACTAGGTAAATCAGGATCACTATCATGAAATGACATTGCATGTTTATCTAATTCATCACCAATGTGAATAACACGATCTGGTTTCATAATTTCTTTAAGATCTTTTAAAAAAGGTATTAAATCTTTATGATGATATGGAATATGAGTGTCAGATATAATTAATACTGATTTGTTCATAATACAATTTATACTAGTATTTGTTTTAAAAAGCTATACTTTTTTAGAGTCTTGTTCAATACACATAAACTTAATAATAGTAAGTTCATTGTTCATAATATCATCATCAAATTGTTTAATTATTTTAGTAGATTGTTCAAGTCCATGAACAACACATTTTTTATAAGTACTAAATTCTTTATAATCTGTATAGTAATCAGAACATATACCAGACATATTAGAACAAAGTTGTATAAATAATATAAATACTTTCATTAAAATAATGTTTCATATGGAGATCTAGCTAGACCTGCAAGTTTATATTGACTGGTTCTTGGCCCTTTATATCTAGGATGTCCAGTTTGTCCTAATATAAAATCTACTGCTACATCTGTAGCAAGATCAGCACTAATACCTTCTTTCTGCAATCTGTCAGAAATGGTACGAGTTGATTGTAATAGCCAAATAGGTAAAAACTTTTCACCTGCTTTGCCACCAATTTTAAAAAATTTCTCTATAGCAGTATCATCATTATTAGTAATATTAGGTGACCATTTAGTAGTCAAATATTCTTTATTGGTAAGTATTTCTACAACACTGCGTGGTAATGATCCTAGTTTTTTTAAACCAGTTCCTTGAGGATCTGTAATCCAATGGAATGGTTCCATTAATTGTTTACTAAAAGTAAGCACTTGTCCATTGCCCATATCAATTCTAGTAGGATCTTTATTTTCTAATTGAGAATGTCCAGTAAACATATAGTTTAATGCAGTACCAACAGTTGCATACATCATAGCTGCACGTGCAAAATAGTATTGATACATACGTCTAGATGTTGGATCTGAGTTAAATCCAGGTAATGATTTACCAATAATACGTAAGTTAGATATTGTCCAATCTGGTGCAAACATAAGTAATTGCATATAACCTCTAGATGCAGGTTTAAATAATGTTTGTGCAAATTTTTTATAAGTAGGATTTACAATGCTTTGTGTAATAGCTTCCCAATTTTGTCCACCAAAAGCATCATTAGTAAATTGTGCTGCAGTTCTAGCTTTAGTATAAATACTGCTCATGGTATCTCCAGGTTGAACAATATTATCTAATTGTTTTAAAAATGTATAAAGTTTAGCTTGGCTAAATAAACGATCCCATGTAATACGATCAAACCATTTATATACTTTTTCAACTTTGGCCATAGGTTTAATACCAAAGTGTGGTTTTAAAAAATCATTATCTATTTTTTGTAAAATTGCATAGAATCTATCATAGCCTACATCTTCAGGAGTAGAGATTTCTAATCTTGATGCTCTAGCAAATGATACTATATCTTTAAAACCTAATCGCTCAGATGCTTCTTTAGCAAATGTAAAATTTTCTAATGTTAAATTAGGATTATCTATTAAAGACATAATTTGATTTTTAGATCTAGGTTTTAAAAATTCTTTAATTACTTTAAAGGGTACGCCAGCAAAAAACATAGATTCAACTAATGCACCAGCATGAAAAAATGAAAAACCAACAGCAGATCGTTTCATCATTAAATTGGTATTAAAGATTGCACCCATTAATTCATTTTCATTTTTAGCATCAAATAACATATTAAGAGATTTCATTATATCTTGATGTACAAAATAAGAATTATTATTATCTAATAAAGGGTGTCTAAATTCTTTAAAGTATGGTTTAAATGTTTCAGGAATTATACTTTGTGAATCATACATTATAGAGTGTGACATAGGAGAACCTGCTCTATTTTGTCCATAGACATATCTATGATTTTTTAAATAATGAACTATATTTTTATTAGCTAAAGCTTTAGATGCAGCAAATGTATATACTTGTAATAATTTAACTGGATCATCCATTCCTGGTTTTAATACATTACCAGCTTCTAATGCATCATTAATATTATCAAATATACGTTCTTTAAAAAACCTAGATGATTTTTGTGAAGATCCAAATATACGTTCACTAAATTCTTTTGCAGTTCCTGAAGTAAAATTTTGAAATACTAAGGGAGTATATGCAGAACGATAATTAATTTGAAATCCAAGATTATCTAATTCTTTAGTTAAAGTGTTATACATAGTATCAAAATAAGATAATACATGTTCTTTAAATTGTAATTGTTCTAATGTGAGTGCTGAGTCTGGAATTATAGAACCAGTTTTACTGTATTCTAAATTAGAATTTACTTTAGTTTTATTTATATTATGAAATACTTTAATACGATCAGAAATATCAGGTAATAGATCTTTTAATGAACTTGTAAATTTAACAGCATTACTATTAACTTTATTTTGTTGTATTAAAATAGTATCTGATATTCTTTCAAAATCTAATTCCATAGAAGATAATTTATTTGCTTGATTAAATAGTTTGCTAGTACCTTTTAATAATCCATAAATAGCTGCACCAGCAGCAAAACCTTTTATAGATTCATATACTTTATCTTTTTCTTCTGTAAGAAATTGTGCTGTTGCACCAATAGCACCAAAAGTTCCAGCTTTAACTAAACTAGATTTAATACTATCTCTACCATTTTCTAAAACTTCTCTAACAGAAGTATCTATTTTAGCTTTAAATGCTTCAATTTTTTGTGGTGAAAAATCTTTAAGATCTGATTTAATATCATTAAATAAATCATCAGTAATTTTATAATTACCATTATCTGTAATTTTAATACCATCATCTAATTTAGAATATTTGTTAAGTCTATTAATAATGGCTTGATTAATTTTAGGTTGATTAACAAATGTAGTTTTAGATGTCATTGCAGATATACCACCTAAAGCTGTAGATATTAATAAACCTGCAGTAGCACCAAATGTTGTTTCTGCAGTAGTTCTATCTGCATCAATTTCACCAGTTTCTCCAAGTTGTAATCCAGTACTAAATGCAAATGGTAATAATGTAGAAGCCATTGCTCCTACTTTAATATCACGTTTAGCTTGTTGCATAGCCAATGCTTTAACACGTTTAACACGTTTAAATTTATCAACATAAGATAATTTAGTAGCATTAACAATTCCTCTACCTAATCTTGAAAACATAGTAGATGGAAGTAATAATAAATATGGATCTGCAATAAGCATATTAACTAATTCAGCACCCATTACACTTGGATACTTTTTAGCCATATTAAGAATTTCTTTAGCATCAAAAGAATGTTCTTTGTCATCTTCTAATAGGTATCCAAATTTTTTGTAGATACGTAAAGCTTCATTGTATTGTCCTGTACCTTCTAATTGTGGATAAGTTTGCAAAAACTTTAATGCTTTTTCAGCTTGTACTTTTTTAGTATTACCAGTTACCCACTGGTATAAAGAAGCAGGTAAAGATTCTTCAAGCATTAATTCTACAGGATTACGTAGTGATGAAAAGAAACCAGGAGGTGATTGTTCTTGAGATTGTGTAGGATCTTGGATCCCGTCTTTAAGGTCGTTTATAGGATCGTTAAGTTGTGTATCATTAAGATATAACTCATTGGACATTAATAACCCATATCACGTTTTAACTTTTTAATAAACTCATCTTCTCGTCTATTAACTGCGGGAACATCTTGTTTTTTAGAATAAAAAGAAATTGGTCTATCTTTAGGTTTGGTTACAAACACACCTAATTTTTGTTCCATTTTAGTTTGTGCTTTAGATCCTCTAATATCAGCTAATTTAATTGCTTTAGTTTGTAAAGTAGCTACTTTAGATTTAACACGTTTTGCAAATGCAGTAGGTTTTAAACTATAGTTAGTACGTTGAAACATTTTAGTTTTTTCTTTACCAAATTCTGCACGTCTTGCTTTTATTCTAGCAGCAGCAGCTTGTCTAATTTTAGATATTCTTTGTAAACCTTTTTCTGTTACACGTCTTCCAACTTTTTCTGCTCTTTCTTTAGCAAGAGAAAATACAGGTGGTTTTTCATAAAATGATTTAGGCATATCAGTGCCATAAAATGTTCTTAATCTTTTAGTTTTAGATTCATCTAATAGTTGAGAAAAAGATGTTTCATTAAATTTTGGTGTTTTTTGAGCAGGTAACTTTTGTATTGGAACATTACCTGTAACTTTAAATTTATAAAATTTAGTAAATTTCATTAGAAATAATCAGGAAATCTTGCTTTCAAGATTTTTACTGCTCTGGCTCTAGATACGTTTTTAAGTTGTGGGTTAGACTCTAGTAACATGTTAATAACTTTAGAGTCGTCATTTTTTATAATATTTCCATCTACTTCAGGTACAAACATTTCTGGCCCTTCTTCACCAACAATGTAATCTTCACCTTTTGTTACTGGGCCACCTTTAGCTAAACCTTTAGCAGTAGATTGTATGCCTCTACCAAAGAAGAAACTTAAAAACCCTTTTTCATCAAAATTAATTATACCTTGGTCTTTTAATTGTTTAACAGCAGTTTCAATATGTCTTCTATCTAATCTAACTTCTTGACCACCTCTTTGTGCAGATTCAGCTTTAGCTAATTTTAATGCTCTATCAGCTACGTCATCTAATGCACGTCTATTAAGAGCTTCTGTATTTTTACCTTTAAATAAATTTTTAATTTTAGTAGATACATCTGCTGTTTCTGCTAAATCACTTTCAGCTAATACTGATCTTACCATATCACGTTGAGCATCTGTAACTGGCCCTAATACACTTGCTCGTGATCTAATTCTATCAGCGTACTGTGAAGATATTGCACCAGATTTAACAGCTATGTCAAATATATCTGATCCAATTGGTTTACCTTGTGCTGAAGATTGAATAATTCCAAGACCTAATAAAAATGCAGGGTTAGCCATTAATCCTTCATAACCACCTTTGTCTTGCCAATTTTTTGCAAAAGTTTTTGTATCCATACCAAAAATTCTTTCAAACATTCCAGGATTTTTTGCCATTTCAGCAATATCATTTGGTTTTTTAGATGGAGTCATAGGACTTATGCTTTGATCTACTTGTCCATTAATCATTCGTTTACCAGTTTTTGGATCTATAGTAAAAGGAGTAGGTTGTTTAATATTTCCATAATATGGATTTTTAGTAGTAGTAGTAGTATATGGATCTTTAAATTTTTGTTGAGGATCATATGATACATCCATAGATGTTTCATCTGTACTTTGTTGACCAGTAGCTTTATCAGCTAATAACCCAGACATAAGACCTGTTGAATTTTTAAAAAGATCTTCTAAAATTCCCATTATATAATTCCTTTTTCTTCTAAATAAGGTTTAAACAATCCTTGAAGTGGTTGTCTAGATTGTCCAATATTTCTTTCTTTCATGAAATTATAGAATGGGTTGCCTTGCAATGCAACTTCTCCAAATATTGAACTTGGGGATTCTATCATTTCAGCTACTTTTTTTTTAGCATTTCCATAATCATTTAATAGACCTGCACTTAATGAGTTATCTGCTCCATTATAATAAGATTGAAGTACTGATCTTGTATTATATTCAGAAGCTGGTGATTTACTATATTTACCTGCAGCTACATCTGCTAAAATGCTACTCATACTAGATAATACATTTTGACCAGTTTGTCCTAATTGTTGAGATTCTTCAGGTCTACTAGTAGCATAATTAGCTAATGCGTTAATTGCAGAAGAAGCTATTTTATCCCATCCTTGTGTAACATCTGGCATTTGACCTCCTCCAACATTTACATCTTGAAAACCAAATCCACCTGTAGTTGGATCATAAAAAGCTGCAGGATTAAATCCTAGTTTTTCATCTATAGATGTTGATGCTACAGCAGCAGCTATAGGATTTCCTGTTAAAATATAAGTAAGTGCAGCATCTTTAATATCTATATTTTTTGCAACATCTCCTACAACATCTGCAACGCCACCAACAACATCTCCTGCTGTATCTAAAACTCCACCAACAACATCTCCAACACCGCCTACAATGTCGCCTATGAAACCTCCACCGCCAGACATTATATAACTCCAGTTATAATAATGATTGCTAAAGCTATAAGATAATATTTAAGAGGTTTGTTTTTAAACTTTTGTTCTATATCGTAATAAAATTTTTTCATTATATTAATCCAAATCCACCATAAAATTGTGAAGGATTTACACCACCACCAAATCCACCTCCAAGAATATATGGATTTGTTCCACCACCAAACATTCCACCTTGTGAAAGTATAGCTCCACCTGCAGTTAAACCACCTAAAGCCATTCCTAATCTATTAGGTGCTGGTGGCAATGTGGTAGAAACTTGACCACCACGTGCAATAGGATTAACAATGTTTGCATAATTAGTTAATGATGTTAATGGAGCAGCAATTCTTTGTTGCTCATAACCTTCTAATGTTTGACCAACAGAAGTTAAACTAGGCAATGCTTGTGCAGCAGATAGTTGCCTTTGTCTTTCAGATCCGTATTCTTGAAATGCATAAGGTAATGCTTTAGCCGCAACTTGTGAAATAACTTCTTGTTGAGCCATTGGAGAAGTAGGTGTTCTACCTGCTCCACTAAATTGAGAAGCAACACCAGAATAAACATCTTGGGCTGCTTGTTGAATAATTGGTGATAAAAATGGATTAGAATATTGACCAGAAAGTGTATTTGCAATTTGAGTATAACCTTGTCTAGCTAATGCTTCTTGTTGTGCAATACCTTCTAATGTAGTAGCACTTGGTGCAACATATTGTGGGCCTTGTCCATATATTGTAGATGCTTCAGATAATATTTGATTTAAAGCAGGTTGTGATGGTGCGTATGGTTCTTGTTGAATTACTGTTGACTGATTTCCACTTGTTCCTGAACTGGACATTTATTCTCCTTTAAATATTTATCTAATACTACATGGGATTTAATATAATTAAATTCTTTCAAAACCCGTTCCCATCCAGGTCTAGCAATAAGCTCCATTTTATCACATCTTTGTTTTATAGCAAAGTCTTCTATTTTTTTTATATGATGCTGCCATTGTAATCTATCTTTGCCAACCATGATACGTATATTGCATATTCTATATAGTGGTCTTTTGACTATTTCAGTTATAACAACACCATAGTATCTATTGGCAGAATCTACTGTTTTATCCCATAATATCCACAATTGACATTTGCCATTTAAACACCATGATTTAAAATGATCAGAATTAGCATAATTACCTGATCTATTTAAAGCATTTTGAACATCATTTTCAACTACACTCCATACTTTATTAACTAAGTTATTTGGAATGCTAATTAATTCAACCATTAAAAATCTATTTCTAATGTACTAATAAAACCTTTCATTGCGTTTGCTGTATTTGATTGCATCCTTAAAATATCTCCAGCTTCTAAAACAAGAGTATGAGTAATCATATTTTGATATGTTTTAGATGAAAAAACACTATGAGATATTTCGTATTCTGTAGATGCAGAAGCATCATAGAC
>Ga0070753_1000224_pt1 | contig 35496 bp, 30 predicted proteins | sample VirMetDEL_Aug_31_FD_77441 | JGI IMG/M metagenome (GOLD analysis project Ga0070753, IMG submission 77441) | Aqueous microbial communities from the Delaware River and Bay under freshwater to marine salinity gradient to study organic matter... | ecosystem: Environmental > Aquatic > Marine > Coastal... | reverse complement strand
TTGGTTGCTGCAGATGCATTCACTGTAACCGTAGTAGAATTGGTTACTGTAGCTTGTTGATCTGTTAAATTCGTTAGGTATGACATTGTTTCTGTGTCAATTGTTGTCGTTCCGCCTCCCGTACCTGTGGATACTTGAACAGTACCTCCAGAAAATATTTGTTGAGATACTGCTAATAATTTTATAGGAACTTGGGTGGATTCGAATAATCCAGATCCGACATCAATAACCGTATCAAATCTAACTTTTTTAACCGAATACATTTTTTGTATGGTTGACTGTCTAGCTTCTTGTCCAGACAACAATGTACCATGCACATTGATAGGAAGAGTTGCTCTAACTAAACGATCTTCTCCAACTGTATTAACTGTTTCGAAGCTGACTTGATCCATGTATGTGGAAAAACTGTTTGCTTGATTTCCCCATGCAAATCGATTATACGGAAGTATTTGATCAACCAAGTCATTGATTTGTGTGGTAAAATCACACCACATCAATAAATCATATGAAATCGTCACGTATTTTGGTATATCAATTAAAAATATTTCTTGTGATGGCTGTGGTTCATTTTTAGGAATTGGAAACAATGAATCGATATAACGATTTCTGGAATTGTATTGATTCTTATATATTATCTTGCTTCCTGCCTGAGTTCTGTTAACATCCAGATTTTTTAAATCATCGCGCTCTGCTACACTGTTTCTTTTAATCATGATTAGCGGAGATTGCAACATGCCCTTTTCATCTCGTATGTATCCTAATCTCTGAACGTTGTCCCATTTTTCTCCGTTAGCAAAAATCACTGGGACATTTACTAGTTCTTTGCGATGTTTGATTTGTGGTTGTATTTCATTGTCAATATACCATTTAATTGCATAATCAATATCGTATATAGTTCTTTTAGGAGTTCTAATAACATCATCATCTCGCCGAGTCTGTTCTGCTCGATTCAATATGCGATCATCGGTGATACCTTCCGTTCGTTTCGGATTAGGTTTATTTGTTTTGCGATCGATATTTTGTTTGTTATATCTTGCCATTAAAATCCTTTATATGCATCTTTGCGTCCATCGCTACCATATCTCAAATCCTGAATACCTAATGGTACTTGACGAGTTGCATGTGCATCAACCACAATAGAAACACTGTATCCGTGATTGCTACCATTTGGCCATGTTTCCGGATTCTTTCCTACAAAGTATTGATTTGCATCCACATTGTCTAGTTCATAGTACTCATTGTCCCAGAAAATGATATCTCCCACTTCCGGATAAATATCGGCTTTAACTAGAATATCTCTTGAAATAGCAAATTGTGCAGTTCTGGTATAGGTATGACCGTAATCATCTTGTGATGCATTTTTATTTTCTTTGGTAATTAAGCAAGGAATTAAAATTGAATCATAATAAGATTTATTTTCCGATTCGCCGTATAAATTGGAATCGCTTTGTTCTATGTGCATTTTGAAAAGCTCTATTTCAGTGTCGACAACAGAATTTAAGAGCTCCGAGTTTATCGAAGCTAAAAACTTTGCATCACGCATTCCACCAAATAAAGCCATTTCATTATCCTATATAAATTTTCAACGGAATCTTGCTTAAAATTTCGTTCATTGCATCATTTTCTGCTTGTTGTCTTGCTAACATTTTCTCTTTGGTCATTTCTCCTAAAAATGTTTTTAATTCTTCAACTAAAGCAGTTTTTTCAGATTGGGCAGCACTTAATAAGTCTGATGCGTTAAGTGTTACTTCTGAATTTGGTATTGGTATTGTGGAATATTTACCACGGACATAGCCTAACATTTCTTTTGCTACTGCGGATCCGTATTTAAATATCCAAGAACGCCCCATATCATTAATTGTACTGTATGTTTGATAAGTATATGGTATATTAGATGAGTCACTTACCGCACCTGTTATAAGTGCGCTATTACCAAATAAAAGGGCATCCTTTGCCTTTTCTTCTTCATATATAAATTCGAACCAAACCTTGTCATAGTATGGAACTGCCTGTGTTCCTTGTGTTCCTGGAGTTGGATACAATTTTATATTATCTCCATGTATCTCAAAAGAAAAATGTGATTTTCTAACTCGGTCATTGAATTCGATTGCTTGTATTCTCAGCAAGTCTGCGTGAATCGGCATCATCATGAAATTCACACTAGGAGAAAATCCTCCAAAATCAAATGCATCTAATAATTGCTGTGAACCTAAACCTGTTCCTACATATGGATCAAAGTATCGAACGATAGCAGGAGGTGTGTTATGAAGAACTTTGCGTATTTCAATTGAGCTTGTGTTTGATAAAGTTATTCCTAATGAGTTTTCTACAGCTTCTCTGATTGAATATGTTTGCTTGCCTGCCACAATGTCTATCGATGCAGTATGCCATTCTACATTTCCTCCAGAGTCAGCTTCAGTACCATATGCTTTTGATAGTTTGGTAATATAACTCAATGAAGTACCTACCAATTGGCCGGTAAGACTTCCTCCATTTAAATACTGAGAACCAGTTGGTACTCCCAACGTGTTCATCAAGTTGTTTGTGATATTAATTTGATTGATGTGATTTGAATATTCTATCACAGCAGATTCAAATGCAGTATAAAAATTAATATCCTGCAGTTCCACATCCATTATAGGATAACCTAAATGTTGTGCGGCATAATTAGCAAAACTGTCTGCTTGAGTTTGGAATAACGGATCTGTGTCAAAAAAACCAAACGGAGTATCGCCTGGGCTAAACGACGATGACCCTGGCCAGATCGGTTTATTTTCTGAATAATCCATTTGAATCCTTTTTTAATATAAATATCAATAAGATTCAGTTAGTAGTCTTAAAATCTCATCTAATGATTCATGACGATGATTATCTTTAAGAATTAATTCATTAACGTATTTAGAATCTTTAATTTTCGGCACATCGTGAACGGCTGAATCATTTTTATATTTCAAATCAATTTGATGTTTATCCCCACACAATATCATGGTGCTACCTTTTCCTAATCTGGATAATACCATGTGAAGCTGTTGTTTGGTTAGATTTTGAAATTCATCCACAATGCAAATAGCATCATCAAATGTTCTTCCGCGGAAATGAGACAAAGAAACCAATTCAATGTTTTCTTCCTTTTCCATTTTTTCTAGTATTTCTGGTTTATTATAAACCTTTCTCATATTACTGCGAATTGGTACCAACCATTCTTCCATTTTTTCTGCTAATGAACCTGGTAAGAATCCGTTATCTTCTGTCGAAACAGTGGGACGTGTTATCACTATCTTGTTGATCTGTCTTTTAAAATACTGATCTAATGCACATTGCACTGCTAGCAATGTTTTACCAGATCCAGCCTTCCCTAATATAAAATTAAAAGGAGCTTCTAGTATTTTACCTTTTGCCTCACGCTGTTCATCTGAAAGTGTTATTGAGAAACGGATAGGGTTCTTGGGCGGTGTTTTTTGCTTGTTTGTTGCGGCCATAATTATGTTAATTTTGTGAGAGTTGTTTCTAAAAACTGCATATCTTTAAGAGTTTCAATTTTACCTAAGCACAATTTGCGCACAGCAAAAAAAGATTGTCTTGCTGGATATGGAGTCATTATTTTCAATGTAACTAGTTCTTTATCATCGCCTAGATCTTTTTCTATATGAACCATTAAAACCATTCGTATAGCTCGTATGCGATCTAAAACATCCACAAGGCGACCTTGGTATCGGATACGCACTTGCATGGAATATTTGTTTCTTGGTGTTGCCATATGGGTCTTTTTTAATATAAATATCTAAACAGTAAGAAAGGGAGATCGAAGCCTCCCTTCAAATATTTTTTAAATTTTTAAAATCCTAGTTATTAACCTACAGACCTACAGATATCTTCAATTCCCCCGTAACGTTATATAGTTGACCAGCAACACGTGGATCTGAGGTTGGTAGATCTGGCATAGAAATTCCGGTTGGGGTCATTAGGATTCGTTGTTGTTGGTCTTGGCTTAGCTGTTCAGCTCCTAATTCAGATGTAGTACTTTCAGTAGAAGGATCAGCTCCTAATTCAGAAGTAGCAATACTAACCACATCGCCTGCCTCATATCCAGAACCTCCTGCGGTTACTGTAACACTTTGGATTTGAGGCACTTCATCCAAATTGAGGGCAACAACCGCCGTTACTGTTAATCCTGTACCCAAACCTCCAGTAGGTTGAATACCGGTATACGTACCTACAACAATTGTATCAGTTTCGAAAGTTTTAGGTAAAAATGATAAAGACTCAGCCGTTACCGATCCATCACCTGCCGAGAAACTTTTTATCTCTATACTGCCAGATGCTAATGCTGTGATTGTGTCTGTTCTAGATCCTGATGTGATTGTGTATACACCATCAACTAAAGATGCTGATGCTAGTGTGTTAATGTTGCCATCCATCTCTGCGATGGATAATTTGCTTCCTTTTGCTGTTCTTGTTACGATTGCCATTGTTTTATTCTATTTTAGTTATATTTCAAAATATTCACCGATATATCCGTCTTCTACATATCCGTTTATACCAATTGTTTCTATTGCTACCGTAGAATTTCCTCCTCCTGCTCCAGAACCTCCGACTCCGGATGCTGCAGATGATACATATTCCATGAGCATTTGATGTCGTTGTTGTTCCCAATAAAACTGTCGGGTTTGTTCGGATAATGGTAATTTAGCAATATGAGGTCTTCGGCTAAATTCTTGCCAGGTTAATTCAAACATGATATATTCCTTTTTTATATAAATAAATATATAAACATAAAAAAAAAGGGAGACCGAAGCCTCCCCTTTCAGTAAACCGTTAAATGGTTAATTCTTTAAATAATTAATTGGATTAACTATTAAAGAGTTTCAAGACCCTTAACATATACTTTTCCGTAGAATTCTGGACGAACTACTTTCTTCGCGTAACGAGTCATTACCCCTTTACGTGGAGTGAAGTTAACCGGATCGTATACAAGTGGTGTCATGATAAGTGGAACGTATGGGCTAAATACAGCACCTGTTTCAAGGAACTGCGCACCACGGAATCCCATAAGGATTACATTCTCTTTCATGTATGGGTTCTTGTAAACTGTGTAACGATTATTAATCGCACCAATTTTTTGAACACCTGCTGCAAATTCCATTTTGCTTCCATCTGTATCAGCTGCGAATCCTGGGATAGACTCAAGGATTGTTGCTACTGCTGGAGATGTTACTAGGAAGTTAGCACCACCACGAAGTGTTTTTTGGTGAATTTTGTTTGATACTTTTTGCAGTTTAGTACCAAGAGTTTGGAACCATCCACCTTGTGTATTATAGAATCCACCTGTAGCAGTAGAAGTTTGATCAAATGCTGATCCGTTCCAAACCTCGTTATTAACTGCTGACCAATACTCAGTTGTTGGAGCTGCTGAAATCAACATATCAAGGATCTCTAGATCGATTTCCATTGATACATACTCAGAAAGCATTGAAGTCAATTCAGCTTCAGCATCAATTGAGTGGTAAGCGTTAAGGTCTTGAGCGAACTCAGGAGTCCAAACTGCTTTCAACTTACGTGTTTTAGCAACGATTGGCTCAGACTGCATTTCAAGGTTCAATTCTGGAATGTCAATATCAACACCAGTATTGATACCTGTGTTTGCAGAAGATCCTTTGAATGGATTAGTATCTTCAAAGTCACCACGAGTGATATCAGTTGGTTGTTTGCTATAGTTAACATTGAATGTACTATTTGTGATTGCATCTTGAATTCCAACTGCCAATGATGCTGTTACAACGAAAGATGCTGTGTAATTGCTATCAATAGTTGAAAATGCCTGTACAGGTATAATTTCAGTTGATCCAGATACTAGCGTAAATGCTCTAACTGCATAAAGATCTGCATCTGTTGGTACTGGAACAGTTAAGTTAAAGTATTCTCCTGAAACTGAAGTATAAGCACTATCAAAATTCAATGATGCTGAAGTTGCAGCTGTATGTGCCGCACCTGATCCTGTAGATGCCCCTGCGGAAACAGTTGCTGCAGTTCCTGTTACATTGTTAATAGAGTAACCAAAACGACCTGCACCATAAAGACCACCTGATGGATCATTTGATGTGTTAGTGATACCGAATACAGAGTCTGCTGAATTGTCAGCTCCAAATGGATGCTGTCCAGCTACTTCTGCGTTATCGTCATCGAATCCTGGTTGAGCTGTACCATATTTAAAGTCTAGGTAGAACACAAGACCTGATGGCAAGTTCATTGGTTGTACTGATACGAATTCTTTAGCTGCAAATTCAGCAAAGATACGACGTACCAATGGAAGAGCAACTCCTGCCCATTCCTCAGAACCTTCTGCGGTTCCTGTTTGCGAAGCTTCTTTTACAAGCTGACGTGCTTGGTTTTCAAGAAGTTGCGCCATACCAGCTTTTTCAGTCTCAGTTCTAAGACCTTCCAAAAGACCGGTTCCTTCCCATTTGTTAACAAGCGGTTTAGCTGCAACACTTTGGTTAGGATTATTTCCTTCTAATAGAGATGAAATATTCATTTTTCCTTTTCCTTTTGTTTAAAATTAAATTAATCCGGCTAATTTTTTCCAACGATTTGCAAGTTCATTGCCTTCTGACAATACTTGTTTCGTTGCTTTAGACGGGGCTGTTGTTTGTGTTGGTTTAGAAGCATAGCTTTCTTTAACCACTCGCTTCTTAGCCGTTGGGCGATTGAAGCTCTCAGCCAATGTGCTGAATACTAGTTTAACTTCTCTTGTGTTTGCTGCACGATCAAAGTTTTCAATAACTTTCATTTTTTGTGATTCGTTCAACTCAAAGTTACGGAACAACTTGTTAGTGTAAAGAAGTTTAGCATTTAGAAGATTAACTTCATTGATTACAGAGCGAAGTTCTTCGATAGTTGCATAAGCTTCATTAAGCTCAGATACCATTTCAGACTTGACTTCTTCTTCTGCATCTTCAGCATCTTCTTCAGCAAGAATTGATTCAATGATTGCATCGATATCTTCTCCGATTACATTTTCATCATAATCAGCTGACTCAGCTTCCATATCATCCATTTCTCCTTCGTATATTCCTTCTTCAAGTTCACGAATAATGTCTTCTAGATTCATGTCTTCTGCATTGTAACGACCTTCTTCCATTTCTGCTGCATCATATTCAGCATCCATGTCTTCTTCGCCCATTTCAGGTTCGTCCATTTCAGGTTCAGTCATATCATCCATTTCCTCTTCTTCAGCGCCCATACCTAGTTCACCTTCGATGTCATAATCGCCGTCCATGTCTAAATCAACACCAACGCCAATCACTTCAGGTTCTGCATCCATTTCAGCATCCATATCCATTTCTTTTGGTTCTTCTGCTGGCATCTCATCTTCTATACCCATCATCTCAACATCTTCTTCGTCATCTAATTGTTCAGACAGCTTTGTTGACAACATGCTGTGGATTCTAGGAGTGAAAGCTTCTTCAAGAGCAATCTTTGCATTTGCGATAGCCGTTTCTTTAACAGTACGAGCATCCGCAATCGCTTCTTTTAGCAAATCTGATTTTGCCATTTGTTCTCCTTAAATTTTGTTTTTGGAAATAAGATTATTTAAAAATCTTAATAGAATTATTTTTAATAGTCATATGACGCCATATAAAGGTGGGATGGCGTATTTTATAATATATATAGCACCGAACAAAAAAACCGCATTAAAACGTAAAAAAATATAATGTAAAGTGCTTATATACCTAATTATAAGGCAATACACTTATAATAGTGCATTATAAGGCTGCTGACTTATAATATAAACAGTAAAAAAGCCCTAACTCGAAAGCTAGGGCTGGAACATAAAAATCAATTAATTTTTAATACGTGTCTTTTACTTGTTGTAAAAATGTAGCTCGTTGAATTTCTTTTCTTCTGGTAACGCTTGGTTTTTCAAATTCTCGTCGATCTTTTAATTCATCAAGAATACCGCTTTGTTTAACTTTTCTTTTCCATGTTTTTAAGGCATATGAAATATCACCTTCTACTACTGTGGTAGCTAAACCATTACCGGGCGTAACTGATTGATGTGCTTTTTGTTTTTTGTTCATGTAACTTTATTTAAATTTTTGGATTTCGTCGTTTTGGTTTTTCGTTTAATAGTTTAAATCTAAAATGTTTTACTTCTGGTTTTGAAGAAATATATCCTTGAAGTTGTTGTGATTCTTTTGCTGGATCATCTCCAAGTCTGAAATGAAAATATCCAAATCTCCCGTCTCGAGACTTTTTATGAGTGATAATGTATATTTTCTTCTTAGTAGCAAAATTACGAATTTCTTGAGCTACTTGGTCTGCCATGGCAGCATCTCGCAACATGTATTGAACTCCGCCTTTATAATCAGTCATATGATTAATAAGTTGAGCTTCATCTAGTTCTTCGTTAGTATTGTCAGTAATATTAATTTCAGCATTAGGATCTTTCATTAACTGTTGAATATTCGGATCCTTGAGGTTGTTGGTAGAAACATTTATCTTTGCTTCATTAATACCAAAAAATGATTTATACATGTTTTTAATTTTGCTCATCATGTTCCTTATATAATATAATAATTTTTATACTATGATCCAAATTATTTAACATCATAATATTTTTTAAGTCCTTCGCCGATATCATCAATTGCAGCAGAACATCTTCTTTGGTGAATCATGATTTCATTTGCTGATTTTTTTAAATCTTTAAGAGCAGCTTGAACCATTTTTAAACGACGAGAGTCGGCAACTTTATCAAGCATCTCATCTTCTGATTCCTGCACCATTCTAGTAGCAGTTTCAACCATGTGTGATATACGTTCTACAATCTCTTCTAAATTTCTAGTTCCTGACACCGCTTCTGCCATTGCCGAATATGAAGATAGCGATTCAGCAAATCTTTGTTTATCTTCCATTGTTAATGGAGTTGGTTCGTCTTTTTCGAAAACTGTTCGCTTATCAGTTTCATTTAAAAAAGATTTAATTGTATTTAAGTTTTTTCCTAGCATTCTTATATCCTACATTTTCCATCTTCGCAAAGAATAGAAGTTATTATTTCATTTGTTCTGTGATATTTATCTGATACTGTTTTTGCAGCAACCGATTCATGCATTCTCGTTGGTCTCATAAATGCTCCATGTGTCGATGGATTTGAAACAAAGTCCCAACAAACCAATTCGAAATCTTCTTGAACTTCTACTGCACCTTCACTGTATAATTCTTTAACACTACCTAATCCTCGAGAAGAAATACCTAGTGTTACACCGGCTTTAAATAGTTCTTTTAAAATCTTTCCAGAAGGAGTATCTAAAACTAAAACATCTCCTTTCAAATCATTGCCTTCCCACCATATTTTTAAAACATTGTGAGAAACATTGTTTAGATTAACTATTGCAGAATCTGGATGATCTAGTTCGCCGAGTGCTCTGTTTTGACGAATAAATTCTTGTTCATATCGCTTACATTCTCTTTCTAAGATATGTTTAGGATACACACGTCCATTTTGATTTTTAGCTCCTGCTCTTTGTAAAACGCCTTGAACAACATAACCGCCCGGAACACCATATTTAGCACCATTAGCTTCATTCAATGAGCCAACTGGTTTAAATGGCATATAATCTTGTATAAGTTGTTTTGACATTTTATTCTCCTAATGATCTTACTCGTTCTGATATTTTAATTAATCTTTCTGATATTTTATTTAATGCTCGTTCTACTTGAGGTCCATATCCATCTTTAGACATTCCAGCGTCAATCTTAAGACGAGATGCATGTTTTACCATTTCTTCAATTTCACTCATTTTTTTAGAAACTTCTCGAATAGTATTTTTAACTTTCTTTTCTGGAGTTAATTTAGGATTTTCTGTTACGTATGAACGGTAACCTTCGATTAATTTTTCATATTGACGTTCTAATGCTTCTTCAACAACAGAATAGCCAGTAGAATACTTTTTTTTCTTTTTACCAAATGCGTATTTATGTGGGGGAGCAGGAACGCCGGCAGTTGTAGACATTTCGTCTACTTTTTCATGGTACCCCTTTCCATCGCAATGATCGCAACCTTTTCCGTTACAACGATCACATTTAATTGAATCATTAACAGATTCTTCTTTTACATCTACACCTGGTTCATACCATATTCCATCGCCATCATTGTCTTGCCAACGTATCTGCTTACCGTTGCCGTCTCGTGTTGCTAATCCTTCTGCATGATCTCGATGATGTCCTGCATCTAATAATGCATCAACAATTTCTGCTTTAGATTTTCCTTGATTGTACATGTCCACTACAAAAGCCTTTGGATCATTTGCAGCTTGTTTTAAATCTATAGACTCAAACAATTCGAATCGTGTTTCTATTTGTTTTATTAATGATTTCATCTATGTACCCTTGTGAGTTCGTCTACTAGTTCAAAATATCTTAAAAGTGATAATACATGAGATTCTTTAATCACTTTCATCGTTTCAACATTGCAAAGCATCTCTGAAAGTTTTTTTACTTTGATTTGAGTTACTTGATCTGTAATTTGTTTGGAATGCTCTGCTAACTGTTTTTTTATAGCAGGTATCTCTTGTTTAATATATTCACGAAGTGAGTCAGTATCATTAATATGAACAATGTATTTATTCAATAAACGTTTTTGTGATTCTGATAGTTTCGAATATTTCTGATTGAATTTATCAACAAGAAGTTTATATGTTAATAATCGTTCTGACTCATCCTGTTTTTTAAATGTTTCTAGAACCACATCTTTTTCTGTTTTCTTTGCTTCTGTCAATAAAACATGATCAAGAATTGCATTTTTACATTCCGTTAACTGCTTTACATTGTTTGAGTCTTGATATTCAAACAACATGTATATAGAAGCTAGAACTTTGTAATTATTAATATGTCCTTTTGCAAGAGAATCAAATTTAAAATTTTCTGAAATTTCTTTTACAAGATTATACTTTTGTCTGCGAAGCAATGACTGATTTAATTGCGAATATGCTCTTTGCGATTCTTTAATAAAATCTAATGCTCTTGCTTCAGACTTGAATTGCTCTTTAACTATGGAATTATATAATTGTAATTCTTTTGACAATTCCGTGTTCTTACCGAAATATTTTTTAATAATATCAATAGCTGTGGATTTATCAGAAGAAAGTGTTTCCGATGTAAGTTTGCGAACTAACATTTCAAAAAGAATACCTGCGTTTTTGTATTTTGAATGTTTTAATTTTTTCATTGTACTAGACAGTTCTTTATTTATTTATATATAAATATCATTTAGTTTATAAAATATTGTTTTCATCAAGCATCGTTCCAGAATCGGTGTCTGTTTCTTTGTTTTCATATAACAATTTTGTTGATGTTGATTTCTTAATTTTCTTTAAAATATCCGAAGATTCTGTCTTAGCCCAGGTACCTATTTTCGGTCTACGTTGTGGGTCTGGTTGAAATGTCGTTTTTTGATTTTGTGGATCAAAAGACTGTTTTATCTGTTTTGTTCCTAACGGATCCCATCCAAATGCATTTCGGTGTTGACCTGACTTAATTCCTTCTGGCGGTCGGCCTCCTTGATCATCGCTATCAGTGCCCATATGCATTGAAGCTAAGTCGTGCGGCGTACCATATGACATACCAGTAACAGTTGGATCATTTCCTTCTTGTTCAATTTGATTTTGACGGAAACGAAGTTTCAAGTCTTCAATAACATTGGTTCTTTCTGCTAACCATTGTTCTTCTGTCATATTGAATATGTATTCATAAATGTATTTGTCAGACACGAGCTTGCTGTCTTTCATTGTGTTAGCAAGTTGTATCTTTTCATTCATCAATGCAATTTTTTGCTGATCATAAATAATAGATGGAGCAGTTAAAGCTAATTCAAAATTAATTAAATCTTCGCCTTCGAACCCTTGTGAATATAAATGAACGATTGCAATCTTAGTTAATTCAGAAACTACAATTTTTTGAATTCGTTCTATGGTTCTAGCAAATCTGATATCCATTGATGCTAATGTAGATTTTCCTTCTACTCCTTCATCATAACCTAAAAATGGTTTAGGTATTTTAAGAGCAGCCATCATTTTGTGTTTAACATATTCAATGTCATCAATACCAGTAAAAGTCATTCCCGGTAGCGTATCAATTTGAGTAGACGAATTTCCTCCCCTTACAGGCAAATAGAAATCTTCCATCATGTTATTCAAATTGAATTTCAGATTGTAATTACCAGTTTGTGGATCTACGTGAGGAACTTTTTTCATTTTATTGATAACCTGTTCCATGAATGAATCAACTTCATTTGGCGGAATATTACCAATATCAATTTTAAAAATACGTTTTTCTGGCGCGCGCATTATTCTGTGAATAAGCATTGCATCTTCAAGCAATGTTAATTTTTGAAATTCATTTCTTGCGCCTTCGAGCATCGAACGACCGTATGGTAAAAAATTTGAATCAGACAATAAACGGAAGTGTGCTATTTCAAACACATCATATTTAATATCGCCGGATGAAACATGACGAAATGTAATATCATATTCGCCGGTTGCTTCATCATATTCTTCCCATCTCTCTACTTCATAACTAGAAAATGGTCTTGCATTTAATACTCCGACTTCGTCTGCAATATCCAATTTTAGGAATAAATCTCCGTATTTACACATATTGCGAATCCATGACCAAAGATTAAAATCTACATTTAAAATATCATAAAATAAATTTTGAAGTATTTTTTGAATCTGAGCATTTTCAGTTTTAATTGTGATAAGATCGCCGAATTGATTTGCTAGAGTAGATTCATCTGCATAAATATCTAATGCCGAATGCAAGATAGGATCTTTATCCATCATTTCATAGTCAGTGTATAACTGCATACGATTTTGATGCATATAATAATTTGAATCATAACCACCCATGCCACCGACGCGGTGCTTGTTCGATCCGTGCAAACGAGTGTATCTGTCTGCAATTTTACTCTGTGTTAAGTTACCAGTACTCTGTAAACGGTTGGTATCTACAACACGTAGTTTGTCTTTCCCATATGCTCTAACGATAACATTGGTACTAAATAGATTTTGTAATCTTTTTCTTAAAGAAGCCATATAATGTATATTATTTTAATATAAATATAACTAACCTAAGATCTACTGGGTTATAATAACCACGTTAGGCCTTGGTCTCCATCTCCGGGATTCCAATTCCATCCGGTATCATTTTTATTATTTTTCCCAGTATAGATTACACCACTTGTTTTTTGAAATTGTGATAATGCTCTTTTATTGAGTTCGATACCTTGTTGTCTTAGTTTCAATGATGTGTCTCTTAACCATAATCCGATTGCAAAACTCATAGTGAGGTCATCATTATAACCTACTTGTGCTTGAGCTTTTCCGTTCATCCAAACAAACACAAATAATTCTTGTATGAGTCGTTTGCTTCTTATAATCGGTGTGCCTTCTCTCATATACATTTCTAATGCTGAGATCATTAATGGTCTTGTTCTAGATGTGGTTGATACTCCCGGTACCATCTGTGATTTATCTTTTGTGTCATAACCTTTTCTTAGTTGGATATCTAAATCTACATATCCATCATCTTTATATGTATAGAATAAATTTTCATATCCTCGATCGAGTATTGGTTGAATAGCTGCCCAACCGATATTGGCATTTTCCACTGCCAGCAAAGCATTATTCCATTCAGTTGCTACAGAAAATAACATGTTCCCGAAATCTTTCGGAGGTAATTTTCCTTTGTATTCTGCAACTTGTTTTATGTCTTGCACATCGATAACATGAAAGGCAGACCAGTCTGCACCATCGCCCCGTGCGACGTCAGCCACCACTACATAATCTCGAGAATAATCCGGATACTCCCAAATCCAATATGCATTGTCATAGCCACGCATTTCAATTGGCTCCATGCAATTTTCTTCATATCTTTGAAGTATAGGACCATCAACCACAGTATGACCGGAACTAATAAAATCACAATCACATTCTTGTGCTGCACCTTTTTCACCTAATAACTGTGTTTGTTCTTCTCGCCAGGCCTGATCGCGTTCCGGGTGCACCGTCCAATGCAGTTTAATATTATGCCATTGAGTTTTAGGATTAGTTTCTCCATCAACCCATGTTTGATGAAACCAGTTACCAATACCGTTAGGAGTAGATAATACTATGGCTCCACCACCTGTTGATAAGGTTGCTTGTGATGCTATCCAAATTTCTTCAATGTTTCTGATAAAGGCAGCCTCATCCACAATTAATAAAGATAGTGCTTCTGATCGAGCACCAGTTGTTGCTGATGATACGGCTTTTATTTGTGAACCATTTTTAAATTTTAACGAAAGTTTATTGTCTGCTTCAATTGTACCTTTAAGCCAACTCGGAAGATTATCGTGCATTACACGAACTTTAGTTACTAGATTTTTTGCTACTTCTTGTGTGGTTGCAATTACTAGCACATTGAAATCTTCATTGAACAACATGCTCCATAGAGCAAACCCAGCAGATAAGGTTGAGATACCTAACTGACGAGATTTAAGAATTACATTGTAACGATTATCTCGAAGTTCTTCAAGACTTTCTTCTTGAAACTTATATAAATTAAATTTAATCTTTCCTCGTTTAGGATGCTGTATATAACAATAATTACGCATAAAGAATACAGGATCTTGCGAACATCGCATATATTGATCGCGTATTATTGATTTTAGATCTTTATTCTTGTTTGCCATAACATTCCTAATTGATTAAAGTTGCAACTAATTTACCGGTTAAGACTGCGGTACCAATTCCACCTACAAACCATATAGCTGGATGTCGATACCATTTAGGTTTAAGTAGTTTTTCTCGTTCAATGTATAAATCTATGTTAGACTTAAGCAAATCCATTTGCATTGTCTGTATCTGTAATTCAACTGAATCGAGTTTTATAACCGTTTCTAAATAATTAATTATGGAATCTTGTTCTAGAATTATTAATTCATTGATAGAATCTCGATAAAACAAAGAATCCAATGTTTCTGATATACCATGTATTTCTTCTTCAGTAAAACATGTATCTGGCATAACTTGAGTGTAGCCGATAAATGGAAATACTAGTATGATCAGTAACTGTTTCATTATTTTCTTTTTGTTTTAGCCTGAATATTCTTTTTAGCTTGGCTGGTTGTTCTTTTCTTTTTCACAGGAGTTTTCTTTTTTTCTTTTAAATCAGAAACCGTCTCTTGTTTTTTAACAACTTTTTTCTTTACCTGTTTCTTTTTTTCTTGTACCTGTTTTTTAACTTGCTCAGCTTTTTCAATTTTTTTATCGTTTTCTTCGATTTTCTTTTTAGTTTCTTCCAGCTTTTTATTTTTTCTGTTAGAAATTGCCTTTGCAGTTAATATAGCAACAATGCCAGTTACTATTACAGCAATTACATGTTTAATTGCTACTAAATTACTCAGTATCCAAGTCTTTATCTTTTTCATCTGTTAATCCGTTTAGTTTTTCTAAAAAATCTTGTTTAAATTTATCAAAGCCTTTTTGTACCTGTTCCTCAAATTGTTCTGGAGTCATACGAGCATCAATTGTTTCTGTCATACCATCAGAGTTGGTAACAACTTTAGCTGCTTCTGTATATGCTCGTTTTAATAATGCAACTTCTTGCTCCGTTTGTTTAAGCCAGGCCATTGCATTGTTGCGAATCTTTTCAACAGCATATTCGTTGAACTTGCCTTCAGTTTTTAGTTTATGTTCATATTCAATTGTGCAATCAAAACACATTCCGTTAACTTTTCTCATTTTTTCATCTAAATGATTTGGTTTAACGCAAGTGCATGATTCTTTTTGACAATTAGGGAACGATCGTAAATAATCTCGTACCGTTTGCATTGTATCAGAATTTTTTGTTTTTCTGATACGGAAACCTTCTTTTTGTTCTACAACGGTAACCATTCCCGTAACCGGATCTACCTCTTCCCAGATATCACCAACTTCATGGCGTTCTGATTTCTTTGCGGCAGCTTCGGCATCTGAGAATCCTACTGTCTTTTTTGTTTGGAACTTGTGATTACCATCAAGCATTTGCTGGATAGCTTTAATGTTTTGTAACTTGTTTTTTGACATATATTATTTATTTTTTGGTAATGATTTATTTCTTACGTTAATTAAAAATAATGATAGTACTTTTGATATATGTTGCATTTGTTCAGCTGCATTATCAACATCAGCTATACTCTTTACTAATACATTTAATACCGATTTCGCTTTTTCACTACCAGATGCTTGATTTTTTAAATATTTAACAAATTTATCTTCTGGTGTCATTGCAATTTCAGCATCTGCAGGAGTTTCTGGTGTTTCAGGCTCATCTGCGGGTTCTGCTGGTGCTTCTGGTTCATCTGCAGGTTCTGCTGGTGCTTCTGGGGCAGGAGCTGGTTCTGGAGTATCTGCTAAAGGCTTTTCTTCTCCTTGCTCTTTTATCATTACAGCTATTTTGCGACGGATATATTCTCGAACTAAACGCTCTTTACCATCTTCTGATAATCGATTGATTTTTTCTTGAAGTTCAGCTCCGACAACAACACCATGATCGATATCATCAAGTTTTTCTAGATAATCTTCAGTATCTTGTTTTTGATTTTTTTCGAAATATTTTGCTGCGTGTTTTGGATCATAGTCGCCATCTTCGAGTTTTTTATATGTCCGATCTTTGTCAGTCATTTTAGGTACCATGTTCTCTACATCGTCGATAACTTGCTTATCTGTCTTTCTAGGTACTTTATCTTGTTTTTCGCCTGTCGATTTAGGATTCATTGCTCCTTCTTTATCTTCATGTGTATAATCTTTAAGATCTTTTCTTGCTTGAATCTTTTGTGATTTTTCCATGTCTTTTGGAGCTTTGTATTTGCTCTTATGTTTTTGTCCTGCCATTTGATTTCCGTTTATTTATATATAAATATTATCTATTGTACTTTAGGATGCCTACAAGTTGATTGATAGGGGCAAATGCGCCGGTTAATTTATATGTATTACCGCCGTATACGAATACTAATCCTTCTATAGGGACAATTGCTTCAAATCCTCCAAGTCGTTGTATGCGACCTAATTGAGTACTTAATAGCTCTAATTGTTTAGGATCATTAGTTTGTCTCAAGGCTTTTATTGAATCAGCCATGTCTTGTCTTATCTGCTGAACAGCTTTGCTAGGATTTAAAGCTAAAAAGTCTGAAGCGTTCTTTAATACCATTGCTCCAAGTTTTAAAAATATTGATTCGAATGGTTCAATGTTTTGTTTTTGATACTTCTTAAAATCTTTTTTATCAAATTCATTAACCCAATTAGCAAAGTCTTCATTATCAATCTGTTTAACCAATGCAGTTATTCTAGTAGACTTATCTGCTAATGCCCAACGATTAACAAGAAGTTTTGTTACATTTTCTGGAATATTGTATCCTAATTCTTGAGCTTTAGTTTCAATAACATCTTTCCACCATGCCTTATGATATTCAGACACTAGATCTGTTTCATCTAATCCAAATCGATTTTTTAACTGATCTACTTCATTATGCAAAGCATCTTGGTAATCTTCAAAATTGTCTACTCGACCTATTTTTAACTGACGTGGTGGTATAATTTGAAATGTTTTTTGTAAATGAGCATTAGCCGATTGAATAGCTTTTTGTAGTTCAGCACCTCCAGGCATATCTGTCATTACCACATTACCCTTTTCATCAAATTCAGTTAAATTATGAAACTGCAGATATGCATCTTCATATGAAATTACGTTTCTTGTTGCTGGATATATAATTTCCATGTTTGCAAATATGCGACCGTTCTTGAAAATTTCATTGAGTCGTTCTTGACCTAATTTTGATAAAGCTGCATTTAAATCTGTTCCTGCTTCACCGAAGGCATCTGATATTGCTCCTCTTCCTCCAAATTTTTCTTGAAGTTCAGCAACAGATAAAGGATTGACACGTTCTCTTGTACCCCTGGCAAATTTAACTTGACCATCTTTATATGTAACAAATATATTTTGTCCGTCTGTTTTTTCAGTAACTGCCTGTTCCATGTCCAATCTACCATCTAATGCTCTGGAAATTATTTCTTTCATGTCATTGAATGTTAAACCATGAGTATCATATGGATGATTCATGTGGCCACCTAAACCACCTTCGGTAATTATTCCTTCAGATATTTGTCTTTTTTGCAATACTGTTTTAACACGATTATAGTTATCCTCAGTCCAATCTGCGTTAGGATGATAAGCAACTTGCGTATCAAAATGCGTTAAACGACCGGCTTCATCCCATCCCATATTATTTGCATGAGCTTCATACGGATTCAATTTAAACTTCTTCAACGCATTTAAAAAACTTTTTCTTTGTGATAATACTCGTTTCCAAAAATCTTGTGCTGGACCTGGTCTATATGCATTATCAATTAATCGATCAACTCTTTCATCGCTACGATTATAATCCAAGAAGTCTTTATACAAAGTTCTCCACATAGATTTTTCATCATAATTAAATGGAGTTACATAATCCATTATGAGTGCATACCAGTCACTATCACCTAATCGACGAACATCATAGTATCCTACAATATGTGGATGTTTTGGCCTACGGTGTATACGCCATGCATTGTTAATTTCTGATTTATTGTCTGTAATTTTCATTACTCGACCAGATGCTAATTTATAAGCATATCCGAAATAACCTTCTCCGAGTTTTGACACAACATTTTCATGAAATGCAGATGCTATACGATCAATTATTACACTATGAGAACTTAAATAGTCTCGAGTATATTCTGTTTCTATGTCATTATTATCCGGATCATTTACTGATTCAATTGTGTAAATTTTATCTTGCGGATTATTAGACTGCCATCTTTTTCTTTGTGCTTTTATTGTTCTAGGAATCAATTTGATTTGTCCTAAACTAGGATCGAACCTTAATTGAAATGGCATATGTAATGGAACATCAAATTGATAATCAGATGCTACTGCAGTAGGTCGTTTTTCACGAAGTTGCGATACTATTTCTTCTCCATATTCATTTGCTAAGTCTGAAAATAAATTTTCTAAATCATCGAGTGTAATTGTTCCTTCATTTCTAGGATCATTTAGTCTGTCAATGAAATGTGTAAACTTGCCTTGAAAATCTACATCGATTCCATATTTTCGAAAAAAGTTATCGACAATTGGTTCGATCTCTGCTAACTCGGCTCTAGTAATATAATTTTCATGAAGCTTGGATTCTGTTAACTTGACACCAAATGTGGTTTTTTCGTAATCTCCAAAATCATACACAAACTCTTTACCGGGATTATCTTTGAGAAACTTTTTTAATTTTTCAATTTTCTTGCGATGTTTTTCAGCAGTTTTAGGATCCATGTATCCTTCAGTGACTGCATCAATATCTTCTTGTAATTGAGATAACCACCACTCTTTAGATAGAAAGGTTTCCTGTGTTCCTCGTAATATCTGAAATATATTTTTTACTATAGCATCTTTATACTGCGGATAACTTTGTTTAAACGTGTCATAATCAGACAATGCAGCACGTGTTCGGGATGCGGAGATTGGTTCTCCATCTGTTGTTGTTAATGGATCTACTGTAACCATTAGTTCTACAGCATCTACTCCTTGTGGAATTTTTCTTCCTTTTCGATCGCCGGTAATTTTATATTTATCTACATTTCCAACAAAATCTTTAACTCGAACATAGTCATTGTCTTTGTTAGATGCAGCTAAGGCATAGATTCCCGATTCTGATTCTGGTAATGAAAATAAGTATTCATATGCAGCCATGATAGGACTATTAAAATCCGTTGGCTGAAATTTTATTTTTGAATTTGTGTTTAATAGTTCAAATATCTGTTGACTATCGCTTCTAGTAATACCATCTCTTTCTTTCGGACCAACAAGCATAATAACTTGCGAAACCTGTGGATTATCGGCATATCTCTCAGCTAATTGCATATGAGCACCGGTTATTGGTTTGAATCCGCCCGGGAAAAGTACTGTTACATTGTCCATTAAATATCCAATTTATTAATAAATATTAGATACTAAAATAGTAACTATGATTCTGCTAATGGAGAAGGAGGAGGATTAATTGCAGAACCAACTTTTCTAGATGTTCGAAAAACAAAGTTTTTCAATTTAATAGTACCAGTCGGAGTTCCTGCGGTTGATGAAATTGCTGCAGTGGTGTGAACTAAAACATATATCCCTTGTCGATTAGTAATTTCATTTGAAGTATATTCTAAAGTATCTGCACCGGTTCTAGTGTCTCCTACTGCTACTGATGCTAATAATGTTTTTGATGGATCGACTGCTGCTTGCGAATCAAATTTTCCATATGTGTTTGTAGTAGTAGATGACCCTGTTATTGCGTTGGCAATAAATGTATGTAAATAAAATGTTTTAGTTGCAGTACCAGAAGTATAATCTATCTCAGCAGTATATGAAACTTGCATACGCGTTTCACCTGGTAATATAAACATATGGAAGCTAGGCCCGGCAACATTTGATCCAGTTGTTGTGGTTGGAGTTGCATTAGCTGGAAGATCTGCAATATTAATTGAATATTCAGATTGATCAAAATATACTACTCGGCCGACATTTACTCCATCTACAAATTCACTATTAGTATCAAATAAAACATCGGATCCGTTTACCGCAATCAATGAAGATGCTGTTACATCCCCATTTGCATTTAAAAAGAATCCGCTACTAGATATTTCTAAATTACCGGCACTACCAGATATATATTGGGTTGCTGGATCACCTAAAAAGAATGTTTTAGTTCGTACATCTAATTCCGATGGATCTGTTGAATAACGGAAATAATTATCGGCATCGGCATATAATTCTAATCCGACACCGCTATACGGTACTCCGCCTTTTGTTCCCGCACTACCACTTAATGCAGAACCAGACCACAACAAGAATCCAGGATTACCTGCTGCGAATCCATCGTATCCTAACGATCTAACGTATCCGGTATTTTTATATCCAGATATCGCAACACCCGATTCCAATGTATCTGCTACATACAATGAACCGGTAAGCATAGAATAATCTCCGTCTATATAACGGTTACCTCCTTGCCATGTTTTATTGTAAACATAACTGATTAGTTTGCTACGTGTTCCTGCAACATTATAATATTCTATTTTGAATGAAAGTTGATTTGCTGCTTTGTGTTTGGTAGGTATTTCGGTTCTAATACGCGTATAGTTTGGCGTATAGCCAGGATCGTTGTCTGTTGTGGTTCTTATATCAGATAACTGCCAATCGCCGGAATCTATAACAAATATTAATACTGCGGTACCTGTGTTGTCTGCTTTAAAATTTATTTCGTAATCATCAACACGTACTGCAGCGCCGGCAATATCCAATTGACCGATTCGTTTTCCTATATTAACACCTAATTCTTGATTATAATAATCTGTTACATCATAGTTAAATGCCGATCCTGAAGCATATACATAAAGTTTAGGTGCTCGATTTGAACTAGTGCTAGCTTTTTCAGCAAATGCATCAAACTGCACTTTATACTGTGAATCCTTAATAAATTCTCCAGCGAATGACTCCGACACTTGAAACAAGTGAACTGAATTTTTTGCAGTTATGTCTGTTGCACTCGTTATCGCGGCTGCATTTGATAAAGATGATGTACTCCATGTTACTGTAGGAGCTGTGGTCTCCGTTCTTCCTTGAAATGTTCTAGCTCGCCAATATGTGTCAATTATACTCTGTGAAACGAATGAACCAACACTAATATCTGGATCGACTGAACTTGTGCTTGGAACAAATATTTCGGTTTCGATTAATTCTATATCATTTGCAAGTTCCCATGTACCTACCGTTCCTTTTCCAGATGTGTATATTTTAATTCGAGAAACATCGCCCGTTGCTGGTTCTAATCCTTTTATTTCAACAATAGCAACTGATTCAGAATTTTGTGTTGGAACATATGTTGGCGTTTCTTCGTAATCAATTGTATAAGAAGAAGGCTCAAATTCAGTGTATATGTGTTCCGATAAACTTTTACTGCTATATCCGATATAAGGTGTTTCTAGTTCTATTATAGAATCAGATAACACTTTTTTTATTGTGGCAGAATAACTTGTGTTGCTAATAGTGTATAATGCAGTAGGCTTTGGATTTTGTGGAGAAGCTACAGTTAGCGTTCCGCCTTTCATATCCGTATTAAATTTACCACCTGACACAACAGCAACCGGCGTATTATTTAATGACTGATATTGTATGGTACCTGTCGAATACTGTGGAAACTGGCTGATTGTATAACTGCGATCCAATTGCACAGAAACTTGTTCTTGCACAGTTACTTGTGGATCTTCTTCGAATATAATTTCAGATGCATTAGGAGATACCGGATTAACTGGTACTGTTCGAGTCCAACGAATGTTTGGTTTATCTCTCCATTCTGCCGGTACTTGACTTGCTTCGCCTACAATATTTACTACAGCATCTCCAGGTGCAGAATCTTCATATATGTAAATAGCAACTACCCGAGATTTATCTTCATCAACATAACTTATAATTTCGGAATATATCGGATCGCCATTATAATCTAAAACTTCGATATTGATACTAGAACCTATTCTCAATGAATCAGGCTTTCCTCGAAGCTTAAATAAATTCTTACCGGCCGTTAATCTTAATGGAAATTCAGATATTTGAAAGTAGTCCGGAGATAGGTCAGAATTGTCTTGTATGTATACAGGAATTTCTTCTAGATTTTGCCTAACCGCAGTTTTTCTTTTCATATGTATAATATCTATTTATTATAAATATCATACATGATTAATCTGGCTGAATTTATTAATCTTATTAACTTCTAGCAAATTGTCTACCATATCTCGCATTGAATCAACGTGTGAAATAATAATAGAAAAATCAAATTTAGTTCGTAGATATTCGAACAGATTAACTACCGATGAAATGTGTTCTGCGTCTAATGATCCCCATCCTTCGTCGATTGCAATAAAATTAGGTCTTGGTAATGCTGATACATTGATTAAACCAATTCGAATTGCCAGAGATGAAATAAATCGTTCCATTCCGCTCGTTAACTCTAATGGCCAAATATTATCTTCATCATACACGATATAACCATTAATGTTTTTTCCATCAGTTTGTAACACAATATTAAAATCTACAATCTGATTGAGCACATTGTTAATTTCAGATTCAATTTTAGGTATAGCTTTTGCTACTAAGTCATATGGAACACCGTTTCTTTTTACCGATTGCAAATAATATTCATATGCACGATATTCTGTTTCTATGCGTTTATATGTTTCTAATTGCGAAAGAGCATTAGCTTTTTTAGTTTTAGCAACTTCAATTTCGCCATGTTTCTGTTTTATGTTTCCTGACAAAACTTTTATCGCAAAATCAATTTCAGATATTCGTTCTTTAATCGCTTGTATCTCAGTTTCGATTTCAGCATTCTTTTCAATTGCAAATTTATTTTTAAAAAAGTGTTCTTGTCGTTCTTGGTTGGTTTCTAGTTCCGATTCTTTGGTTTGTAAATCACTTTCTATAACTTGTAATGCCAATTCATCTCGTTCTAATTTAGGAACATCAAACGTGTTAATTTTAGTTTGTAAGTCATTGTATTCGGTTAATTGCGTTTCATAGTGTTGATGCAATTCAATTTTATTTTGTAAATCTGTTTGTTTGATTTTTAACTGTTCTAATACTGCCTGATCTTCTTTAATCGTATTCTTGGCTTTTGTCGCATTTTGCACGAATACGTTAGATGTGCAGTATTGACAATCTGGATCATATTCGTGATCGGATAAATGATTGATTTGTTTCTGCTTGCCATCAATTATTCCTTGTGTTGTTTGTATTTCAGTGTTTAATTTTAGTGCTTGTTGTTTTAACTCTTGAAGCGTATCGAATTTTTCTTGAATCGTTTTTATATCATATGATTTCAATTTCTTTTTGTTATCAGATATAGTTTTTGAAAATGTTTCAATAAACGTTTCTTTTTCTTCCGCATCTGTTTGTAGTTGTTCAATAGCCTCAACTAATTGTGTTTCTTCCTGTGTTAAAGATTCTATAGAAGGACCGCTATATGTCGTTGCATGTTTTGATTCAATTAATTCCAATATTTTATCTTGGAGTTGTGATCTAGATGCATTTTGAATTGACTCCGAAGCTTCGCATTCAATGATATAATCTTTGTTTGCATTAATAATTGTGTCAGCTGAAGTTATAATTTCTGCAAAATCTGTCTTTTTATATTCTTTTAATTTACCGGAAGTTTCTTTAATATCTTCAGCAGCTAATTGATAAAGTTGTTCGAACACAGTAATATCTAAAAACTGCGAAAGCAAGTCTTTTCGTTCTCGTTGCGATTTATTGATAAAGTTATTGCTGTCATTTTGCAATGAAAATGCTGTTAATATAAAGTCATCATATGTACCTAGATACTTTCTGATGTTCTTGTTAGTTTCACTACGCTCTTCTCCGTTTAAATTTTCTGAATCAGAATAAAAATTAACATTAACTTTCACGTGTCCGGATTTCTGTGTTATTCCTTCTCTTTCAATGGTATATATTGTATCATTGATTTGAAATTTAAATATTCCTTTAAAGGTTGAACATTTATTATTTAACACTTCTTTTGCTTTTCCGGTTTTACTACATTTGTCAAATATAACATATGTTATTGCATCTAATAGTGATGACTTACCAGAAGTGTTAGGTGCAAATAACCCGGTTACATCTGTTATTTTACTGAAATCAATTTCATTGCCAGAACCATATGAAAACATGTTTTCAAACTCAAATGATATCGGAGTCCATGTGACGTGACGAACTTGATCAAGTATAGGTAATTTAGAATTTATTGTGCGATTGATATGTCGAATTGCATCTAATTCTTCTGCGGTAGCTTGTGGATAATTATATTCAACAAAATCAGTAATTAAGTTGTTTTGATATTCAACGTCTCGAACATTTCCAATATTAATATTTGCGGCAGTACCAGTTGCTGCATTAGTGTTAATTCTTTGAATAGAAATGTCTTGAACTGAATATTTAGATCGCAGAGCAGTTATAAACTTTTTCATGTCTGCGGCATCTGTATTATCAAACTTGACTCGTATTCTAGGTTTATTAGGCATACGAGTAGGATGTTTTATGATTTGTGCTCCTTGAACTTCGAAGGTAACATAACCGTAATCATTTTCAATTTGAACGAAATCTGCGGTGCATGAATCTACATCCCATACCAATATTCCGTGATCTAATGCTTCTCCATGATTCTGTTGGATGAGTGACCCGGGATATGCTATTGTTTTTTCAGAATTTAAAAACTGAGCCGGTTTGTGAATATCTCCTAGCAAAGTCATATCATGTCCGGCAAATAAATCAGTAGTTACATGTTCGTTGGATATTTCATAACCAATATCTGTTTTAGCTGAATGCACAGCACCATGGTGTAATGCAATTTTACGATATTCAGCATCAAAACTTTTTGCATTAATATAATGCTTTGGTTCTACATCGACTGCCATATGATTCCAAGTGATACCTGCAAAATCAAATAATCCATTGTCTTTAACAAAAAATACATTTGGATTCTTAATCATGTCCAGCACCGGAGATAATGCATCTTCTCGATAAGTGTTATTCAGATTCATGTCGTGATTCCCTAGAATAACAATCGTAGGAATATCAAAGCCATTGAAAAAATTAGTTAGCATTCGAACAAGCTCCGGAGACATTTCTAGTTTGCTGTGAACAATATCGCCAGTAACTACAGCAATACTATTAGCAGTGCTTGTTCGACTAATGTAATTGAACATGTTTTCAAACACAGAACGATATTCCTGGTGTCGCTTCAATGTTCGTATGTGTACATCAGATATATGATATATTTTATCAGCTCGTTCTATACCACAATCTATATGTTTTATTTCCATAATAATCCTAATTTATATTCTGTTAGTTTGGCAAATGTCATTGGTTCCGTTTCATCTATTAATTCTGTAATCTTTTCAAAACCTAAATCAGACGGATCTTTGTCTTGCATTTCTACTAAATACACATTTAATCCTTCTGCCATGAATTTTTCACAGATCGATAATGCATTTCTAATTGCATCATGATCTAGACATATGTATATGTTTTTTACGTGTTCTTCTATAATCTTTTTTTGTAGTGCGGGTTGTATTATTTTTCCAAATAATGGTATTGCATTTCTTTTAATAGCCATTGCATCAAATGCGCCTTCGCATAAAACAATTGGTTCATTCCAATTAATCATCATTCCGAATCCGATTATATCTTTTGATACTTTTGGATTTTTATGCTTGTTTTTGTCTGCAGAATAATAAGCTCGACTTACAAAATAATTTAATTGTCCTTCGCAGTCATAACTAGGAATAATTATTTTTCCGGAATATGGACCATCTTCACAATAACCAATCCTGTAACGAATTATATCAAAAACTGTGATACCTCTATTTTTTAGATAGTATATTGCGTTGCGATAATCCGGAGTATTTTTTGTGATCCATAATGGTTTATATGCATCTGGTAAATGTAGATCTTCTTGAACTTTAACAGTTGGTTCGAAATCTCGATACTTGCCAGCATCTATTATTCGATTCAGTCTGTCAAATGTTTCTTTGGGAAGATTTAATTGTTTGAATAATGTTTGTATGCTTTTACCTTTTCGGTCTGATATCCAACAATGCCAAGTATAATTACCTTGTTCATCTGGAATACTACGTACTTCTAATTTAGGTTTATAATGTGATACAAACGGAGAAAAGAATGCGATGTTACCACCTGATGTAGATTTTCCTTTTCCTAGAACAGATTCTAATAACTGTATTAATCTTAGATTCTCCATATATAAATTATAATATATAAAAATCTGAAGAAATCAAAAGATCATGGTTATCCGAATTAATAATATATAATATTAATATAATAATTGTCAGACACATTCATTATCATTTCTGGTCCAACGATCATTAATCATTAATTCAAATAATTAATTATCATTTAATAATATATGAAAAAAATAATCTTTTAATTTCACAATTCCAAATATTATTCAAAGAATTTTTTAGGATTGTTAGGTTCTTCACCATTTTTCACGCATTCGGCTAACCATTCTTCAGGTATTTGTTTTTTAGCTACATGTTTTATACCTAGCTTCAGAGCATATGCTTCATACGTAGTTTTACTTGTTTTTGATATTTTTTGATTTGGATTCTGGAAAACTATTCTTAAATCTACATCAGGGTTTGACAGCAAAATATGTTTCATTTTTTTGCGATCCGTCGCTGTCCACCGCCCTTTAGTTTCAATATACATCAATTCACCGTTTTTCTTGGTAAACACAAAGTCCGGTGTATATTTAGATTTCTGTTCTGGTACAGTATATTGTAATGTTTTAGTTTCATAATTAACCGGATAATTTGCTTCGGCGATTTGTTCAGAAACTTTCAATTCTAAGCCTGATCGATATCCGTATTTATATGCAGCTTGTCGTTGCTTGCTACCAGCAGTATGCCAATGATTTTTTCTCATAACTTGTTAATTTATTTTTTTTATTCTCTACTGAAAGACTTCGAGTCTCTGATTTCTGGTTTTACTAGATATATTTTATGTTCTGTATTTTGCCATCCAATCTCGCCGGGCATAAAGTCTAACTGATCATCACCGGCAATTTTTAAGATATGATTATATGTAGATAAATATACACTTTCTTCCCCCCAAAACTCTCCGTAAAATTGATTGATAAATGAATTAATCGGCCATGAATTACCTTGATATCTTATAGTTCCTGGAGTATACATAACTGAGTCGTTTATATAATCTAACCATCGACCTCCCCATTCCGATTTATTGTAATATCCAGTTCCGAGAGAGCCAGCGCCGGCATCCATGTCTTTATAACCTGCGTTACTTATTTCTGATAACATCGATGACCAACTACCTTTAAAGTGCTCTTTCAGCAATGTATCAAAATTAATATTTCCCGGTATCCACCAACCGCCTTTATTTTTTTGTGCTGCCATTTGATCCATGTATTTTATAACAGCTACTAACTCATTCCATGATTTAATTGAATCGATACCAGCTTTATATGTATCTTCATATGTCATTGCTCCAGCCGATCCAGCATACAATTTTCCTACGATTTTCTGTGTTTTAGAAAGCTTTTTATACTTAAAATCGTCGGCATTAAAAACCAAATGTGTTGTGGATCGGGGACTCCACTCATCAGCTGACTGTTCGCTAATAAAATATGGTTTTAAATCTTGGAATTTGGAAGATCCAAATGCTGAATGAGCTATTGCCTTTTCTCGATACCATTTCGGATGATATACTATATTTTCTAGTTTACTTGGTATTTGTTGTTTATTATAAACGATTTCTGAAATTTCCATATCAAACACTGTACTACCATTAGATTTTTTTGTATACCCATATACAATATATCTTTTAGATAAATCCTGGCTATTTAATACTCGCAATGGATATGGGATATATTTTTCTCCGCCACCATATGATTTTTCAATTTTATATTCGGGATATTCTTTTAACCATATACGCTGCACAATCCAGTTACCAACTAAATATGTTTTACCGAGCTTGAAATTTTTAGCTACCGGTGTAGTTTTCCAATTTGTAAGTTTTTCACGCTCAGCGCTTGATATATTATCAGAATCTTTTACAGTTACCGTTGATCCAGATGATTTTTTCTTGTCGGTACTAGTTGATCCAGATGATTTTTTCTTGCCTGTACTAGTTGTTGTCTTGTCGGTATCGGTTGTTGTTTGATCGGATGATTTCGCCGACAATTCACCTTTTTCATTAGTTTTTACTCGTTTAAGTTTCGAAATATCTTGTTCTGATATTACAACTGATTCTTGCACTCTAGCAGCTGTAGGAAGATTATTCCATTCTGTTGCTAATGCTTCTCGAAATTTACCATCAATTTCTACAATATCTTCGTCATCAACAGTAAATGAGTGTACATCTGAAAATAGTTGTTGAAAATATGTTGCAACCGTTATAGTTTCCTTGTTTAAATTGCCGTTCCACCCAGTACTGGCATTAAAATTAGTAGTTTTAAATTTATTTATATCAGTTTTAAACTCACCAGAAAGAATATCCATTACACCACTTAATGTAAAATATTCATATAAAGCTTTTTGTAGCAATGCACCATCAGTTAAATCACCAGCTTTTATCATCTGCGATTTTGCTACTGCGGGTTCTGGCGCCGGAGTTTGATGTATTTTAACTAGTTCAGATAATTGTTTTTCCGAAAATACTGCAGACCCGTTACTCAATGTTCCCCATTTCGGCTTACCTTTTTTATCTACTAGATCTTTTTGATTTACGTCATCTTTTCTGATACCAGATACACGATAAAAAGATTTTCCTTTATCATCAGATTTTGCTATATCATCTTCTGCAGTTTTAAATGCATCTGAAATAAACCAGATCCATTCATTGCTATCTATTTGTGGATCGCCGGATAATGCTTTATAATTCGATCCTTTTACAACTACATTGTACAATACATTTTTTATTTGATCAACACGAAAATCATTGGATTCTGAACGTTCATCTCCTTGAGCAACAGATTTAAATCTCAAAAATATACGATTATATTCCGAATCAGACTTTTGTGGTAATTCTTTATTTAATTTGTTAAAAAATGCAGTATCAGTTGGCTTAAATTGACCCAAACTAGATCCAGATCCTACTTTAGAAATAGTTGTCTTTAACCGTTTACTTTGTTCAAACAAATTATCACGTATAATTGTTTCTAATAATAAAATGTTCCAATCTTTCATTCCGTATCCATTTTTATATAAATATACATTACCAATCAATCATGACCATATTTCCGTTCCACAACATCACATTGCTAGTTCGAAAATCTAAATCTAAATCTAAATCAGTAATTCCAGTTTTTTGAACGTCTTGTTGCAACGCTCTTAAAAAATTAACTAGTTTCATGTCCGTGTTACGAGCACCATCCGCATCTAGAAAATCAAATATTGATACTTCCCCGCCCTCATTGCTAGCATATTCTTGATACTGTTTAATAAAACTATCAATAGCAGCTGTATAAGATGCCGGTAAAGGATCGGCAACACTCATAATATACATGTTTTTCCCATCCACATAATACACAGGAATAAATGTGGAAAATTGATCATGACGACCAACTATAATTTCAGCAACACGATATTCTTCGCGTTCAGTGGTTATCTTAAACAAATAATCTTCATCATTAAATTTATATATACGACCATTGTCTCCGCGATTAAAAAAAGAAAATTGTTTTTCTTTTATCATGTTTAACAATCGTTTAACATCTTGTTCTCTCATTTCTCGTATCAATGTGCTTAATCGTATCATGGCTTAGGTGGTAAATTTTTGTCTAGATCTATTCGAACTAAAAAGTTAATATCAACATCATCTCGTTTATGTATAGGTTGAGCTAGTTTTGCTACTGCTAACAATTCATTGCGATCATTGTATAATCCGATTGTAGTTATATAAGGTTTAAAGTCTGACCCAGTTGCAAAAGATTTAATCTGCTCTTTGTCATCTTTAAGTGTGGTCGGATTCGAAGAAATATTGAATACTCCTTTATCAACACGAGTGATAACATTCATCTCATATATACTAACCGTGCTTTTATAACTTGCAGTAAACGGAGAAGCTAAAATGTATTCATAAGCATAATCTAAACTAGATATAACTGCTATTCCTTGTGGTTCGAATATATTACCTACATGATTAGTTTGTATGAATCCTAATGTATCCTCGTTACGGTCCGATAACGCACTTATGTTGCTAGTTGTAAGTGACTGGTTAAATATTCTTACTTCATCTATAACACCCGTAAGATTTGATGTATTTGTGGTATAACCGCCTATTTTTACCGGATCGGTATTATTAATATATGCACTCTGCGTAAATGAGTTGCTAATATTAGCATTTAATAAATTGCTTGACGCAGATGCATGTATAGACCCATCAATATACAATTCAAACACACTGCCGGTTTTTTGGCAAAGCACATGAGTCCAATCTGTTACTGTGGCTGAACTTGTTACTTGTGTTATGTAATTGCTAGCTCCAGCTACTGTAGCTATAACTTGGTTACTACTACTTAATTCTAATTTAAATGGATACTGTGTTTGTGCCGAAGCAGAAACTTTTCCTAGGATCAATTGATTGTCTGGCCCTGCATTGGATGCTGAAACGAACAAAGAAACTGCATAATCATTGTCACGATCATAATTTCCTCTAATCTCAGATTCAATATATCCAGCACCATCAAACTTAGCAGCCAAACCTATAGATTGAGTTGCTCCAGTTACAGTCGGTACACCAGGCACATATATTACTCCTGCTGAAGTATATGAAATTCTAGATGTATCAAAATATTCATTGAACCCTTCATAGTATTTTACACCACTCACAATGGAACCTGTATCATACAAGGAATCATATAAATTGCCATATACATCGCTTCGTATAGCTAAACTCTTTGTAACCGGTATACTGGTACCATGTATAACATCATCAATTTCTGTATCTAATTGAAAAGAGCCTCGTTTAACTCCTTCTCCTATTTTAATTTGTGGAATAGAAAAAACCGAAGCAGAATCATATAAAAACTTGTTAGTTCGGTTGATATCATTTTGTCCGAAACAATTATACGGTTCAGATTTTTTATTGTAAAATAAATGATTTACAGAATAATATGTTATAACTTGATATGATCCATCAATATTCGTAGCATCGTTAAAAGGCACTGTGCTGCCTATACCAGGAACGTTTTCTGTGTATATCCCTTGAAGTGGTAACGCACTTCCAGTATCGGAGCCAGAATAGAAAGTCCATGTTTTATTTGCTACAAACGGATTAACAGTTACATCAGACTGTTTAACACGATTATATGTTTTCGCAGTTACCCGATCTACATTTTCTAATAAATTGATAGTTGACATACAGTAAAAACCCTGTTATACTTTATTATAAATATAACAGGGCCTAATTCAGTGGTTATGAATTAATAATCTAATTTAACACGTATAAGAGCTTCTCGGGAGAAAGATTTTAGTAATGGTTGACTAAGTTTTGCTACTGCTAACAATTCTTGTCTATTATTATATAATCCTATAGTTGTTATATATGTTTTAGGATCTCCAATAAATGTGCTTTGTGCAATAACTCCATCTGATCCGGTAGTATATGTCGGGTTATTTGAGAAGTTATATTGTCCATTTTTAACACGAACGAAATAATGTGTGCTAGTAATTTTTTGCGAATTACGTGCTTGGAATCCCGAACTAGATCCAGAGATAGAATGATACATTGCAAAATGATTGTTTCCTTCTGAATCAGAAGTTACATTAGTATCAAATGCTAATACCTGATCTAAACGATTTCCATCTAATACCATTACTCCATGATCTGGATAAAATTTACCGTAATAAACTGGTGTTGCTGGAGTATAGACACCTGATGACAATGAACCAGAAACGATATTATAAACTCGGCCAGATGAACCAACTGTCGCGTCTGCAACCGTAGAATCATCAATAAGAGTAACTTGCGTACCACTCACTGTTACAGAACCAGTTGCATTAGTAGCTCGTGATGAAATCTGTAACAATGGTAACTCAAAATTACCTTCATCTAATCTTTCTTTAACTCGATTTCTTTTTATATTAACTACATATACTGAATCAGTTGATCCAGAATCTGTTGTAGTGAATCGAGTTGAAGTTGGTTCCAACAATAAATTTCGATACTGAGAATAAATTGCTTGCGATGCTGGAGTTTGGTTAGTTCCTAGGTTAGACGACCCGCTTCCATTTGCATTACCATAAGCAATTGAAAATTGAACTGCTGCTCCATCATTAGCAGGAGCATCTTGATATACATCTGTATAATAACGACGCTGTGATGTTGTTTGATCTGAAGAAGTAAAAAATGTAGTAAGACTACCTAGGTTATCACTCCAAAGTCCCGCAGTTACAGTTTCTTTAACATTGTCGACAACATCTTCTGCTAAATTAAATGTCGAATATGTTTGATTGCTAGCAACTGTGTTTGTTGTGCTAGTAGCGCTAGTAGCAGCATTTGGATCGATAATAGTTCCAGCTGCGATTGCTTCTTGTAAACCAGCAGTAGTTGCAAATCTTCCAATAGACCCCGTATTTGTTTGTCCTAGCTTCGGAAGTTGTTTTAATTCAAGTATTTGTTTCATTGTATTCATTTCCAATTTTCGCATATTTTATGATCAAGCGGTAACAGATTGTGTTGCTGTATACTGATTAACCGTTAAATTAATAGTAACACTTCCTCCTGTTTCATTACCTACAATTGTAATAGTAGCAGTCTTATCTTCCAATGTATTTATTTTACCAGTAACTTCAAATACAAATCCTACTGCAGAAACACTTTGTGCATCTTGATTTAATCCAACAACAGTCGGTTGAATATTGCTATTAGCAATTGGCTGAACTACCGATAAATCTGCTACAGTAGAATCAGACAATATTGCAGTGTATCCGTATTGTGAATTTCCATTTAAAGAAGTATTAGGAGTAATTATTGAGCTAGCACCACCATTTATTGTAATCGACGTGTTACCAACACTAACCACAGGAATAGCAGTTGTTTGTTTTGGTAATGTTAATAATTTATAACGAAGCGCTTGTGTTTCATCTGGTAAGGCTTCTGTTATCGGCAATGCTTCGATAGCAGCACCATAATAATTACTTCCTAATGGGTGATCTGTATTCCATAATGCATAATCAATTTCATCATCGCCTAATGCAAACTGTGTAATATTAAATGCAGCATCACCTGAAGAAAGTAGTTCTCTTCCTTTTAACGTCAATATTGCATCGACTGTTACAGAACTATTATCTAAGTATCCCATTTTTTACCTTTTTATATAAATATAGTTATTTTGAATTTCTAGTTGACTGAAAAGTTTCCTGATGAATTATTTGTTGATTGAAAAACAATCTGATTTGGATTAGCATCAATTATTTCAACAACCGGACCTCCATCTACCGTATCTTGTGAATCAATATTGAAGCCCGGTGATGACATTGCTGATCCATTATAATATAAATTAAATAGTCCTTGTGGCAAATAATCTTGTATTTGTGCCGGACTCAATGTTGCAGAACTACCGCCATATACCGAACCTCCATATGTACCAGATCCATACACACCTCCGCTACTAGGATTTGACGTGCTATATATTGCAGAAGGAACTGCAGTTGTTACAGATGGTAACACCGCATCACTATACCAATACGGAGATGCTGACTGAACGAATGTCGATCCAGACAAATACACAGAATCATATGAATATGGCACACCGTTATAAGCAAGATCTGCATTAGTTCCTGCAATATCAGCTGTGTATTGAACAGATACATCAGAATTTAAAGTTGTTGGTTGTGCATTAACCGTAGCTTCATAATCATTTACATCAGAAAATAACACATCGTCTTGATCTAAATCAATTGTTGTATTATATGTGAATGATTCTGGTACCGCAGTAGGTAAAGCAGTATCTTTGCTTCGTTCTAAAATATTTGGTTGTATCAATAAACCAGTTAATTTATCTGTGCGAGCAGGCAACAATTGTAATAACTGCTGAAAGAATGACATATCAAACAAAGTGAATATTTTGATATAAGCATTCATGTCATTGTTTTGTGAATACTTTTTCCAATATCTCTGAGCATATTGTACTAAACGAGGATAAGAACGATCTTCAGTATCTCCTGGATCACCTATATATTCATCTAAATATGTTTCTCCCAATTGTGCAATTATATCTTCATCAATCATTGTTTGTGGAGAAAAATATACCCCGAGCTTTTTGCTATCTAATGGAGCTTTATCGTATTGACTTCTTTCTGCTCGAGTTTTTACATCTAATGTTCCTATTAACTCGTTATCTTCTAAACGAATTTTATTGTCGTCATATGTTCCCGCTGCAATAGATATGCCGTCATAATAATATGTCTCTTCCAATGAATCATATGGTTCTGCATTAGTCCAAGATGCGAATGAAGCAGATATTCCTGTTTGTCTAGGTTCAACTCCTTGCAAACTCGCGGTAGCAGTGTGATCTATTTTTTGATTTAATGGTACACGGAATACAAGTTCATCGTACGCATCTGAATTACCATCATATGCTCCAGGAGCTTTAGTGTGATTTTCAAATGGATCTGTATTCAAAGAACTTGACCACAATCTCAATTCTTGAAGTTGACCTTGCAATCTAACTGCACCGCCACTAGTACCACCTAAAGTCATAGTACCGGTACTACCAAATGATATTCCGGTGTCTGATGCAGACGCAGCTGCAACTATTTTTCCATATTTAGATCGTTTAGCAATTAATTCTAAATCTGAACCATTTTGTTTTAATACGGT
>Ga0070753_1000216_pt1 | contig 36234 bp, 55 predicted proteins | sample VirMetDEL_Aug_31_FD_77441 | JGI IMG/M metagenome (GOLD analysis project Ga0070753, IMG submission 77441) | Aqueous microbial communities from the Delaware River and Bay under freshwater to marine salinity gradient to study organic matter... | ecosystem: Environmental > Aquatic > Marine > Coastal... | reverse complement strand
TGCGACTGCTGAGCCCACTTGAGCTGATCGTTGGACGGGTTAGCGTATTCAACTAGCTGAGCTGCCTCAATAGCTGTCTGGTAGATAGCCTTTTCCTTGTCAAGCACGAACCGAGTCTTATCCCACTTGAACCAGCCAAGATCTGGAACATACTTATAGTTTGACTGCATAAAGTGGATAAGCCGGTGTGCGTTTGCTGCATCAGTGCGCCCATAAGTTCCAAAACTTTTGATGTAAAGATTTATCATGTCATTGATTGACAAATCCTCATCAGCGGAAGGCTCCCCAAGGGCGCTGGTCGGGTCGCCTGTGAAAAAATCCGAGTGGTCGTGACGGCGCAATTCTTGCGATAGCTTGTCTTCGCTAAAGCTTTCGACTCTTGCGACGGCCCACTGGTTAGCCCCTCGGAGCTCGTTCTGGTTCATCTCTCGCTTTGTAGGCTGAGCTAAGAACTCTTGGAATCTTTCAGCGGTCAGGGCTACTAACTCTTGCGCCGTGTTCTCAGTCAGGCATCCATTGCGGTGAGCTGCGTTGATAAGCACCAGTTGCTGCAGTAGCCAGCCGTGCCTAGACTTTGGAAGCTTGATGCCTGGGCGTACTTGCGAGAATAGCGTTGGCGTGAACTGGCAATCAGAGTGGGCAAACTGCCAATCATCGTGAGCCGATACCAGCTCGTAATCTTCTGGCATCTTCATGTCAGAAGTAAAGCCGTGTGCAATCAACACATCGTTTAGCTCATCGATGCTCACTGGTCGCCAGTAGTCGGGCAGGATTGAGATTACATCTACGGGGGTTTGGGCATCCTTGTGGTTACGAGAACCCGGCACCCTGAAGATTCGTGGGAGGTCGAAGACTGAGTCGACCTGCAAGCCCTGAGATGCTGCAACAAACTTGACAAAGGCTCCCCAGCGATACAACAAGCCGTGCATTAAACCCGGGTCTTGCTCTTCGTCTTCGATAACCCAGTATGGCTGGATTCCATGACCTGAGTAGATAGTGGCAGCTGGCTCTACGCCGATGAGATCCGTGAGCAGCTGAACCAGATCTCTGGCCTGCTGGACTGAGCCCGCTCCGCCATCCTTGTAGTCGATGTCAGCAAAGACAGCAGCAAGTCTGGTGATGTCTTTAGCTGTAGCTCGACCTTGAACACTGGATGGGTTTATCTCAAACCAGATGTTGTTAGAGAGAGAGTCGAGCGCATCGACGACGCTGGCGACGAGCTCGACTTTGATTGTTTTGGCAGAGAACTTCTGCACTGAAGATTGGTAACAGATCGTGACGTTGTCATCGTCAGAGCGACCTAAGCGGCTAAGTAGTTCTTGAAACTGGGATGGTGAATCCACTTTGCTCCTTTCAGAGATGAGAAGTAGGGGCTAGGCAAGAAAAGAGAAAGAACCCTAGCCCCTACTTTTTTAATTAGAAGGTTAGTGAGGCGTTGACTGTATCGACGCTTTCACCAATTTGCTCTGCAATCTCCTCGGCGGTAAAACCGTTGGCCTGCAGGGTCTCTGCTACTTTAAGCTGCTTCGCGCTTAGTGTAGCAATCTTAGCAGAAGAGACTTTCTTGGCACCCATGGACGCCATAACCTCATCAACTTCTGGGTTCGTTGTGGCAGCTGAGAGCTCAATTGAGTACAGCTTCACATCGTTGTATCGCTTGTTCTGCGATGGCTTGGTTCCGGACAGGGTAATCTTGAAGCCCATACCAACCTCGAAGGTCTTGAAGCCCTTCTTTGCTAGCTCTTCCTTAGCTGCACGCAGCTTCTGGCCGAAGAGGAAAACGCGGCGCTTGCCGTCATCATCTGGGTCGGAGGGGTCGGCGTACTCAGTCGACAGGGTTACCTCGATTTGCATCTTTGGCTTACCGTCGTCCCAGTACTCCAGCTTGGTTGGATCTTCATAGTTACGTACCTGTACCGCACGCAGTTCAGCGATGGTGCCCTCGTAAGAGTCACCAACAGAGCTGTCCTTGAAGGACAGTGATGGGGAGCCCCCGCCTGTGAGTAGGTCGTCTACTCCTGGAAGGTCTCCTGTAAATGCGTCTACCATATTATTTTCCTTAGTGTTTATAGTTTGTTATGGAAGCAACGACTCTACGTCGTTGTGTTCGGTCTGCTCATAGCGACGACAACTAAAACAAAAGCTTGCCTTAGGTGCCTTCTCTATGATTGCATCCCATCCCACTATCTCAGCTGCATCAATCATTGATTCCAACTGGGCTAGTGAGTCGAGAGCAAGCTGCTTATCGTATCGCATGATAGCGACAACAGCTTCCTCTAGTTTTCCCTCCCGAGGGAGGAAACTTAGTGAGACGTGCGTGACGTCAAATCCTTTTTGCTCCCAGCCGTAGCCGTAGAGCATAGCCTGCACTCGGTACTGCTGCTTGACTTTGCCTCTGCGAGCTTCGCCCAAGGCGTTGGCACCGACGACCTTCCAATCGTTGACGGTGCCGTCCTGCCAAGCGAACATGTCGCAAGAGCCACCGAGCTTGAGGTCTTTGTATTCGTGAACGTGCAAGCGCTCTTCAAGTTTGTATTCTTCTGGCCAGCGATCATTGAAACCATGCTCAAGCTGGTCGTGCACAGCGGTGCCGATAAATGGGTACCAAGAGCCGTCGATGATCCTGGGCTTGAGTGCGAGCTTTCTTGCTACGCACTTGCGACAATCCATTCCGACTTCGGAGATACCTAGCTGTACCTGCTTGGAGCGCTCAGTTACAAACAGCTCAGGGATTCGTGTCATCCAAGTGTTTGCAGCAGCTAGCGCAACCTCATCTGTTTTTGTTGGGTCGCCATCAAGCAGTTTGATTATCGCCATTACTCCGTCTCCGTCTCGCCGGTAGCATAAGCGACTACCTTGCGACTAAAGTCTATACCCCTTGCGCCATCGAGTAGGGCGCGGATTGTTTTGTGCCTAGATGCAGACTTCTCTGCAATAGCCATGTCGATGGAGTCTTTGCTGAGTAGGTGCCAAATCGTAACCTTGTGCATGTTGGATGCACGGTGAATGCGGTCTTCAATCTGCTCAAGCTTGTCGGGGTCGTAAGGCAAGTCGAGCATGATTAGGTCATCAGCAATGTCGAGGTCGATACCAACACCCATGCCACCGGAGAGCAGGATAATGCGCACTGGGTCATCTGGGTCTTGGAATCTGGCCTGAGCATTTGCTTTGGCGTTAGCAGTCATGTCACCAGTTAACATCAGGGTGGGGACATTTAAGATTGCGAGCTCATCTCTGAGCCAGTGCAGAGTCTTGACGAACTGGCTCGCGATGACAACTTTGCCGTCGATGCCGAGATCCTCCAGGTAACCGCGCTCACTCAGCCACTGAGTTACCCACTCAAGCTTGTTACTGCCAGCCTCAGTGTAGGTGGCCATCTGCCTAGCCTTGATAGCAAAGGTCATCAGGGCATTGGGCGTGTGAACTGCTTCGATGAATGCCTCTTGCTCTGCCTCACGATACAGCTCACGCTGTTCCTTGGTCATGGGTAGCTCGATGAAGTGGTAGGTCTTTGGTGGTAGCTGTGGCAGAACCTCTTCTTTGGTGCGCCGAATGACTACACGCTTGTCTGTCTCGAGCCAGCTCGATGGACTGCGCATGCTTCCAATCATCTTGACCTTGCGAGTCTTGGTTACCTGTCGCTCATAGACATTAAAGTGCTTCTCAAGCCAGCTCCAATGGTTCTCTGGTGCGAGCGCCGGATTGAGAAAACGCCATGTGCCGTAGCGATACTCAGGCTTGCCACGATCTGGCGTACCAGATACAGCTATGCGTATGGGGTCTGATGGGTCATACATCTGTAGCTTCAGCAATCCTTTCCAGAAGTTAGTCAGCTTGTTTGGCGTGGTGATAGGTAGCACGTTGTGCGATTCGTCGATGACGACTGCACTCCAGAATGGTTCGCCTAGTGAGGGGACGCGTGGACGCCCCTTTACTAGCGAAACAGCATCGTGGTTAGCTACTACTACTATCGGGGCCGTAGCTGGCGAGGCAAGAGCAGACGCCAATAAGGTGTCCTTCTTTGTTGATGAACCAGTGCCCAGATCCACCACAACCGTTTGTGGGTATCTCGGTAAGACGAACTGCTCTATCGTCCTGATCCAAGCGCTTCTCACATTTACAAGAGGGGTGAGAATGAGAATGGCGTGGCTGTCCTTCGGGTTGAACAGGTCTAGTTCCTCCAGCCCACTCAGCACCTCCAGCGTTTTCCCCAATCCAGGTTGGTCTGCTAGCAGTACGCGCTTCTTCTCTACTATCTGCTCCACTGCTTCCCTCTGATACGGGTACAGTACTGATTCCTTTAAGTTGGTCAAATTCATCCTTCCAGTTTTCTTCCGCAAAGTTTGCGATGTCTGCAATCATTTGCGGGGCGACTAGCCCGAACCAGTCGGGGTCTTTTTTGTGTATGTCGTATCCTGTTTGGAAGAACTCAAGTGCATCGATGAGTCCAAAAATCCAAGCATGTGCTTCCTTACCCTCTTGGGGTGTGTAACGCCTTTCTAAGTTAGGCATTTCGTCTCCTTCGCATTTGTTTACGCTCGCCGGGGCTCATGCCTCCCCAGATGCCTTCATCTTCATTGAACTCGATTGCGTATGCAGCGCAGTCCAACAAGATCGGGCAAGTCTTGCAAGCCTTCTTTGCTGTTCTCATGTAGCTAAGCGGGTGGCCTAGCTTCGGGTCTACTTCGGGAAAGAAGAGGTCGGGCGCTTGAGCACAAGGTATGTGGTCAAGGCCGACATCTCCTACTTTCTTGGCTAGTTGTAGCCAAGCGCGTTGTTTCTCATGGTTGGTAAAGAATCCAATCTTGCCGGTCATCAGTCGACTTCATAACTGCAGTACTTGCAAATGTTTACTTCACCTTCGCCACGCGAAGTTGTTTCGTAAATGCGGTTGCAGTCCCTGCACATGAAGTGTGTGTCACTCATTGTCAAAGTCATCCATGATCTCTTGTTCTTGCTGAAAGTCGTATACTTCGTCGCAAATACACCCAGTAGGGCGCTCGCAAAAAAAGCAATAATCTTCGTCCGGTTCTTCATATATCTTCCTGTAGTCTTCATCGCTGTCGGGCCAATCCCCGTTTCTTTCAAATAGAATTGCCATCTTCAGCTCCTGGAGTCATCTCAAAGCCTTCAAGGCATAGTGTGCAAATGTCGTTTTCTTCTGACCAGCCATCGACAAGAAAGAAGTGCTCACAAGAGGGGCACCGGTATACAGCGTGGTCGCGGTCTACCTCTACCTTCTTTTCCATTGCTCCTGCTCCTCCTCGATAGTCTCAACAGCCATCTCTGCACCTACTTTTCTAGCCGGAGTGAGGCTGTTGGCTCGCATCTCAATGCGAATCTTTGCTGAACTGAGTGCTCGCCGTGAGCCCTCACGAATACCCATCTCGAATGCCTCATCCAATCGCTTGGAGTAGAGGCCATCGATGATGTCATCGATAACATCTCTGATCCTTGGTCTCATGGTCTCTCCTCACCTAACATAAAGAAATCAAAGTCAATTGTTTGGGCAACCCACAGGCACCGGTCATCACCGTGTTCGGGGTGACCGAAGTCAGGGCTGTAGATAAGCATTTCGCCTAGCTCGTAGTCAATGCCCCATTTCTCATGGACATCATCACTCATGACGAAGTAGGTGAGCTCAGGGTTTACCTCGTGCTCGAGTTCCCTGTTGTGGATGCACTCGCAGAAGGGGTTACCCTTCTCTGGCTCGCGAACTCTTGCAAAGCTAATCATTAGTGCACCGTGAGCCGTGTCTTGCTGGTGCGCTTGTAAAGCTCTGGATACTCAGCAACAGGGAAGGTGGTCTTCACCGTGTCAGTAATCAGGGCTGTCTCACGCCAGCGTGCAATGGATGCGACCTTGGCACCATGAATGGTGAGTTGGTCAGCCGAGCCAATCATGTCCTTGATGATGGCATCAATCTCAGCCAGCTCATCAGTGAGCTTCTTCTTGGCATCGTAGATCTCGCCACGCTTGGCTAGCAGTTCGTTAGCAAGGGTGGCATCGGTAGCCTCGACCGACTTGGTCGATGACTTGGATTCTTTCGCCTTGGTTACTAGCTTTGCCTTGGCATCATCTAGTAGCTGGCGGTCGGTGGTTGCGTTACTCATTTAGTCTCCTTATACAAATTGGACGATGCGTGTGTCATCTTCCATGGTTAGTGTTGCGTGTAGCATCGCTGGTTCGTAAGCTACTACTTCAGCGAAGTCTGTGTCAACTCTGAACAGAAACAAATACTGGTCAAAGATTGCCAACTCGTAATCGTGCATCGAGGTGACAGCGATTAGCGAGGTCAGGTTTGCCGGTATGCCGAAGTGTCTGCATAGCCGTCTAACTGCCCGCTTGAACCGCCGTGGTGAATACCTTTTGCCGAGTCGTGTCGCGATCAGGTGGGGTCTGGCATCTAACTTCTCTGCCAAGCCCGTGAGGAACTCAGGGACTTCTTCGAATTCCTCATCATCGTTCATGGGCGTGTGCCGAAGAGAATCCACTCCAGCTCCTCCGTGTCACTAGTCCACCAATCATCGTCATCGGTGATGTCGAAGTATCGCTGTAGTTGCCTTCTGCTGTAGTCAAGGCGGATGTAGCTACTGGAATCGATGCCGGCTTCACTTTCAGGGTAAAGCGACATGAGCCAGGTGTCTTCTTCTTGCCAGACATTTAGTGCGATGCCTGCTGATTTGGTCATTGTGTCCATTTGGTTACTCTCTTTCTTGTAGTTTGCTATTCAGTTGTAGTAGACAATTTATCATACCAAGATGACATCTTTGAGGATTTGGCAAGCCTCAGACATAACAGATTCATAACAAGTGAATCAGTTCTTCTGAAGTTGATCTCGGGCTCGAACACCTCAAAGATTACGCTTGGCGGTTCAGTGCTACGAAGTAGGTTCTTTGCAATGGTGACAGTTTCATCTCCTCTGACCCACTTCTCTGAGTTGCCCTCAGCCGAAACGAGCTCCCACCGACCATTCTCAAGTGCTTCTTGTAGTAAATAGTTCAGTGAAGTTTTTTGCGTTTTACTCAATTGCACTCTTTCGATTGTGTTATAGTCTGGTCGTGACCTTGGTGGTTCTTGGTCATAGTTACTCCTTTCAGAGAAGTCCCCCGAGTTGAGAAATCCTCGGGGGATTTCTTTTATACAACCTTACTTGGTGGAACTTCTCCCACTGGTATCTCCATTATCTCTGCATCGGTTACATCATTCCATCCGCGCACAAAAGCCGTGGCTTTGCGAACAGCCCAAGTAATGGCAGGCCAATACTGAGCCGGATTGTCAACACGAGAGAAGTTCAAAGCCATGAACTCTTCTGCATCGGGGTTGTCAGAGCGGTGGAGATTCCATAGCTCCTCTGCCCATTCGTTCACCCTGTTGTGGGCATCTGATAGCCCTGATTGCTCAGTTAGCCATGTGCCATGTGAACCCCATGCATTCTTTGTCGTGATCTTGGCTAGTTCTGCCAAGTGCTCACGAGTCTTTGCATCGGTAACAGTTGAGCGAAGTGGGGTGGTGATGCCACTTGGGGGTGCAACATACTCGTATTCGACTGCACCATTCTTTTCAAGCCATGCCTCGATGTCGTCTTTGCGATACCAAGATGTGCCTCCTTGTCGGACGAATCCGAAGGGTGCTGTGTCGGTTCTCTGACGGAAATTTCGCAACTGATTCATAGTGTAACCAGTCAGGTCAGAGGTCTGGCGAGAGGTCAAAAGCTCGCCGTAGATTGGGTGATAATCGGTCATTTTGTCTCCTTACGGACGATGAGTAGATTTACAGTGCAATCCTACTCATCGTCATTGTGATTGTCAAATTGGGTTGTTTTTTTGTGGGATTGAGTTCCAATAATGGGTTTTGCCCAGTAGTTGTCGTTTACTTTTTGCGTTTCCTATTGAGCTCTTAAGAAGACACCTACTCATTACTATCCTACTCATGAGTCGATTAGCATTGAGTAGGTGTCTCTTAAGGCAACCTCATTGGAATTCGTGTCAAAGTGCACCTACGGCTTACGCCACTTGCGTCACTTCGGGGCCGGTGTGTAAGTTATAGTTCACTTCTCCGTCAAGGTGTTCGCCATACTCAGCGACATCAATTCGGGCATCTAAAATTCTTTCCGCTTTCTCGTAGTTGTCGGCATCAATGATCAATTCATAGATGTCGGTTACCACTACGCTGAAATTGAATTCGGGCATTATTTCACCTCCGTCAGTCCCTGAAAGCTAAGCTCATCGCCTTGCACTTTGGTTTGTAGCTTGGGCAGGTCGTCTAGGGACATTCTTTCCCCATAGCTAACCTCCTCAAGCAGGTCTTGTGCTTCTTTTAGGTCTTTGGCCTCAAACCAAAGCTTGCCATAGTCGCCTGTTTGGTAATACGTCATAAAGGTTGGCATTATAGATACTCCGTTCTTAGTCCATAGCCTTCGCATTGTTTGCATTCAGGGTTGCCAGAATCGGCACCCTCGTCCCACTTGTCTTGGTCAAAGCATTCGCATTCGATTTCGACTGCCATAAGCACCTGTTGGTCTTCTTCAGTCCACGGTTCTTCACAGACAAAGAAAGCAAAGCGGTTGACATAGTGGAATCCTGGCAAAAGCAGGTCGGCATTGTCACCGGTCACCCAAGTCCAGACATACTCTGCATCTTGGTCAAGGACAAACTCTTTCTCTGCCCCATAGGTTTCGAATTGCTTTTCACCTTTGGAGACATACTTGCCTATGGTGTTATCAATTGGCTTGTACTTTTCTATCCAGTCATCGTAGGACATTTCGCCCTCCCAAATAGCACCGCTTTTCACGGCCTCAAGGGTGTAATTGCCATTGTCGTTTCTCAGGTTGGTCATTAGTCCACCTCGTATTCTTTGTCTGTGTTTTCACGGATTTCTACATCGTCATAATCGTCTTCCAAGTAAAGGGCTTTCAGTTTTCTTGCTTGGTCAAGCGGTAGATAGTAATCGGTCACTTCTGTGCCCCCTACCCAAACTGTATAAGTGGTCATTGTGTTATCTCCTGTTCTCCTTCACATAGTGGGCAAAATGGGGTGCAATCAAAGCTCCCCGCGTGGTTAGGGCATTCGGTGGTCATTAGTTAGTCTCCTTTGCCCATTCAAGAGTCAGGGTCACAAAGTGCAACTTTCTTTCGTCGGTTAGTTCGGTTCTATAGATCAGGTCATAAAGCCTGTCCAATACCTCCCCGTCTGTCGTGTTCTCATTGGTGGTAAAGGTGTCGGTGTAGTTCATTTCTTTAGTCCTTTCAGGATTGTGTTTAGGTTCCAAGTTGCGTGGTATCCGCATAGGTAAGTTGGGGTGGGTTGCCCGTGCCAGACTGTCACGCTGTCGGGGCTGTGATTGTCGCTGTCGTATTGGCAAAAGTTAGGCATCTTGGGGTTCCATTTCTTCGCATAGTTCGTTGTAAGCGCGGTGGTATTGGTGGTGGTAATAGTTGTAAAGGTCGTAAGTCATAAGGCTGTAGATTGTGTTGCCCGTGTGCCCCTCTTCGCACCATACATCGGTGAATTCGTTGGGCATCTCTTGCCAATCTTTGACTATTTCGCTGTAGTAAACGGGGCAAGCGGAATCGGCGAATTCGTTCAGCAAGTCTTCGGGGTATTGGTTGCTTGCAAACTGTTCCCAATTGGCTTGTAGTTCCTGTTTGATGTCGGTGTAGTTCATTCTCATTGTTATCTCCTTTTCGTGGTTAGTAGTTTCGTGGGTAGTCTTTGCAAGAGTGGTTTAGGTCACAACCGCATTCCCAAAGGCCACACTTATAGGTGCAACTGTTGCAACTTGCAATTGCGTGGCCATAGGTAAATGCGCCGTCTTCAGGCCATGGGCATTCGTCGGCGTGTGCACAATCAGAACATTGAGGGGGGTAGCCCGCAAGCGGTGTCTCTGTTGGTAGGTAATTGTCGGCATCGTTGCCACAATCGCATTTGTGCATTTCTAAGGTGTTCATTGTTATCTCCTGTTCGGTTGGTTAGCCAATCCCGCCATCACTTGCATGAATTTTTGTGTCGGCGGTATTGGTTGTGTCTACTGCATTGATAAGTAGCATAGCAGATTAGTAGGGCAAGCGCAAATTAGCACCGCAAACACCGCATTGCATTCCACTCGTTGCTTCTAGTCGTAGCAAAAAAACACCGCCAGCACTAAGGGGGGAGTGCTGGCGGTGTTGGCTTGGGTTAGTCGAGCTGTTTCAGGCTGTCAAGGTCGATTTCTAGGTCGAAGTCCCTGCGCTTGCTGTACCAGCCCTCAATGTCATCCCAGTCAAGTGTGCGGAGGTTCTCTGCTACCTCACGGGCCTCCTTCTCGTTCTCTGCGTGAAAGTATGCCGTGAACATCTCAACTTCGCTGTATCGAATTTCGAACTCTGGCATTAGTCGTCAATCCATTCTGAGTCCGAAATGACTGCGGTTTGAATGCCGGCCCACAATTTGTATGACTTCTTGTACCTCTTTATGTCGGCTGGGTCTTCCTTGTCTGCGACTATGCGTGCATACGCATTGGCAAGCTCTTCGGCCTTGTCGCCTAGCGCCCTGTACTCGTCAAAAGTCAATTCGACTCTGATTCTGTTCATTTGGTTACTCCTTTTGTATCGGTTGGTGCCAGCTGGTTGCTGACATGAGTAGTTTAGCAGGTGCGCCGACATTGGCAAAATCACCGCAATGCATTCCAGTCGTTGCTTCTAGTCGGGCTGAAAAAAAGAGGGGCTCCTAAGAGCCCCTCTCCCTATTTGCCCAACCGATGGACAATTAGCGCTGTGATTGTAATCAGGATTACATCAACCAGCAAATTGAATCCGTTGTAGAAAATCATGCTAGCTCCGTAACTGTGTGGCCTACCTCGTCATCGTGCTCGAGGCAGTGGCACTCGCTAAAGTGGGTATCGTGTAGGACGCAGACTCCGTCCTCGTAGTAGGCTGCATACTGCTTCTCAGCCTCCTCTTCGTCCTTGGCCCAGATGGTTAGTGTCTCGATGTAAACGTTGAATTCGAACTGTTTCATAGTCCCCACGCCTTCCGGATTAGGTTCTGATGCCTGCTGGTAGTAGTGCTGAACTTTTCATTGTTCATCTTTGCCCTGATGCCGGAGGCTGTTGGGTATGCCTGGGCTATCTGGGTGCTGTAGCTGTAAACCTTGTACGAGCCCCATTCGTCAAGCAGCCCCATCATGGAGTTGCCACGGAATGGCTCAAGGTTGCGTAGTTTTGTCTCGATCTGTTCGTATGAATCCATGGTTTTGGTTGGGGGCCCCGGAGGGCCCCCGTCTCCTTTCTTATTCGCCGAGGGCCCAACGAGCCCAGAGTTCGTGGTTGCTGTCGAGGCGAGCCCCGAAGGTGCGGATGAAGTCAGCCAGGTCAACTTCCTCAGTTATTTGGCGTGCTTCTAGGATGTCGTTTACTGGCACGAGCACGTCGTGGTAAAACATGCCCTCTTTGCCGTAGGTAAACCAGACCCTCACGTGGTCTTCTTCTTCGAAGGCACCAACGCCCTCCTCATTGACCACGGCGATGGCAAGGCTAGCTTGAGACCACACCACGACGGCGTCCATTGGCTCAATTTTTGCTGCCCCTCCGTGGGGCAGGTTGCCCTCACGAGAGAGCTCGTCAGCGATGACATCGGCCAGCTTGTCTTGGTCAAGGCGCTTGGCCATGATGCCGGTGATGCGTCCCCGCTCATTGCGGGCCACTGCGGTGTTATACATTGTTACTCCTTCGGTTGGTGCCAGCTGGGTTGCTGACATGAGTAGCTTAGCAAGTGAGCAGGGCAGGGTCAAATCCATGTTGTCAATCCCAAAACATTTCCATCTGTTGCTAGCTAGACCTCCAGAGAGCATTGATTTTGAAAGGGTGTCTACTATACTTATACTCATGACACATGTATGGATTCATCCCTCACCAGGGAGAGCAATATTTATCGATGACCAGCAGATCCCACCTTGCAATGAGTGTGGCAAAAGACTTTCTGTTTGCAGGGAGAGCGACTGTGGCGCGAATAAATAATCACCCGATTCGCCTAGCTAGATTGCAGCTGGGCATATCTCAGGTCGAGCTAGCAAAGCGAGCAGGCGTGAACCGCGCAGCTGTGACAGCTATCGAGGATGGCAGGACTAAGACACCTAGCGATGCCATCTTGGCACCACTTGTCACGGGTCTGGGCATCACGGCTGAAGAGCTGCGAGAGCAGTGCAAGCAATTTGCATCCGCCCCGCTTGAGATCGAAGCACCGCCAGCAGTAGCGAACCTAATGCTGATACCGCCCTACACCTTGGGCCAGTACTACAAATCGTTTAGACAGTGGCGCTCAGATGTGGCGAAGACGCCTACGGCGCTCGCTAGCATGCTGCGGGTAAACCCGGCTGTGGTCTCGAGGTATGAGGCTGGCGAGATGAACGCCTTCCCAGAGGTGCTATCACGTAAGCTGTTAGAAGCATTCAAGCCTTATGGAATGAGCGTGGATTACGTGGTTGAGCTAGAGAAGTTGCCGGCAGCATGAACGAGGATGTCATGGCAGGCATTCAGATTTGCATAGACGTTGTCGATGCTGTGATTGCTAGCGGTGACTGCACCGATGACCAGGAACGACTACTAGAAGCGATTATTGAGGTTTTTCAAAACTATGATGGAGAATGAGCTAGATCTCGACAAATTCGAGACCAAGGTCACATCGCGCAAGCAGACTAAAGAGCAAGCGCTATTTGAAAAGGTTTTGGCTGCCGCTGTCGCGGCAGACAGAAGAGGGTTCTTTGTGGAGCCCCAGACTGTTCTCGACCAGGATGAGACACTGGACAGAGAGCAACTGGACTTGGTCTGGGGTTCTACAAAGTTCCAAAAGTCGCTAGAAGATCGTGGCATCAAGACCACGAAAGACCCGAATCTAAGCCTGAGGCAGGAGACATTTCTGCAGGCATACCTAAACCCACTGAATCTAAAGCCTCCGCAGATCATTGCGAAGCAGCTAAAGATATCTACCACTGAGCTAGACGGCTGGATGCGCGAGAAGCACTTTGCTGCAGCGCTTAGCGAGAAGAGCGAAGAGAACCTAAAGAAGTACATCCCGATTGCAGATCAAGCGCTGGGACAGCTTGTGCAGCAGGGAGATATGAAGGCGATTACCTTCATCAATCAACTTACTGGTAGGTTTGATCCGAATGCGAGACAAAGCTTGGATGTCCCTGCGCTGATGATGCAGATCCAAGACATCGTACTTAGGAACGTTCGCGATCCGATTGTAAAGCGCAATATCGCTAGAGAATTGGTTGCACTAGCGCAGGGACATTCACCACTTTCGGCAATTCCTGAGCCAACTGATGATAATATAGAGGGCGAGACGGTCACTATAGAGGTAATTCCTAACGAAGGATAGACGTGTCTTATACATCGACCACTAAGCTCGGACTTTTTAAGCCGGTTCCCGGCACATCCGAGCCATTCAGAGCGTCCGATTTCAATGACAACATGGACAAGATCGATGCCGAGGCTGTCGCAGTTGACACTCGCCTCGACACCGTTGAAGCTGGTCTTGACGCAATTAACGTCGGCCAGGACAGCAGGCTAGACGCACTCGAGGCAACTGACATTGCACACGATGGTCGCCTGGACACCCTTGAAGCACTAAACATCTCGACTCGCCTAACTACGGCGGAGTCCACCAATACCACGCAGGATTCTAGGCTTACTACGCTAGAGGGTTACAACCTCAACACGAGACTCACTACCGCTGAGGGCGACATCACCACTATTGAGACCGAGCAGGTGCAGCAGAACAACCGCTTGGCTACTTTGGAGATCGCTGCCGGTAACCCGCCCGTTGCGTTTACGGTTGATGGTGGAACTCCATAATGCCTAGCGACGACACACAGCCTTCAGTGAGAGTCACACTTCAGACAATCTACGACAAGCAGCTTGATAACGAGAAGCTGCTAGTTCGGACTCTGGAGAGACTTGATGGTCTGGCAGATGTGCCAGACAGGCTGAGAGTCGTCGAAAACAAGCAGGCAGAGGGCGCTTGGGTGCCCAAGGTTGTCCTAGCATCGCTAACTGCTGGCATCGCTGGGCTGGCTACGGCATTATTTGGATTGGTGATTAGCTAATGGCAGACAAAAACAAAGAGATTATGAGAAGGCTAGCTGAGGCGGCAGCGACAAGAAGGCGGAATGCTCAATTTCAAAAATCACTGCTAGATTCTGGAGTTAACAACGATTCTAGCTTTAGAGCAATGACCAGATTCCCAGGAAATGCCAGGGCTGGTTATAGTGGAGAGTTTTTGGTTGGCCCGCTTCGCGGCGGAGAGGCTAGGACTTATTCTCGGGCAAAGGGTGCTGTAGCTCGAAAGAAGAAGAAGTAATGGCTAAGTTTATGTTCCCGTTCCCGGACAGTAAGATCACGGGACATTTTGGCAAGATTCGCACGATTAGGGGCAAGAAGACTAACCCGCACCGCGGAACTGACTGGGCGATGCCAAAGGGCACCCCAATCCCAGCTGTTTCATCTGGAACTGTCAAGTTGGTGCAGTACTCAAAAGTTCTAGGTTGGGTCTTGGTGCAGTCGGTTTATGGCAAGGACAGAAAGACGAAGTACGTCGGATATTGCCACATGAAGGAGAAGCCAACCCTAAAAGTGGGCGATAAGCTCAAAATGGGCCAAACTATCGGAAAAGTGGACACCGAGGGCTTTTCAAGCGGGCCTCATTTGCATGCCACGCTCTCTCCGTCCGTTAAAGGGGTCTTCAGCGGCACAGTGCTCGATCTGTACAAATACCTACAGGAGAACGTTGAAAAGCCTTCTACGGGCCGCACAGCGCCTCAAAAATCAAAAACCGAGACAAAAATTGTATACGCATGCCCACATTGTAAAAAGGAACTATGTTGAACATCAAATCAATAACTAAGCGTACTTTCGCTTACATCGTATTAAAGGTTTCAGCTACACTAGGTGGTGGATTCGTTGTTGGTGTCGAGGTTTGGCAAGCAGCAGCAGTCGCAGCCTTTGTGGGGCTGATGGAGGTTGCAGAAGAAGTATCGCGTGCCTATGTGCGGGATGGCGATATTTCGGATGCAGACATAAATGAAATCTTCAACGGCTTCGATGGAGTTGACGAAGATCCAGAGCTAGGAGAAAAATAATGCCAATGGTAGGCGGAAAGAAGTTCCCTTACACCGAGAAGGGTAAGAAGGACGCTAAGAAGGCAGCTGTCAAGAAGATGGCTAGCAAGAAGAACTATTCTGGCGCAAAGTCCCAGATCTCAAGCAGCTCGAGCTACTAATGGCTGAGAGGCAGACACCTGGCGGTGCCAAGAGGGATCGTCAGAAAATGATGGAGGCAGTTGCTCGCAATGCTGTCTTTGCTCGTGAACGCATGCGTCGCGAAAAACAGGGTGAGTCAAGGGATCGCAACCTACGTGACCTGATTCCTGGCATGGACTTTGACAGCACTGAGGAGTCTAGAAAGATTTCTCGGGAGCGTCGAGGCGCTGCTAAGCGTGAGTCTGCTCTTCGTAAAAGAGGTCGGGGCAACTAATGCCCTACCGCTTCGTTGGGGATAAGGCTTACAAAAAAGGTGAGCCTAACGCTAAGCCAATCCCCAAGAAGCAAGCTATCGCTATTTTGATTTCGGAGAAAAAGAATGGCAAGTAAACCAGTTTGGGAATCAAAAAACCCTAAGCCTAAGTCTGATCGCAAGAAGCTCAGCCCCAAGCAGGCTGCAGCTGCCCGCGCTCGTGCAAAGCAAGCTGGTCGCAAGTATCCCAACCTTGTAGACAACATGTGGGCTAGCAAAAATGGCTAGTGCAGCTTGGCAGCGCAAAGAGGGCAAGAACCCCTCTGGCGGCCTAAATGAAAAGGGTCGTAAGTCTTACGAGCGTGAGAACCCAGGTTCTGATCTAAAGGCTCCGGTTAAGTCCGGCAATAATCCACGCAGGAGTTCATTCCTAGCTCGCATGGGCAATATGCCTGGCCCAGAGCGTAAGCCAAACGGCGAGCCAACAAGGCTGCTGAAGTCATTGCAGGCGTGGGGGGCATCGTCAAAGGCGGACGCCAAGAAAAAGGCTGTTCAGATTCAGCGGGCAAACCGAAAGAAGTCTTAGCGCTCATATCTTGCTTACTTTTCTCGGCGCAACGGATAGGTAATCGCCCAGAACGCTGTCGTAGCAATAATCAGGTAGCCAGTTATCGTTTTGGCTGCGCCTTCTAAAACTATCCAAGCAACAAACATGCCAAGCAAAGTCCAAGCTTGGTCAATGATGTCTTTTAGAAAATCTTTCACATCTTCCTCCTAACTGCTTGAGCTGCTGAAGCTGAGGCCACTTGACCACCAACGATGACACCGGCAATAACGACTTCTTCAGAACGCTCACGCACTTCTGGTGAGATGTCTGCCCCGATGTTGCCCAAGTCATTCATTGCTTCTAGCACTTGGCCTGCGACAGCTCCGACGACTGGGATGACCGCTACTGCTTCTGGCAAGTCAGGGTCGTCAGCCTCGGCTGCGACTGCTAGCAGTGCCAAGCCAGCTTCGTATTCTTCGCTATCTTTTTCAGCCGTAGCTAGCTTTGCAATACCGATGTTTTTGACTTCTTCAGCTAGGGCTAGATTTTGTGCAGCACCCTCGTCGCTAGTGATAGCCCTGAGCTGTTCTATTTTGTTTTGTTGTTCGCTAATTGTTGCCTTGGCGTCCTGCAGCTGCTGTATCAAAGTATTAATCTCCGCTAGGGCGCTTTGTAATGCTTTGTCTTTGTCAGACAAGCTTGACTCTAATTCATCAACCCGTTTCTCTAGGTTGGACAACTTGCTTTCTAATTCGGCAACACGATCTTGTGAGGCCTTGAGCTGCTTCTCTAAGTCGACACTCTTTGCTGCCTGTATTTCTAGATCAGACTTTGACTTGGCTAAGGCCTCTAGTGCCTCAGACAGTTGCTTATCCAAAGATGCAATCTTGTCTTTTGATTCTGTTTCTTGAGACTTGTAGGCGTCGAGCGCTGACCGCAGTTCCTCTATGGTTTTGTCTTTGCTGGCCAGGGCTTCGTTGACTGAGTCAATCTTTTTATTTAGTCCTGAGATTGTGCCTTTGTAGTCAGCAATAGCCTGCTCTGCCCAAGCTTTGTAATCGTCGTATTCTTTAACTAGCTGGTCGTAAACCTCTTGGCTTACAGTTGGCTCTGGTTCTTGAGTAGGCTCTGAGCTAGGTTCTGGTGACGGTTCGGGACTAGGCTCAACCACTGGCTCAGGTGTTGTTGGCTCACCTGTATAGAACCTGGCAGATTCGTCTTGCAGCGTATCGGAGACAAAAGTTGCTCCTTCGCCCATCGGAGAATGGCCGCCTTCGCAATAGTATTTTGCAATGTCACCTTTACCCTCAAAATAAATATCGTCGCTATTCCAACCAGTTGTAAATGTTTGCTCAACACCATCTTTAGCGCAAGTAATGTCTACATTTGAAGCTACTACGGCATTAGCGGGTAGTGGTATAAATAAAAGTGCGAGCAGCAGTACTGCAACTAAACGAAGACCTGCCACTCATGTACTCATTTCTACTCCGAAGAAGTCTTAGCAGCCTGCATAATCATATTGATTTCTGCAAGCCCCTCTAAGATCGCGCCCTCCGTCTCGCAGGGAAACTCAACTCCACAGCTAATGCAATCGCTAGCTTCGTCGTTCTCAGTGTCCTCAGGTGCATGTAGCTGGTAAACAGTATCTAGCGTCATAAATACGCGTGCTAGTACGTCATCGAATGTGGGGTTTTTGCTCATCTGCCTTCTGCCAATCGTCTCGCTATGTCTCGTTGATCCACCGTCCACATATATTGCGTGGATGGGGTGCTGTAGTCAGTAATTCTCTGTCCTAGTAGCAGGTTCAATAGTAGCCTATTGTTCTTCTCTTCACGGTCTTGCGGAGTCTCGTATGGGTTTTCGTCTTGCAAGAACCCAGTCATCTTGGAGATTGTGTTTACGAATCCGACCTGATTAATTAGGTACTCAGGTGGGCTAGGTAAGTCTCCGCCTTCACCCAGCCTGCTCTGAGATGTGGACTCAATCAAAGTCTTAATAATTGGGTTTGCATTGTTAGCAAACGTGTCGTTAGCTCCCCTAGAGATTGCCATTAGCGGGTTTTCTCCGGGCTCTACGTTGAATGGCTCAAAAGCCTGCGCCAAGATATCGATAGGCTGAATTGCAGGCTGGATACCATAGGCGTCCCCAGCCCCACGAGGGCCTTGGAACTGTGGGCCAAACACTGAGGATGTGTGCCAGCTTGCATAAATTCCATCTGGATCCCATGGGTCTCCAAAAGACTCCGGGTTGAAGCCATTGGCATCTGCAAATGCATACTGGATCTTGCTAGGAATTGTAGCGATGCCAGGGCGCTCGATCATCGTGGCAACAATCTTTGTTAGCGCAATACGCTGCCAGGTATAGAAGTAGACAGCGCGACGCATGTACTTTTTCTCGACTGCAGACAGGCTGGCTGAAGTTGGGTGCCATTCACGAATTGCAGTTGCTGCAGCTAGCGCAGCTTCTTCGATGTTCTTTGCACCTTTGGTTCTTTGCAGCTCGTCAACAAAGTGGCTGAGGCGGAAGAAGTTGTCACGGTGGCTGGCAATTACCGAAAGTTTATTCATGCCCTGGTGGAACTTGCCGTAGCCACCCTTTAGGAAGGCAGTAGGCTCACCGGAGACAATAAAGTCTTCAAGACCGCCACCGGGGTGAACCAGAACGCCATACTTTTGAGCAAGCTTGAATACTGCCTCGTCGGGCAGAGTCTCGCGAGCGCCGTCAGCACGAAGCCAGTAGACGTTGTTAAATTCATCTGCCTTGATTCGCTTGCCTTTTCTGGCGTCAAGCTCAGCGTAGGCCTTGAATGGTTCTCCGGCATTGTCATACTGCCCTGGGCGGAACTTATTCAGAATGCGTGCGGTGTTGTTGTAAGAAGAAACTCGAACGCCCGCAAGAGCATTCATGGCAGCCTCACCAACAATAGAGACTACGTGGTGCCCTGGGCGGATTAGGGTGTTGCTTGACTTCAGCACATAAGTAATGCGGTCAGAAACTTCGACAACTCGCTTTAGCGCACTCTCGCTAAAGGTTGAATCATAATCAAGATACTTTTGTACAAACTTTAGCTTTTCAACATCGTCTTTGTGTACAAGCTTTTCGGTCTCGCCAAGCAGCTTGCCGATTGTCGTGTCCTCGTCGATACGGACATAATCATTGATTGCTTCGCCAGCTTCTCTTATTTGAGCAGCTGTCTTTCCGATAAAGAAGTCAAACTGAGTTGCAATTTCAATTCGAGAGTTTGCCCGCTGAACCGCTAGGTTCATTAGGTTCATAAACTCAAGCGGGCTCTTTTCAGGGAAGTTCTCAGGCTTTAGTGCGTGCCAGAACGTAGAGAGATCATCGATGTCGCCAGCTTGAATGTCTGCCATGCCAAACTGTCGAAGAGCAACATTTAGCTCGTCGGCCATAACTCCATAGCTCTTAGCAGCGCCAAAGGTGCTAGTACTTCCAAGCAATGTCTCCATGCCCTCGTCGATGAGGTTGAAGAAGTCCATGTCGAAGGTTCCGTTACCCGCATCTGCCCAAGCCCTCAGGAACTCATCAATCGGAAGCTCTTCACCTAGCTCTGTGGCTGCAGTTAGCTCTTTCCTGTACCCCTGGACTGCCTTAAAGGCTGCAAGCAGCTCATTCTCACGGCCCTTTGATAGCCTTTGCAATTGCTTGAGTCCTAGCGAGAACCAGTGGGAGTAGCTAACTGCAGTTAGCTCAGAGCTTGCAACAATCGTCTTGAACGTCGCACCCATGCCATAGTTGCCGTTGAAAGCAGTTGCAAGTTTTGCCAGCTTGCCCTGTGGAGCGGAGAATGCTCCTCGAATACTTAGGGCTTCCTGAATTACAGAATCCTGCGCTTCCGTCGCCACCGGCATAGAGTTGCCGGCCTTGTCACCCTTGTACAAAGCCTCGGCAGCAACCTGAGCTTGTTGATCGTAAGCCTTGACTTTCTGCGCTCGACGGGCATTCTTTGCAGCTGCAGGAGTGCCAGCAGCATCCATTGCCCTTGTCATAGACAGGGTCTCGTCAAGTTCTTTTAGAAGCGGAGCAAGACTTAGTGTGTTCCCATCTGGGCCTTTAATGGAAGCGTTTAGGAAAATGCTCTTGTAGACACTGGCAATTTTCGCTGCAATTGCAGGGTCGCTAAATCCGCCTGTCGAAATCTCGCTCAAGAAGTCGTCGTAAGACTTGAGCAAGTTACCGGTCGCAAGGGTCATTATTTCTTCAGAGAGTCCCCCGTCTTTGAAAGCACTCTTTAGTCCTTGGAATTCGCTTGCAAATTTAGTCATCTGTGCAAACACACCAACGGCAAGTGGGCGAACGCGCTCAGCTTGTGCTGCAACGATGAGAGCTTCGCGCTGGTCGTCGATAGCCTTTAGTGCATCGTAGTTATCAGCTAAGAAGTCAATTAGATCATCTTTGGTCTTTGCAATTGCAGCAGCCTGAGCTCCGCCTAGCTTGTCAGCTGCAACTACGTGCGGAGCTTTTTCAAACTCTCCGCCCCTCATGCTCACGTTGTCTAAAGCATCTATGATTTCTTCACGGTTCTTGGAACCCTTTGCAAAGCCTTCACCCGCAACGTTTAGACGCTTGACCGCTAGCCATGCGCTTTCAATGGCAGTAGGCAGGAAGTTGCCAAGCTGATATCCTTCATTGGCCTCGCCCCTAACCCTGCGCAGCTCATAAGCCAAATCTAGCTTGCCGGAGTTGACCATTGCCCGACCAATGTCTGTCCAAGTTACGCTGGAGTATTCTGGGCGAACCTTGCGAGCTGCTTTTGTATTTGGCTTGATGCCCTTACGGCGAAGCGCTTGCATTGTGGATTCTGTAGAGCGAACTGGAATACCCAGAGAGCGCATAAGGCTTTCTACGGCAGACGCAGTCCTTAGCTCTCTGCCTAGCACCTTGTCTGCAGGTGCACTCTTGTAAAACTTAGCCTGGCCCCTGATTAGGCGGTCAAAGACGTCAATGCGCCCGTGAGAACCCAGCTCGTCAAGCTTTAGAGCTCCGCCAATTGTAAAGGCCTGGGGATCTTCTGTGATTGCTCTGATGTCGCCTTCAAGTGCTTCACGAAGAACTTGCTCAACCGACTTATCTTGCGCCTTTGCAAAAGTCTGAAGCTGCTTTGTGATCTTGGGCAAAATGCTGTCACGAATAATTTCGACAATGCGTAGGCGCTCTTTGCTGTCAAAAATTTCACCAGTGCTGCTAAGTTCCCTTACAAAGTCCTCTGCAGCAGCCTCACGCATTCTGAGGAGAGCAGCTTGCGCCTCTGGGCTAACCGACTCCGTCATTACATCATCTGCAAAGCCTGCGCTGTCAATTACATCTTCAGCCGCATTAGCGGCATCTGCACCCGCAGCATTTCCAGTGGCAGTGACGGCATCTGGGCCCGTGATAATACCCTTGCCAATATCAGTTGCCTCAGCAGCTGGGTCAAGGAGCTGCTCGACGCCGTCAAAATCATTTACAATCTTTTGCAGGGCAGAAGCAACGTTGTCTTCTGGCACACCCATAATTACAGACAGGTTGCGCTTGTCAGCTGCAGAAAGCTCTAGCTTGCCTGCCTGCAAGTCAGCAGAAAGTTCGGCGATGTCATTGTAAGTATTGGCAATTGCGGGGTCTACGCCCTCGATCTTGCTAACAGCTGCGGCTAGCCCATCATCCAGGAATCGGCCTACAACTTCTTCGACTGCTTCTGGCGTAAGAGGCTTTTCTGCTCCACCAGCAGCTTTAGCCAGCTTTGGCTGTAAAGCGTCTTCAATAGCCTTGGCGATTGTCTTGAATGCCGCTGGTGCGCCTTCACGCAGCTGCGGAGCAATCCAGTCCACAATTGAGCGGGCTGCGTCGCCAGCATCCTGCGCAGTGTGAATGCCTTCAATCCAAGGCCTGTTTGCTGCGGGGGCAGCTAGGGCTGCTTCGTCAAGCCCCACTTTACTTAATTCAAAAGCCTCGGCAGCCTGTCGCTTGACTAGAGGGTCTGTAGCTTCTGAAGCCACAAACAAAAGATCATCTACGGTTGCTGTGCGTAGGTCAGCCCCTGCCTTAGCAAGCTCTTCTTGCAGCTCAATAGCGTCGTCGCCAATCCTTGCAGGGGCAGCAAGAATTGCTTCGATAGTTGCCTTAGCTTTGTTGGCGTCTTGGACAACCTTTGGTGCATCAAGAAACTTTTGGACGCTAGCTAGGCTTACCTCATTGAAGCCAGCGTTGCTGCCTCTTAGTGTTGCAAGCTCCTGGCTGCTAAAGTCAAATGCCTTGTCAAGGAACGCTGCTTTTGTTTCATCAAACTTTGCGACGTCTGCAGCCACAGCTCCGGGTCTGACTAGAGTTTGAGCAAGCTTATTGAGCCTGTCGTTTATTTTGCTACCAGTTGCAAGCTCTTCGCTGATTTCTGCAGCTACGGCGGAAGAGCCAGTTTCAGCTCCTGGGGGGCGAACCTTTGACTGCCCAGCTGAAACTGGGAACTCAATCTTGTCGGCGGCGTCCTTAGCGTCGGACAGTTTGTCCTGGGTCTTTTTAATCTTGGCTGCAATTGACGGGCTAATTGCGATTGCGTCTGGAGTAACAGCTGCAATTTTTTTAGCTTTTTTGTCGGCCTTGCGGCTTAATCTTTCAAGTTTGTTTCCTGCAACACTTACTTTATAATTGGCCTTGCCCTTGGCGTAGCCGGTTCCAATGCCGGATAGCAGGTTTCCTAGCTTTTCCGATTCAGTTAGAGGTCTATTTATTGGTGCAAATGCTTCAGTCTTTTTTACGGCACCAGCAAGCCTTGTGGTCGGCAGAACGCTCTGCACTGGCTTGACTGCAATCTTGCCAGCCTTTGTAGCCTGTGATGCAATCTTTGCGCCTTGTGTAGCGCCCTTTACACCAGCCAGCAAACCTCCAGTGATGTAGGTTGTTGGATCAAGTCCAATGTCAAGAGCCAAGCCAAGCCAGACGGCAGAGTTGCCTTCAACGCCCATGTCACGTAAGTTTTGGGAGTAGGTGCGACGCTCTGCTACACCCTTTGCGCCAGCCGCTGCAAGTGAGAATGGGTTTAGCAGATCCGCAACTGCACCCAGCTCACCCTTGCCGATAGCGGCAACATTTTGACCAAGCTTGCTTGTCATTCCTGCAGTGGCGTAACCACCAGTACTTAGAATGTCAATTACGGACTGGCCGAGGCTAAACCCGCCATCGCCGCCAGAAGAGCTTGAACTTATTTTGCTAGGGTCGAAGGTGCCGCTAGCCTTAGCCCCTGATGATAGGGCAGCAAGTACTCTGGGATCTAGGGCCATGCCTCTATCTTACTACTGAGAGAACGTATACAGTATTGCCTTGCTGAGAACAGACATGGCTTGTGGCGAAAGCTGCGCAGCATATCCGGCATTGTTAATTGTCGCTAGCGCTTCTTGGGCGTTCATGCCGTACTGGCCTAATCTGTCACCTTCAGTTTCAAGGAAAGTTCTGTATGCAGACTGTACATTTGACTGATCCGCTGAGCTCAGATCGCGATACAAAGCCTCTTCTCCAATAGCTCTTTCAATTGGAGGTAGCGTTTGAATGTAGTCAAGGCTCATTTCAAACTGCTGCTCTTGAGCCTTCGCCGCCGCTGCTGCCGCTTCCTGCTCGGCACGAGCCTGGGCTGCTGCTGCAGCCTGAGCTGCTGCAAGCTTGGCCTGCTGTTCTTCAAACTTGAGCTGGAACTCTTGATCTGCAACATTCTGCAGGTAATCTTCCTTAGCAGCCTGCAGCCTAGCAATGTCCTCGCCCTGCCTGTAGCCGTAGCTAGTGATGTCTGCGCGAGCAAGCTCCTCAGAAGTCTTGCCCATGACGTCGAGCATTCCCGCCCAGTTGGACTGATTCATCATCTCTACGTCTTGAGCTACTGCAGCTGCCTGGGCTGCCACATCATCGGTTGCGCTGCCGATATCGCCCACGCCCATACTTTGAAGCACTGCTTCATTCTGAGTCTGGCGCTGCTGCTCACGTTGAGCCATCTTGCCAAGGGTTGACTCGCCTCTTGAGGCCGCTGCTTCCTGCAAGCGACTGTAAGCCTCTTGAATGTCATCAATGTCAGCGCTACGTGCGCCAATAATCTGTCCGTAGATGTTCTGAATCTGACCAGCGTTTGCGCTGTAGCGGCTTTCGGCATTTCTCCGCTGCTGGTCTAGTGCATCAAACAGTGGGGCAAAGACGCTAGAAATACTAGGGCCGGCTGGGCCACGCTGCTGCTGGTCTTCAGTAGGCAGCTCAGGTGGGCGCATACCTTCAAATCTTGCTCTTTCTCCGGTGTCGCCGGGGTCGCGAGGAGGAGCCGACGGCAATAAGTCCATTGGGGAAGGGATGGCAGAAACGCCCGGCATTGGGGCTGTGTACTTGGGGCCAGTTCTTGGGATCTGATAAGTACTAGAAATTCCGCTAGGCTCAGAAATGTTTTCCCTAGGTATCTGGTAAGTGCTTCCGTATCTGGGGGCGTCCTTAACGTTTTTTTCAAACCAATCTTCGTAAGTTGCCATCGCTTAGCCTATCTTCAGTGTCTTGCCGGCGTAAATCAGGTTTGGATTCTTGATCTGGTTTAGCTCTGCTAGCTTGGAAACTGAAGTTCCGTATCTGCTTGCAATCTTGCCCAGGGTGTCACCTGACTGGATCTTGTAAGTTTGTGCCGCTGGTTCTGGTGTTGGAGCTGGCTCTTCAGTCGGCAGTGTCTTGTCGTCAACTGGAGCTGCGGTGTCCATGGTCTCTTGGCCAGTGGCAGTTGTTTGAGTAGCTAGAGGCGAAGTGCTTGCGTTCTCAACCTGAGTTAGACCGTAGTACTGGGGTAAACCCTGCAGCTCTGACAGCGCTTGCCTACGAGCTCCAGCACCCACAGCACCAAACATGGTTGGGTCTGTAATAAAGGTCTCATCATCCTGAGCGCCTGCGCCGTAAAGAACTTCCTTGTTTGCAATTAAAGCATTTATTGCCGCTTCTGCCTCATCCTTGGCAGCAGCGGTTTCACGCTGGACTGGGGCAAAGCCCTCTGTGACCATCTTGGGGGTGCGCATACCGCGTGCAGCGTAGTTGCCGGCAATTTCACGCACCGCCTCCGCCTGCGCTTGCTGGCGACGGAAAGCGTTTTTAACTTCAGCAGCCCTAGCAGCGTTAATCTCATAGTTAGCTTGAGTCAGGCCAGGCAGGTAGTCTGAAAGGTAAGCATTCTTGATTGACTCGGTGTAAAGCGGGCTGTTGAGAATGCTGCTTAGAATATTTGCCGAATCCACCGCCGTATTGCCAGTAGTCTGAGGAGTGTAGCCAGCGTAAGGCCTGTCCTTGGTAATTTCACCCTCTGCGTCATAAACGCCAGGCATGTTGCCTCCAGCTAGATACTGGAAAAGCGTTTCACGGTCAGCCTTGTACTGGTCAACCTTGCGCTGTGCACCTGCTTCTTTTGTAGGGTCGCCAATGCGGCTAATGTAGCCTTGGCCTCTGGCAATCTTGTCCTCAAGATCCAGCATTGCCTGAGTAATTTCATCTGCTGACCCGTATTGTGTGGGATCTACTGCCATTAGATAAACCTCATGTAGTCGGGGCTAGCGTAATTCTTACCCTTCATGGCTTTAGTCTTTGCCTGCAATGCGTTTAGCTTTGCTTTGCGCATACGGTCACGCTCTGCATAACCGCCCTTGTCTACTGGGCCCATGGTTGGGTTCATACGACCACCGCCATAAATACGAGCGCCCGCAGCATACGGGTTGAACTCCGGAGTGCCGAGTGCTCCGTATTCTGCGCCTGCCATTAACTAACTCCCTGCGAAATAGCTGCCTTGACTCCGATCATCGGCGTAATGCTAAAGATCTGAGCAGGTGCTGTGGACTCCGACCCGTCCGTGTTTATGTACAACTCAAAGTATACCCGACGGAACCTCAAAGCGTGCTCCAACTTGAGGTTTATGCGCTCAGGTCTAGTCCAGCTAAATGTGCGAATTGTTGTGACGTTGAATGGGAATGGCGCTGGGTTTTCCCAGCCAATGTCAACGGCCTCAAGCTCTGGCCACGTAAACTCTTCAAGCCAGTCCCAAGTAGACTGAGTTGTCGTTTCGAGAGACACTGGGAAGACCTTTGCAGTAACTTCACCGACCGCCATAATCGAAGCTGCCCACCAGTAAAGCCTCTTAAACTCGTTGGGGGTGCTGAAGTCATAGATTTTTGTTCGCAAAGCGCACTGCATCGGCTCAGCGCCGTCGCCCTCGTGGTAATGGTCGCAAGTGCGGTAAACGGCGCTATTGCCGCTAGAGGCATTGTTAGAAATAGTCCAGCCTTCTAGCGCTTGGTCAATAACATCAGGCGGGCTGGGGACAACTCTTGTGTACACAAAGCCAGTTGTGGTGTTCCATTCTGACCAGGTGCCTGTCTTTAGCTGCAGTACGTAGATGTTGCCCGAGTAGAAGACAATTAAGCGAGCGCCGAGTACTGAAAGTGCGTAGGGTACATCTAGGCCAGAGGCTGCTTCACTTCCTTCAAAGCGTACCTTTTGGTCATTCAAGCTTTGGAATACGCCGTTGTAGTAACTGTAAGTTTGATCTGCCGAAAGAACAATAATTGCGTTTTCGTAGCGAACAATGCACTTTTGATTTTCTGCACCGATGCCTTCTTGCACCTTAGCCATGATGCCCTCTTCTGGCAGGTTGCTAAAGGTGTAGCGATAGGTCGAGTCGTTGCGGAAAACTGTTAGGTCGTTGTAGCCAGCAACTAGGCCAGTAATCCATTGACCGTCACCGCTGTTTACCGAAGAAAACGATGTTGCGACATCCCAGTAACGCCAATCCTGCTCAGGGCTGCCGTCAACCTCACCTGTGATGTTTGACCAGTACATAATTGACTGAGTTGCAGTACCCCGAGGGCCAAATGCAAACAATCTTTCTTGGTGGAGTTCAAGGCCATCTGCCGCAGGCATTGTTGCAATGGTCTCAGTTGGGTTGCCAGTTACGAAGCTAGAAGTCCCTGGATCCCAAATCTGAGCACCGCCAGACCTCCAGATTGCACCGGCACCATCGTTGCGACACATGATGACGTGTTCTTGGTACTGTACAAAATCAGTAGCGTTGTGATCCCAGATCTCAGTCCAAGTGTTTACTAGGTCAAAAATGTAAGTCTTTGTCGGCGACGTGTAAACGCCGTACCGAGCGCCAGCTTCTGAAACGTAGTATCCAAGCAAGTCAAAGTGGACATTAGACTCAGGCAGCGTAGCCGTCGCGTCTGGCCAAATTGGCGGTCTTGATGTTAGGGCACCACGGGGGGTGAACTCTAGGTTCTCAAGAAACGGAACTTCGTTATCGGCAATAACCGACTGATCCCAGAAGTTGTTTAGACCTCCGGAAAAGTCGTTTAGTGGCGCTGACCTTTGGCGTACGACATCAGACATAATCGTTTATATCCGGAGAGACGCCAGGGTACATGTCGGTCTGAGATATGTTTTCTTTATAGCTCAGGCGATCCAGTCCGTCTCTAAACTGAACAAGCTTGTATTGTGCTGCCCCGTAGTTTTCGTCGTACTCTAGCGCATTCATCATGCAGTAGTTGACCAAGTTGTTTAGGTACCTATCGGGCACCCCGAGAGGAGAGTCGGCAGCAGTAACTGCTGTAGGCATCTTGACGTACTCTAGCTTTAGTCCGTTGGTAAATGAGGTGTTAGGTGTTGGGTAGAAGGTGATCACACCTGCTCGCTCGTACCAGACGTCGGGATACTTGGAGTTTGCATCTGTGTTTGGGTCGTCTGAAAGAATAAAGTCGCGGAAGCTCTGAGGGGATAGGTTCTTGACTGGGCGGTTGTCTACGTAGACAGCTTCTATGTACTGCACCTTGTCACCCGGGAAAGTGTACTCTGCCTGCCCAGCTACGATGTTGGATAGCTTTACGGCCTTGAGAATTGGGTTGTTGTTGACGATTTCTTGCTGACCATCGTTGATCCAGCGCAAGATAGTTGCATCAGTCAGCTGAGCACCTGAGTTGTCACCAAACTGGGTCTTTACCCTAGTGATTACATCTAGGGCGGTATAGCTGAAAATTTCTGCTGGCATTATTTCCTAAGAACGTGTCCATCGTGTGTATATGTAGATTTCTTTGACTTCATGATGGATGTCATGACGTCACGCCGCTCCTCCATCCATTCTACCTCACGTTTGGCCTCTACGGCCTTGTGCGCCATTTCTAAAAGGTCAAGTTTATTTACTTTTGAGTCAGAGTCTTGCATGTTGTTATCCACCAACCAAGCCACAAGCCTGTGGTCAATTTCAGATTCACGCAGGGTTCTAATGATGTATGACGGCAACAAGTGAGGCTCGTCGATAAGTGCAAATGGCTCTTCTGGCGAGAATGCAGGGTTTAGGCTGTCTAGCTTAATTAGCCTGACAGTTGGAAAAATGTCTTTGATTACCGCAGCAACGCGTCTTTGCTGTTCAGTGTACAGTCCGTCTATTTTGTCAAATTCTATGTAGCCCATTTGTCTCCTTCATCTATCTCTATTGTAACGAAAAACCCGCTGAGCTAGGTGAGACGGCCCTAGCCCAGCGGGCATTATTTTCGCCTAGAGTTCGGCGATACCTGTCATCACAGCGTGAGCGTTGCGTCGGTAAGTACCGAGCTGGCTGTACTGGAAGTAACGGGCCTCGTATGCGTCGGTGTCTGCAACGCGTGACCACATTGAGCCATCGCGATCCATCCATGACCAGTCGCGCTTGCGGTTGAGGACGATCTCCTTGCTCGATAGAGCGTAGAGGGTGCCCTCTGGTGCAGCGTAGTCAGATACGAACTTGATTGGCTTGCCCAATGCGTCGAAGCTGAATGCACGCTGTCCACCGGTCAGGGTTGCACCGTTGGTGAACTGGCGTAGACCCTGCAGTAGGTTCCAGTATGCGTTGAACACACCTGGGCTTGCTAGCATGACGTCAACGTCGCCACCCTTCTTGTCAACGCTCTGTACGAGGTTGATTAGGGCGAGCTCGGTTAGGGTACCTGGGGTACCGCCGGACGAGATGTCAGTCTTGGTTGCCTTCCACACTGGGTAGTCAGCTGGGTTGATCTCGTGTAGCTCGGAAGTGTCGTCGACGATAGCCGCTAGACCAGTCCACTCCTTGCCGTAGCTGTTAGTGGTGTTTGATCCACGAACCAAAACGTCAGCAGCTGCCAGAGCCGAAATGGTTCCGGTAACGGTGATGACCTTAGTGGTTTCGTTGATAGCGGTTACCTCAAGCTCATTGCCTGAGTCAGCTACAGCGCCTGTTCCAGTGTCGATACCGACAAGGATCATGCCTTCCTGTACCCAGTGAGTTGAGTCAACGGTGATGTTCTGTCCTGAAACAGAAACTACGGTAGCGATGGTACCTGATCCGTCGCCGTAAACCTGACGGTTTAGGTCGACAGCTAGGTCACGCTTTAGACCAGTGATTTCCATGTCAACTACGTTGATGAAAGCCTGGTAGTCTTCTGCAGCCTGCTCGAATAGCTGGCCATCTACCTCGATTGAACCGTAAAGGTTGGTGAGGTATAGGTGGGCCTGCTTGTACTTCTGAGCGCCAGCAGTAGGTAGCTTCTCACGAACGCCACGTGCACCAATACCCTGGTTACGTCCGATGTGAGTGTCGAAGATGACCTCTTTACCGTTGCGGGTGATGTTGGCTGACGAGGACTCAATCATCTGCAGTGCTGGGTTCTTGTCCCTTAGCTGCTCGTGAAGGTCACCGTAAACCAGCTTAATCGCTTCGGATGCAAAGGTCAGAATTGACTGTCCTGCCATAAGTGTATGACTCCTAGATTTAAGTGGATTGTTTGAATCGTCGTCGGCCCTGACCAGAATGGCTGTACCTCAACGTAGAAATTTTACCATGAGCAAAAATCGAGGCCCCAATTGTAGATCAGGGCCTCGATTTTGTTAGTAGTTTCTACTACAAATGTTACTGGTTCTTCATTTGGTTTTCAAACATCTGCGCAAGCATCGCCTTTTTCTCCTTTGGATCCGTGGGGATCGTCAAGGGCTCAGAAGGCATTCCCGCTCCGCCGGTGCTGCCCACAACTGTAGGAGCATTGGCTCTAGGCAGGTCTGTCTTTAAGCTGTACTTGATTCCGGTAATGTCGGCTAGCTCACGTGCAGCGGTGTAGACGGTTGCGTCTTCGCCTCGCTCCATTTGGACTTCCATAAGCTTTAGAATGCGATCCATTGTCTGATCTGGAATGTCGTACTTGCTAGTCATTTCAGCGATGTCAGATTCAAGCTGCTTGGTCTCTATTTCAACCTGCTTTTGGTACTCAATTTCACTAAGAGCGTCCTGGGTCTTCTGGAGCTCAGCGTCACGACGCTCAAACTCTTTTTTGATTGCAGGGTCAATTTCGTAGTCATCTGGCAACTCGCCTGTGGCTTCTGCCTCATCGGCAACCTCGTCAGCCTCTGCTGCCTCTTCTAGCATGCCCTGGCTACGTAGGTGGTTAGCAAGATTACGGTACAGAGAAACTGGGTCGTTTACAGCAACGTCGGCTAGCTTCAGGCTGTCACGGAGAACGTTGGGGTCATACTCCATGAACTCCTTGAGCGGGCTGTACTTCTCAAGCTGCGACTGAAAGTTCTTGTCCTGCTCCTGAAGGTGCGGGATTACTTTTTCGTGCCACGCTTCTGGCAGCTCGGCCAACAGCTTCTCGTAAGCAGGGTGAATCTTTGATTCGGTCTCTGCTGGCATCTCTGGGCGAGGTGGCCCAGAATCTACTGGTGTTTCAGGTGCCTCTGGGGCCTCGCTGGTTGGGGCCTCGGTTACTGACTCCTCAACCGGCAGTTCGTTTGTCGTCTCTTCGGACATTACGTCTCCTTTATCCTAATTGCTCTTTTGTCATCCCAGACTGGAGAGGAGCCTCTTTGGCACCTGACTGAGATCCTTCTTGCATAGCCTGCATCTGCATTTGCTGCATTTGCTGCTGTTGCAAAACTTGTTCGTGCATCGAGATGTGCTTCTGGAACTCGGCCCTAACAACATCAGGCAGCTGCTGGAAGGCCTGACTCTTGCGGAACCTGTTGTGAACCTCGACGTGAACTGCGTGGTTGTCCCAAGCATTGATTGGAATCATTGGAGGAACCTGCAGAGGCTCGCCGGTTTCTGGGTTGACCTTGTCTTGGTCGCCATTGGCAGCGCCTTCGTTCCAGTTTGCCTCCATCTCCTGAAGCATCTCTTCGGTGATGCGCTTCATGAGTAGGTTCTCTCGCTGGGCAGAGTTTTCGTCGATCTTGATGATGTTGTAGTACTGCTTGAGCATTCCCATTTCGAGGATGCGTAGGCCGTCCTCTGGTGGGATAAAGCCCATCTTCATCCATTCGGTGACAAGCGCTTGGCGGGCAGACTTGCTGGTTGGCAATGCGGAGCCAGACTCAATGCGAATGTCGGTACCCGATGCGATATCTGCACCGGAAAGCATCATTGCGTCGAATGATCCGTCGGAGCCAGTGATCTTTATCAAGCGCTGTTCTTCGACGTACTGTACGAACAGAGCAAGTGACTGCCTTGCAATCTTCTCTACACCTGCTTCGATGCTGTGGAAAATTGTAGTCAAGTATGCGTCATCGCGCTCACCCAAGTAGGCAATCGCAGTAGCTGCAGTTAGCCCGCCAGCCTCGCCGCGAGAAACTTGGTGCTGACCTGAGATGTCCTCAAAGTCTGCCTGTAGCTGCTGCACTTCCTGAAGCACGTAGCTTGGTAGTGGCTGGATTGGAACTGGAGTCGGCTTGCTGAATCCAGGGCGAACCGGAATCCAGATACCCGCACGAGCTGTAATCTTTCGTGGGTCAACTGAGCCCTCGTCGTACATCATCTGAGGCTTAGCCATCAGGTTCTTAGCGTGCACAATCTGAGAGCGAGTGCGGTTGTACTCACGCTGCAGAGGGATCAGGTTCTTGATAACAGAGCGGCGGTAGAACTTACCGTTTGAAATACCCTGCAAGTGCGCGAATGGGTACTCTCCGTGGTGGTAGGGAATGCCTGTGTCTGAGTACTGGACAATCTCGGTGTCAACGATGGTGACAAGACCACCGTTTGGCAGCCACTTGTTTGCCCCTGGCTTTACCCACATCTCCATAATCAAAACGGCATCTGGCTTTGCGTTGTCAATGCCGCGAAGATCCATCAAGGATGCGTCTTGAATCTCGCTGGCAGCAACCTTGCTTGGCTTGAAATCTTTCGGAAGCACGGCACCAAAAGTCTGCTTTACATATTCTTCAGATTTTGTGTACACATTTAGTATGTATGGCTGACGCTCGATGTCCTCTTCGGACTGGTCTGGGACGTACACGTGGAATGGCGATACTGCTTCCTGCACTACGTCACCAACATAAGCAAGGCGACGTTCGGTTCTTGACTGGCCAGTTAGCTCGTCGGTAACCTTGACGGTTTCGTATACCTTCTTATTGGAGTCCCAAAAAGTCTTGATAAATCCATTGCCCGTGATGGCTCTCCAGAACTCCGCCTTCTGTAGCACGTCGGTCTGGAACTTGTTCTGGTCGTAGATTGCATTCCATACCTGCTCACCAGCCGTAGCCGATAGCAGATCGTCCTCATCGTTAGATGCTGGAACTACTGCAGCCGATGGCTTCTGGGCTGTGGTCTTTGCAATCTCAGTTCGAACTACAGGCTCGATGCGGTTTACGGTAATACGAGGCAAGTTTGATGGATTTGGCTCTTCTGCTAGGCCCTGCTTGCCAGCGACAGTTCTCCAGTCGTGGTACTGATAACCGTTGTAGAAAGCAAGGTGAAGGTACCAATCGTTCTCTTCTGTCTTACGAGCGCTTTTGCATTTTTCGTATTCAGACTTGGCCCAGGCCACAAGCTTTTTGGCCTGCTCCTGCTTCTTAAATCTACGAAGTACATCGTCGTCTACTAGCTCGCCTGGGCGCTCTCCCTTTGGGATGTTTTCGTATGAGTCTTTTAGCTCTGCGGCTAGCGCATCGTCGAGACTATTAGTCGCCATCGTTTAGATCCATATCTTTCCAGAGCTTTTCCTGCTCAGCTTGGTATTGCAGAAGCTGCTCATACTCTTCGCCGGGTATGTAAGGCCCATTATACCTACTATTTTCCTCAGTGGCCGGAGTCGCGGCCTGAATCATCTGATAAGCTATTGGGTCTTTACTCGCCAGTAGATTCAAGGCTTGGCTCAGGGCTTTGCTTCTCTCCCTGTCCTGCTTTATCTGGAGCTCCAGACTTTGCTTTAGAGACTCCAGTGCTGGCTTTAGAACCTTTGTCCCCATTAGATACACTGTTGCTAGCGACGCCAGCCAGATTAGTAACGAAATCACCAAGAGTGCGGTTGATGTCATCGGATAGTCCCTTCAATAGTTTCGGCGCTTCGTCAAGCTGGGCAGCTTGCTTGGCAATGGTTTCAGCTTGTTCGGCAATAGCTGCCTCGTGGTCTTGCTTTGTTACAAAACCAATAGAAGTTGCCAGCTCGACTAGCACACGGTCGCTGAGAAGAACTGGCACTCCTTGTCCCTGGACAACTAGAGAGCCAACTTCCCAGAGATTGTTTGTCTCGCCAGAGAAAACACACTGACCTGGGAACGGTGCTGCCTTTTCGTAAAACCTAAATGATGCTTTGAACTTACTCATTTTATCCTTCCAGATTTCCTACAGCACCCGGAGTGCTCCAACCCGAGCCCCACGAATCCTGATCGTCATATTCACTTAGTGGTGTTGTCGGCGAAAAGCGGTCTTTGAAGCTTGTATGGAACTTGCTTGACGAGTCTTTTCCTGACAACTGCTCCGGCGATAAATCGTCCATAAATGTCATGGCGTACTTGAGTGCGTCGTAACAATGGTTGTCTTTATCACGGATGTCTTCTTGTCTATTATTTTGCTCAGCTACTTTAGCAGATGCCCATCGTTTCCACTTCAATTTCGGAAGTTCTGCAATTAAATGTGGGCAGTCGTCAGTGATCTGTAGCCAAGGTCTTTTGGTCTTTGGATTCATTCTTAGGTACTGCTGAATCTTGTTTAGACCAATCCTGCGGTCACGGGGGATGGAGTCGACGGAGATGTAAATGCCGTGCTTCTGGTACTCCTGCAATATAGATGTACCGGTGTGTTCCTTAGTTTGCTTAATTGCAGGGTCGCCTGTGGTTAGCCAAACCTCGCAGCCAAACTCTCTTTCAATGTCTTTCGTAATCTGATTGACAATCCTTGCGTGCTCTTCAACTGTTTTCTTAGCCGCGTAATGTTCTTTAAAAACCGTAATCGTTCCATTGGGGCTAATGGCAAGCCACAGCCAAACCGTTGGATTGGTAAAGCCAGAGTCCATCGTCCGAACAATCCTGTCCTCAGGGTCGGGCCTGAACTGGCCTTTCGGGATGCAGTGTGTAAGTGGAGAGAAATCCGGGAAAACCGACCCACCGAGATGCACATATTGCCCCTTGGATCTAATTTCTCTTTCCTCGGGTGGTAGCATCTCAAGGAATCTATTGATGGCTTCTGTGGTAAGAGAGGGGTTGTCGGTGATCTGTGCTTCAACGATTCCAATGTCTTTTGTACCTTCTTTCGCAGGCATATATATTTCATCGTAAATCCATTCCATGCCCTCGACCGGGGTCTGCGACATCCACCATACGCCATTAGTGTCGACCAATCGAGCCAAGCACTCACGGAAAATTGTTTGCGGGCATTCCTCATCGAAGTGAACAAAGTGTCTGGATGAACCTGCAAACTTGTCCAGGTCTTGATCCTGCGACATGAACTCCACGAAAGAACCATTGTTTAGCGTAAGCACGTGGCGCTCGCGGGAATAGCTGTCCGACCAGCTGCCGTTAATTAGATAGGTCTTTGGTAGCCACTGCTTATACAGCGGCAAGATAATTTTGTCGACACCGTTTAGGAAGTCAACGGCTACAACTCTGCCTCGGATTGGAGGCTCAGGGGTACGTCTAAAAGGATGCGTACCGGTAAGCCACCAAATAGCTTCAATAGTACTCCCAAGGCTTTTTCCTGATCTGTTCCCGCCAATGTAGAGACGGTCATGGTGATTGTCTGCGTGAAAGAGTCGTTGCTTTTCACTAGGCTCGTAGTCATAGAGATTAGGGATACGGGCCGCTTCACCGAGCCCTTCCCCGATTTGGAGAAAAATCGAGGAAAGATCATAAGACTCCTTAGCCACGAATCATACCTACAAGTTCAGCAACGGTTATCCGTACAAAAACGTCGCTAGGAAAAACATTACTGCGAGCAAGCCTAGATAAATCGCCGAAAGTCGCATACGCCCACCATTCTCCCGCCCTCGGGTAGCCAACACCAGCACGCTGAGTAACAAGAAAACCATAATTAGCTCCAGCATTTTGTCTCTCTCTTTCTGCTTCTTGATACCACTTCTTCATTTGCTCGTGGGATGCGTCTTTGGCAGCCTTGCCGCCCTTGACCTCAAAAACAATAAGCCCCCTGCTGGGGTCTCGCAGCCAAACATCGCCCTCATCGTCTGAGCCAGTTAGAACATTGCGGTGAGCCTCGAGCTCACTATAGCCCGTAGATAAGAGATAATTACGTAGAGCAGTTTCGGCACGCGTGCCAATAGCCTTAGATTTACTCATCGCCGTCTCCTTATAGATAGAATAGTAACATGGAATTCAAACCCGTAGCCCAAACCTCGTATGACGAGGTCAAAAGGCTGCACCGTGACTCTGACGTCGACGAAAACCCGCTAGCTCAGCATCACACTCTGGGCATCCTGCCAAACCAGGCGTCACCAGGTGACCACATTCACGATGGCAAAACTTCCAAAAAAATCAAAGTTGGTGATCTGCAGGGCGGCGACATTGATTACCAACCGCTTGGCGGAACCGACGGCACTCAACCGACGTTTAGTAGTGACCCTCTGATAACTGGGAGCTACGTTCGCTTCGGCGACTTAGTTCACTTCCAGATTGATGTGGACTTTGACAACATCACTAGCTTTGGAGCTGGCCAGTACTACCTGACTTTGCCCTTCCCTTCCGAGCATGACTTTTTGGTTCGTGACGGCTGCCTGCATGACATTTCAGGCAATGACCAGTACGCAATTACAGGCCACTGCAGCGCAGGCTCTTCGACCCTAGAGCTTCTTAGCGTGGCTTCGAATGGGCGGGATGTGCCATTTACCTTCAACGTGCCGGTTACCCTTGATGTTGCAGATAATTTTCACATTGCGGGTACATACCATGTGCAACACTAAATAGTGTAGAATAAAATTATGGCCGTA
>Ga0070753_1000212_pt1 | contig 36685 bp, 56 predicted proteins | sample VirMetDEL_Aug_31_FD_77441 | JGI IMG/M metagenome (GOLD analysis project Ga0070753, IMG submission 77441) | Aqueous microbial communities from the Delaware River and Bay under freshwater to marine salinity gradient to study organic matter... | ecosystem: Environmental > Aquatic > Marine > Coastal... | reverse complement strand
GTTGTGCTTAATCAATCTATAGACATATCTGATACATTACCCGATATGAAGATGGGTACTTTCTTTAAGGGATTGGCTCATATGTTTAACTTATATGTTAGCACAAACGAGATAACTAAAACTATCACAATAGAGCCAAGAGATGATTTCTATCAGAATACAACTAATGCAATAGATTGGACTAGTAAGATGGATTTAGGAGCAGGCTATGTAGTTAAATTCATAGATAACTTTAAGAGGATTCTTAATAATAAATATAAAGATGATAGTGGCGATAAGTTAGTAGATAAATTTAATAAGACTAGAGTAGTAGATTTGGGTGCAGGAGAAATTAACCTAAGTGCTAGATTTCCTGAAGGGGTTACAGGTATAGTTAATCCTTTCTTCTCTCCTACTATTCATCAAAGGATGGATATTAATCAGAGTGGTATAGGTGTATCAATAGATCAGAAGAACATATTACCTGCATTATGGAATAGTGTCGGATATGAAGGAGAAGCATCTACTCCGAGTTACCAATTCGCTCCAAGAATACTATATTATGATTATAAGACTCAATTAGATTCAGGAGGGAGTAATATTGGATGGAAGTTTAACGGATCAAGTAAGACTCAGATTCCTACAGGTTATTTTCAAGAGAATTTTGCAGAGACATCAACTACTGGTTATAATTTAGGATTTGAGGGTACTACTGGATTAATAGAGAATTATTATCAAGGAGAATTAGGTGTGATTGATGAAGGAGTTATGCTAACTGCTAGATTTGATTTAACGTTTGAAGATATTAACGCTTTAGATTTATCCAAACCTATACATATATCTGCACCTACTGAAATAGCTGGGTATTATTACATAAATAATGTGAGTGATTACCAACCAACTAGGAGAGGTACTACTAAGGTTGAATTACTTAAAACTATAAAGACTGGGAAAAAAGTAACTACAGCTAAAAACGTAGCTGAAGCTGAGGGGTTCTCTAGTAAAGATGGGAATAAAGATAAAGACATTTACTCTGATGGATTTACTGGAGGGTTCACGAGAGGAGATAAGAAAGATAGAAACAGTGATATTATTGCAGATCTTGAAGATATAGATGATTATGCGGATAATGTATGGAATATAGGTGATGATCCACAAGAGCCTATAGAGATTAAGTACGATGCTAGATCTAGAGGTGCTGAGTCGTTTGATGTTAAAACTGGAGGTGGTGGATATGTTAAGCCAGGAGCAGGATCTTTAAATTTAGGGTTCGGAGGTCGTGCTGTAGGGGATAAGCAGACTACATTAGGTAGATGGAACAAAGAGAAACCAGATGCTCAGTTAATAATAGGTTCGGGTACTAGCTCAAGTAATAGATCCAATGTGATGACCATAGATAGAAGTGGTAAAACTAAGTTTTATGGTGGTGAGGTCTTTATGGAGAATACAAACGGAGATATAGTACCAGTATACACAGAAACGCGTGATGGTATTGAAAAAGTATATTTAAGTGATGATTAACAAATAAACATGGCAGATAGAAAGATAAGTTTTAAGATTGAGGCTTTAGGAACTGATAAGTTATCTAATGAGATTGTAGCTTTAGAAAAAGAGTTATTGAGATTAGCTAAGAGGAGAAAAGATCTTCAAGCGGCAGCAAAAGATGGTACTATCTCAGAGGAGCAATTAGCAAGAGGATTAGCAAATGTTAAGCAAGAGACTTCACAAGTATCTAAAGAACAAGCTAAACTGAAGAAACAATTTAACGATGGTGTTAAAGCTGCTAATGGTTTGAATGGTTCTTACGATCAGTTAACTGCGGAGACTAGAGAATTAAAGGCTCAGTTAAGAGCATTACCTAACGCATTCGATGAGACTAACGAGGAAGCTAATAAATTAAAGACTCAGATCGCTGCTAATACAGAACAGTTAAAAGCCTTTGATAAGGAGTTAGGTGATAACTTCAGAAATGTAGGTAACTATGCGGATAGCATGAAAGAGGCTTTCGAGTCCACTTCTTTAATGTCAGGTCAGCTACAAACGGTAACTAATGTATTTAATGTTACTAAGAATGTTATCACTCAGGTTAATACTGCTATTGATAATACTACAAATAACTTTGTAAACTTTAGTGAGGCTACAGATGATGCTAATAAAGGTTTCATTAAGAGTGGTAGAGGTTTAAGAGGAATGATCGGAGGACTTAAAGCGTTACGAGTAGCGTTAGTGTCTACTGGTATCGGTGCGGTAGTGGTTGCTTTAGGATCTTTATTTACCTTCCTTACAAAGACTAAGAAAGGTGCAGAGTTATTATCTAAGGCTACGGCTGGAGTAACTGCGGTGTTTAATGTGTTAGTAGGTAGAGCAGCAACATTAGGAGAGGCTATTGTTGGAGTGTTTGAGAATCCAAAAGAATCATTAATATCTTTCGGAGAGTTGTTAGTTAATAACATCGTTAATAGATTCAAGGCTATTATCAATGCTGGTGGTATCCTGGCTGATGTTATGGGTAACTTATTTGAAGGGGATTTTGCAGCGGCTAAGTCAGCTGTAGGTGATCTAGGTCAAGCATTTATTCAGTTTCAAACTGGGTTAGATGTAGAGCAACAGAATGCGATTGCAGAGAGTTTTGTTAATCTAGGTAATGATATAGTAGAAGCAGCTGATAAAGGTGTAAGATTAAAAGAGTTAGAGATTAACATCAAGAATCTTACTAGAGAAACACAACTATCTAACGCTGAGTTACAAAAGCAGAAGGATCTATTACAGGCTACAGCGGATGATACTACATTATCATTCAAAGCTAGAGAAGAAGCAGCGGAACAGTTCCGAGTTAAGGCAGAGGAGTTAGCGGAGCAGCAATTGAAGTTAGCTAGGATGGAAAGCGAGTTAGCGGATCAGAGACTTAAGGAAGCAGAGGAGAATAATCTAGTAACAGATGAGTTATTAGATCAACAAGTAGAAGCTAGATTGAAAGTAGTAGAAGCAGAGAATCAACTTACCCTAACTATCAGAGATAACGAGAGAACTAGAAATGAATTAAGACAAGATAGGTTAGAGAGAGATTTAGACATATTAATTGATGGATTCGATAATCAGAAAACAATAAACGAGAGAATTATAGCTGATGAAACTAAGACTCAGGAAGAGAGGAGAGCATTACTAGAAGAGACTGAGAGATTAGGTCAAGAGTCTTTTGATAGACAAATAGGTATTATAGAGGAGTTCGCAGGACAAAAGATTGAAGCTGATGAGTTAATAAAAGAATCAGATGCTACTGTACTTAATGAGAAGATCAGAAACTTAGAACTATCAGAGATCATAGAGGGTAGATTACTGGAGATAATAAGAGATCGTAAAACAGCAGAACAAGATTTCGTAGATACTAAGAAAGACTTAGACAAGGAGTTAGTAAAGAGTGCTGAAGATGCTGCCAAAGAACAAGAGAAGATACAAAAGAAGCAAGAGCAGGTATTAGTAGATACTGTTGCTAGTGTAGGTTCTGCTTTTGGAGACTTCCTTACAGATCAAGATAAGAAGAATAGATCATTCTTAAAAGAGACTCTATTATTAGGGTTAAATGCTCTACAACAATTAGCTAACATACAAGTGGCAGCTGCTACAGCACAAGCGATAGCACAACCTGACTCTGTTGCTACGTTTGGTGCTACTGGTATTACTAGAGCAGCGGTTTTAGGAGGGTTAATTAATGCAGCTATAGCAGCAGCTAAAGGGGCTGTTAAAAATGCTAAGTTTGAGCAAGGGGGATTAATACAAGGAGGTGTATTCTCAGGACCAAGTCATGCAGATGGAGGAGTTAAGTTTGCAGCTGGTGGAAGGATTATGGAAGCAGAAGGTGGAGAGGCTATTATCAACAAAAGATCCACAGCAATGTTTAAGCCTATACTAAGTGCTATCAATAGTTTCGGAGGCAATGGTAAGAAATTTGCAGATGGTGGATTAGTTCCAGCAGGGTTTAATGCTAACTCTTTGATTAGTGGTAACGTAAACGTTACTAATGACTTAAGCGGAGTAGAATCTCAGATTAGTGCGATTAAAGATGCGTTTAAGGATATTAAAGTTAAGAACGTAGTAAGCGACACCAATGATGCAATTATTTCAATCAATAACATCCAAAGCGAAGCAACTCTATAATAAGATAGAGGATTATAGATATTACTTAACATTAAAGAAAGCCTCTCCTGAGTTAAAGACTGATAGGTTAGATCAATGTGAGAGTTGTATCCATATGAATATTGATTTCGAGATAGGGATATTTAAAGTAAAGAATCATTCACAGTGTGATATATGTAAGTGCTTTCTAGATAAGAAAACTGCTTTATATTACGAGAGGTGTCCAATGGGGAAATGGTAGATATTAATTTATACTTAGATGAGATCCAGGAGTGTTTAGGGAATATTAAAAGCACTTCTAGGCCAGACGAAAAGAGTCTGAGAAGATTATACGATATATATGGTAAGGTGTTCCCTAGAGATAAACCATGTTATACTTGTCCAAGAGACAGAGGTAAGGTATATAATTACTTCAAGAACAATATAGATAAATGGCTGACAAACCAATAAGCGTAGGCTTACTAGATGACTTCATAGATGTTATATGCGAGGAGTCTAAGATAGATAACACAGAGGAGATTTATAAGCTATTAAATACTCTAGTAAAGAGAGGGTTAATACCTACATCAAGGTTACGTAATCACATGATAGTTACTGAGTACTATAATCAAGATGATAATAAGCGTAACTTCTGTATAGCAAATGAGGAGAGGTATGGTATTAGTGAGAATCGAATCTATCACATCATCAATAATCACATAACAAACATACTCAATAAGAGATATGTTAAAAACGAGTAATAAATAAAAAACAACCAAACGTTATTATTTATATACTTGTCTTTATGGATAGATGGTATATTTTAAATAATAAAGGTACAGCTGCCGAGATTGATATCGTGGGAGATATTGGTTTTTTCGGGGTAACAGCAGAGGCTTTTATTAATGAAGTGAAGGAGTCAGGTGCTTCTGAACTTAAGTTAAATGTATCTTCTTTAGGCGGTTCGGTTAACGAGGCGTTACAAATTCACGATTTCTTAAGATCATTCAATGGTAGAGTTACTGCTAGAGTAACTGGATTAACAGCTAGTGCAGCTACCATTATCTCTATGGGTGCAGATAAAATTCACATGAGCGAGAATGCTTTATTCTTAGTGCATAATGCAAGGTTTGGAATGACGGGTGGAACTAAGGAAGATTTAGAAGAGGATATTAAGAATCTAGAGAAGATTGATAATATCATAGTAAACATATATATGAAGAAAACGGGTCGATCAGAAAAGTTTATCAGAGATCTAATGATGGAAGATAGATGGATGGACTCTAAAGAGGCAAAGTCGAAAGGCTTCGTAGATAAGATCGTTGATGCAGATTCAATTATGAATAGAGCAGAGATGGGTGTTATCTTAAATAACGTAGAGGGTAGAAACCTTCCAGACGTTACTAATTATTTAAAACAATTTGAAAACAATTTAACTATGGCTGAGAAGAGCAAAATTGAATTAGCTATCGAGAACTTAACAAACAAATTAGATGAAGTTTTTGGTGGTACAAAAGAGGCTGAGAACACAGTTACACGTGAGGAAGCTGAGAAGTTAGTTAATGACTCTAAGACTGAGGTAACAAACGCTTATGAGTGGATGATTAACGAGAAGGATGACACTATCAAAACTAAGGATGATGAAATCAAGAACTTAGGAGAGGAAGTGGAAAAATTAAAGAACGAAATCGAGAAATTAGGTGCAACTAAAGTTGAGACTGCTAAAGCAGAAGATACTGATCCTACTGAAGAGCCAAAGGCAGAAGAGCCTAACGCATTCGATGGTTACGCAGCTAAATTAAGAAAGTAAACATTATTAATAACTATTAAATTTAACAACAATGGCAAGTGCATTAACAACTAGCTTTTCACATACATACGGTGGTAAAGAGATTTTGGAGCCGATTTTTTACTCTCCACAAGTTGAGGGATTAGATCCGTTCGCAGTTTATCAAGTATTAGATAACGTGAAAACTTCAGCGAGTATTTATATTCCTGGAAAATTACAAAAGATTTTAAGAGAGAAATCATCATGTGGATTCTCAGCAGTAGGTACTGCGGCAATCTCTGATAAGACTGTTACAGTTAAGAAATTAGCTTTAAACGTAGAGATGTGTGAGGATGAGTTTGATTCTACTATTTTCGCTGAGGCGAGAAGAGCTGGAGTTATGATTGACGATATCAGAGGTACAGTTATCGAGGATATGGTTAGAAACGTAATCGTAGCTTCTATGAGAGAAGATATCCCTACTTTAGTATGGAACGGAGATGACGCTGATGCAGATTCTTTCTACGGAATTATGGATGGATACTTCCAATTAATGTTAGAGAACACAGCTTCTTTAGCACACATTGAGACTATGTCTACTCACGAGACTGCTGAAGTATTAGATTCTGACGGTGCTTTAACAGCATTAAGAAACATCTACGCAGGTCAAGGAGCAGTATTAGAGGCTATTCCTGAGACTCAAAAGAGATTCTACGTAGCACCATCTGTATATAACAACTTATTAACTTCTTTAGAGAACACTGGTGCTTCTGCTGGAATCGAAAGAATCCAAAGAAACGGAAACCAAGGTTTATCTTTCAGAGGTATCGAGATTGTTAAGATGTACACTTGGACAGCAGCATTAGCTGATACGTCTAATCCACAAGATGGAAACATCTCTCCTAACGCAATCGTTTTAACTATCCCTGAGAACTTAGTTATCGCTTCTGATGTAAGAAGCCCTGAGTCTGAGATGAAGGTATGGTTCGATGAGAAAGATGAGAAGGTTTACTTCAAGTCTAGATTCATGTTAGGTGCTCAGATCGTTCACTACGATTTAGTAGCATTAGGTAAATAATAAAACGGGGGAGTCAATCGCTCCCCTTTTTTTTAAACGTTTAAAAATAAAATTATGGCATTAAGTACAGGAATCGACATCGCTTGTGGAGACGAGAATAGAAGAGGTGGTGTTAAAACTCTTTGGATTACAGAGAGAGATAACGTTACTGATTTCACAGCAGGTTCAGACCATGACTATACAGCAGTAACTTTAACATCTACTGCGGTTAAGTTTTATAAGTTTGAGTTCGAGGCTTTCACAGGAGATTTCAACTACGAAGGAAGTGCAGAGAATGGATCTAAAGTTTTAGCTATCTCTGGAGATTTCCAAATCCCTAAACAAGAAAAAGTTAAAGGGGCAACTATTCAAGAGTTATTCAACACTTGTAAAGTAGTAGCTATCTATGAGGACTATAACAATAAGTTCTTCACAGTAGGTTATGATGAGGTATTAGAGGAAACAGCGGCATTAAGTGTTGTAGTATCTTCTGCTACTGGTAAAGCATTGCAAGATGGTAACGCTTATACAATCGCTTTTTCGGGACAAGCAGCTGAATTAGCAAGAGAATTTACTGGAGACACTACTGACTCTGCTAAGTTCGAGCAATAATCAATATAGTAGGGGGTATCACTCGGTATCCCCTTTCTTTTTTTAAAAATATCATATGTCAAGATCTAGAAGAAATCCTAATAAGAAAGTTAAAGCAGGTTATGTGGCTTCGGTTAGTAAGCCTATGACTCCTAAAGAGACAGATAAGATTAAAGACTTCACTGGGGACTGGGTACATTATTTCGATAATGATAATAACAACTTCCCTAACGATCTTGCAAAGAGATCTAAAAGATGTGCGGTACATAACGCAATCATTGAAACTAAGGTAGTATTCACTTGTGGAGATGGAATTACTTTTACTAGAGATGGTGAGGCTGTAGATTTAGATAGAGAGCCTAGATTAAAAGAATACGTTAGCAGCGTTAATGCTAAAGGTGAGAGTATAGATGAGATTTATACTAAAGCCGCAAGAGATCTAATTACTGGAGGTGCTTTCGCGTTACAACCAGTAAGAAATGGAGACTTCTTCGGGTTCTACCATCAAGATTGGACCGAAGTAAGGAGTCAAAAGGAAAACAAAGACCATAAGGTAGAGAATTACTATATCTCTCCTGACTGGGATACTATCAATAAATCAGAAAACACAGAAGCAGAGGAAATCTTAGAGATGTTACCAGCTTTTGAGAAGGGTAGTAGAGAGCCTAACTCTATCTTATATGTAAAGGAATATACTCCTGAGCATAGATACTATGGATTACCTGACTATGTAGGTGCTTTAAACTGGATTGATATAAGTTATAGAATCCCTAAATTTAATCTAGATAGGTTCGATAATGGATTTATGCCTAGTGCAGTTGTAGATTTATTTGGTGATGCTCCTGAAGGTATGACAGCAGAGCAATATATTAAAGATGTTGTAGTGCCTAAGTTTACTGGAGAAGGTAATAACAGTAAGATCTTATTCCAGATGTTAGATGATGAGACTCAGAAAACTAACGTTCAATTATTTGATAACGTTAAGGATGGAGATTTTACAGTATTACAAGAGTTAGCAGATCAGAATATTATCTCTGCTCATAGATGGCATCCAGCATTAAGCGGTATTAAGTCAGCAGGTCAGTTAGGTAATAACCAAGAGATTAGAAACGCTTTCGAGATCGTTAAAAATACAGTTATCAGAGGATATCAGATAAAGTTAAATAAGGCTTTTGATATGATGTTAGAAGAGGCTGGATTCGGAGATATAAAGGTATCCGTACATACTAAGTCACCAGTATCATTTATTGGAGATATTGATATTAATTCAGTATTAACTACCAATGAGAAGAGAGAAATGTTAGGGTTACCACCTTTAGAAGAAAACGAACAAACAGAACAACAAGAACAAGAAAACGAAGAATAAAAATGGGATACACAATAACAAATGAAAATACGGGTATCAAGATTAGTGATGGGGTAGATAACTCATGGCTTTTCCCTAAAGACAGTACGATGGTTTACCACTATGGAGATAAAGTTAGGTTATCACATGGATCTGTAAAGATTGATATTGAATATAATAGCGTAGATTCTCCTTCAGTAGCTAGTGGATCTGCTTTATATGATTCTTTGTCAGGATTCATTAACATTGTTGAAGGTTCTTCTTCTTCTTCTGCTATTGAAACTGTTGCTGTTACAGAGACTAGTACTCAGGCTTTATCCGATGGTGCTGCTGCTGTAGGTGCTAGTTTTGTCAATCTATCTAATGCTGATGCTTATATTTTACTAGGTAGTGGTACTGCTTCTGCGACTAACTATACGGTTAAATTGTCTCATGGTGGAGATGACATCTACGAAACTCCTTATAACTACTCTGGAGCTGTTCAAGTTGTTTTTGCTCACTCTGGTAGTGGGAATTTAGTAATCACAAAATTTAACTAGTATGCCATTATTTAGTAAAGCAGGAGGAACGGGTTACGCTCATACTGGAGGGTTTGCAGGTAAGCCACTATCTAATAGCTATGTGTGGGAGGCAGGAACGGGAATAGAATATAACTCTACTGACGTTTCTAATGAAATATACAAGGTTTTTAGTTTAGACCAAGACGTTCACAATGCAGTAGATAATCCCTACTGGAGTACTCCTGACGTTTCAGGTGGTTCTAACGTAGACTTATTTAATGGTTATGCGTTACCCGATGGCGTTACGTCTCTATTAGATTATACATTTGATTTTGATACTGAGTATCCTTCTTCTACAGGAACAGGTTTTGAAGGCTCTACAGGTAGAATTAGACTTAATGATTTACAATATGGGGATCAATTAAGAGTTAGATTCGATTTCAACGTAATACCACAAATAGCAAATACAACTATTGAGCCAGCGTTATGGTACTCAAATAGAAATGATAATGATGATATCACATTCACTTTCCCACTTACTTCTTCTCCTGTATTCTACGGGACAGGGACAGTAGGAAACACATACTTAAATAGGGTAGATATTTCTGCATGGATTATTTCAAATGAAGATGTTAATGCTTTAACTCTTCCTGCGATTAAATCAGATAATCCAGTAATTATTCAACCACTAGGAATGCTAGTAACAATTTTAAGGTAATATGGCTATAAAGATAAAAAGAAATGAAGCAGGTAACTGTATAACATTTGAAGGCAGTTCTAATCCCGTGTATTGGAATAGTTGTTTAAGTGGTGAGATAGATTCATCAGATAACACTTTAATAAATATAATAAACGACATTAGGACTGCACAAAGTGGCTCTAATTTTTATGAGTTTTATAGAATACCTTACACTGATTTTTTAGATGCAAACGGCAACTCTTTTGCAAGCGCTTCAGATTGTGTGACTTACATAAACCAAGAAGCAAACGTATTAGAAGCGACATTAGCTGGATTTTTAAACTTAGAAAACGTATCAGGTACTAATGACAAAGTAGATTTAACAAGTGTAACAACTCAAGAGAAAATTGGAGGAGGTATAAAATTCACAGCAGGTAGTAATATTCAATGTGGACAACCTGTATTTTATAATTATAGTTCAACAGGTGTAGTTACAGCCGTTTCTGCTGGTACTTTGCCTTCGCAACACGATTACATAGGAATAGCTTTAAAGACAGTTACAGCAGGTCAATCAGTAAATGTATTAACAAAAGGATTAGTTACAGCCAAAAGAGACACTACCTTTTTAACATCGTCTGAAACAGTGATATTAAATAACACAAGTAATAATACAACTAGAAATTTAACCAATTCTACTACTTTTGTAGATAGCGGAAACACTGGTGGTAATTACACAAGTAACGAGAACTATAGCATTACTTTTGACGCTCAGTCAGGATATACAGCTAAGGTCGTAGTTAATAGTATTGCTTTTGAACATAGTACTAGCAGAATGTATGACAGATTAGGCATACAAGGCTCTAATGATGGCGTGAACTTCACTAATTTAAGTGTACAATGGTTGCAAAAATCAGCTACATCTACACCAACTTGGAGTGAATTTTTTGATGGAAATAATAGCTGGAATAGCACTGGTGCTGATAATGGGTATATTTTCCCAAAAGACACTACAAGAGCTGCTCTACTTTCCAGTGGATCTTTCCCTGTTACCCTTAACACTGGTTATAGGTATATAAGATTCTACTTTAGGTCAGATACTAGCGCAACGGACAGCGGATGGAATATGACACTATCTCCTAACACTCCATATTCTACAAATATAGAAACAGTGGCTGAAGGAACTACGCTATATTTAGATAGCTCTGACTACACAAAAATCACAACGGATGATACCTCTCAAATAGTGGTAGGATACTGCGCATACAATGATGCTGCGAATGATAGTATATTTATAAGAGTGTAAAAATGGAAGAAATATTAAAGACATTAGCAGATAATATAGAGGGTAGTGTAGTTAGTTCTATACTACTCTTTTCTATTGCATTTATTTATATATTCAGAAAGAATATTCCTCAATGGGTAAATATTATAATCAAAGGTAATAAAAAAGAAAATAATATTAATAAGCTAAAAGATCACGACATTTTTAGTACCTGTTCTAGAGTAAAAACAGAGGTTCACTTAATGAAGTTCTATACAGATGGAGAGTACGATGCAACTAAGACTAGAATGTGTGGTGATTTTGCTAGACACAAAGTAGAGGTTTGTAGCAAGAGAATAGAAGAGTTTATATCTGATGACTTATTTAAATTAAATGCAGATGCTCTAAAGAAATTGATATTTGCTTTACAGACTGCTATGCACGAAGAATATGTAGCTAAGATTAAAGCAGACTGGCTTTCCAAAGGGATTCCTCAAGAGGATGTAGATTATGTTATTATGTTGTTTGAAAAGTTCAGATATGACGTTATAATGAGTTTTGAGAATCGCATAAATTCTATTTTTGGAAGCACCTATCATAAAGACAACTTTGATAGAGTTTTAGCCGTATTAGAGATGTGGTCTATGGGCATTGATTTATTACCTAAAGATATGCTTACTACGTTTGAAACTTTGAACGGTAAATTCAAAAAAATAAAATATTAACATAATGGCACATAATACAGAAATAATTACAGCGGCAGAGATTAAGAGTAACGTATTAGCTACTCTAGACTTCGATGAGAATCTATTGAGTGATAGATTAATTCAGTATCAAAGGAAGTATATTAGATCCTTATTAGGAGATGACTTCTACGATCAGTTACTTACGGAGGTAGCGGCATCTTCTTTAACTGCTGAAAATTCTACTCTATTAACAAGTTATATAAAACCGATGCTCTCACATTATATTATGTTTGAGGAGTTGCCATATATTCAGAATCAAATAGGATCAAGAGGAGTTAGAAATCCTTTAGATGACATTTCTAGTGATGCTGGTAATAGAGGTATGGGAACTGTAAGAAATAAGTTACTAGCTGATGGTGATCTAATGAAGGAAAATCTAATACAGTTTATTAAAGATGAGCAAGAGGATAACTCTAGTGCTTACTCTTTATATGAGACTTGCAAACAGAGAGGGAACAACAAAGGATTTATAAGCTACTAAGGTATGGAGATTAGATCATATAAAAATAAATAGATGGCACAAGAGAATTTACATAAGAACATTATCAACTCTCAGAGACATGATCCAAAAGGATTTGAGGATGGAAATACTGCGAGTTATCCAAGTAAGAACTTTAAGGATGAGTTAGAGTGGATTGATATTTATAATCATATACCAGTAGACGATATAGTTGATGGAGCATTAGCACCACCAGTAGAGTCAGAAGGTCAGAGATACATTATCCAGGAGTTAACTACTAGTGTAGTTCATGCTGATTGGGATGGTGCTTCTTTTGAGGATATCGTAGAATACGATCAGTTAACTGCTTCTGTATGGAATGCAGTAACACCTTCTAGATTCTTTAGAGCAGATGATAAGGATAGCGGTAGTGAATATACTTTCGATGGTACTACATGGAATGCAGCTTCAGGTGGTGTAGGAGGAAGTGGTACTTCTGATTATGTACCTAGATTCACTGCATCTTCTACTTTAGGAGATAGTACTATTCAAGATAATGGTACTACAGTAGGCATTAACGCAACTCCTGATGCAGATAAACAAGTTAATATTGATTCTACTTTAAGATATGGAGATCATGTTACTCAAAGTGGAACGGGAGCATTAAAGAGTGGTAGATTTACAGAGGTAACAGGAGCTAATGCTAACTCACAGTATGGGCATGAGATCCAAGTTAGTGGGGGGACTACAGGATCTACTCAAAAAGGTGTTTACGCTATAGTTGGTGGTACTGGATCTGATGGAAATGTAGGATTACATGGTTATGTCAGCCAAGCGGCTTCGGCTAATGAGAATGTTGGTGTTATTGGAGATGTTACAGGAAGTAACTCTGCTAATAATATAGGTTTTAGAGCTACTGTAGATAATGCAGGAGCAGGGAACGCTTATGTTGCAAGATTACAAGATGGAACAGAGACTACAGGATATGTATTAACGTGTGTTGATGCGAATGGTCACGCTACTTGGCAAGCTGCCTCTGGAGGTGGATTATCTGATATAGTAGATGATACTACTCCTCAACTTGGTGGATCTCTAGATGTAAATGGAAATAAGATTGTTTCAGTTAGTAATGGTGATATAGACATTGAGCCTAACGGAACAGGTAATGTTCTATTAGGTAATATGACTTTCGATGCAGATCAGACGATTGGAGCTGGCCAGGATAATTATGTATTAACTTATGATCATTCAGCAGGAGTTATTAGCTTAGAAGCAGCCGCAGGAGGTTCTAGTGTATTCACAAATGATGCTGCTGATAACGTTTTTGGTGGAACTCAATCGGGAACTGCACTAACAGGTACTTCAAATCAGAGATGTTTCTTTGGAGGGTATAGAGCAGGGTATTTAGTTACTAGTGGAAGATACAACGTAGCTATTGGAGATAGATCGATGAGTAATGCTGCCACTACTGGTGATGCTAATGTTGCTATCGGAAGTAACGCGGCTCGAGATCTTACAAGTGGATTCTCTAATGTTGCTATTGGTAGGGAAGCTGGATATGCTCTAGCTACAGCTCAACACAACATCATGATCGGGCATAGAGCAGGTAATGGTGTTACTGGTAATAGAAATATCTGTATGGGTTATTATACTGGTAACAATGCAGGTAATGACAATACTATGATTGGTGTTACTAGTGGATCGGGTTCTTCTTTTGGAGATAAGAACGTAATGCTAGGTAGAACAGTAGCTAACTTAGGGGATGGTAACGTTTGTATTGGTTATAATGTACAGCAAAGTGGTAACGTAACAGGAGATGGTAACATCTTTATCCATACTTCTTACGCAGGAACATCAACTTACAACGCTGTAAGTGGATCTAATAACTGTGTTATTGGGTTAGATATTGAAGTTCCTACTGGATTAAGTAACTATGTTTCTTTATACGACTTATATAGAGGAGATCATTCAGCAGGTGAATGTTATATGGCTTGTCCTAGTACGGCAGCAGCGGATGCTGATTTAAATAATAGTGAAGTTCACTTTTCAGTTGATGAAACAGGAAATACATTAGGAATTAAAGTTAAATATTCATCGGGTGTTGTTAAAACAGCTACAGTTGCTCTAACATAATGGTAAAGTTAGGGATTATACCTTAGTGATTTTATCTTAATATTTAGTAACTTTATTAAATAGAAATAGTATAAACAAATAAAATTATGGCATTAAAAATTACATCATCACTACAAACGTCTAAAGGATCTACTTCTGAGGCGTATTTACATATCAGTGATTTCAGAATTTTAAAGAACGGTAACGCTAAAGTAATCGTTAGATGGTATCAATCAGAAGCAGAGAGAACAGCAAACGACAACGATACTGTTTCAGTACCTACTAACGATAATGTTAGAGAGGTTTACGCTTTAACTTTAACAGATATCAACTCTAATGTTGCAGCAGCATACAGTGAGATTACAACTCTATTAAAAGCAGAAGGTCACACAGTAGAATCTGATGATACAGGAAATTGGGTAGCAGTATAATAATTATGGAAGAATTAGAATCAGTAAAGAAAGTACTAGAGAGTGCTATTGAATTAGGGCTTAATAAAGGTGTCTACAGTAGGCAAGATACTATACATATTAATGATGCTTTTACTCTATTTGATAAGATATTAACAGACTATGAAGATATGTTATCAGAATTAAAAGAATCCAAGAAATAATGAAATTATATTTCACTTTTAAAGAGTTCTGTATAGATCCTGGTACTCCATTACCTATTAGTGTAGCACAGAAGTTATTAGATTACCACATTATTCCTATGAGTAAAGTTAGGGAGATATTTGGTAAGCCTATTATCGTAAGTGATAACTCAGGATATAGATCTAAACTATACGAGGTAAACAGAGGGAGATCGGGTAAGTCTCAACACACGTTCTATATGAATGGTGCTGCTGATTATACTTGCAGTGGAGATATTACAGAACTATTAGAATTAATTATTAAACATACTAACTATCATCGTATTTGTTATTATAAGAAGAAGAACTTCTTACACTGCGATTACGGGGTTATTGACAATGATAAACGTCAATATTTCGAAGATGATGGTGATGGATGGGAATTTATAAAACACGTATAATGAAAACAGGAGGAATTTTAACTATCGTAGGTAGCCTGGCAGGTAACTTACTGAAGAAAACACCAGCTAAGAATAAGAAGTGGCGTAATATTGGATTAGGCTTACTAGGTGCAGCTGGAGGGATTCAGATGGCTGAGGTAGATGCTTCTATGCAGAATGTAGTAGATGTTATCACAGCGATCACTGGCTTAGTTGGAGCGATCACTACCCTAGTCAATCAATTAAAGACTGAGAGTGAGGAAAAGTAAATACACTAAGTACAACGAGTTTATCCTGGCTAATAGCGACAAAGGGATAAGAACAATCACTAATCTTATTATAGATAGATACAATCTATCAAGCGAGTCTTTTAGCGGCCTTAGAAAGCACGTAAGAAAGATTAAGAACCTAGATGATAACTCTGCTCTAGAAGAGTATTGTGAGAATCAAGGCTTACCAATGGATAAGGTAAGTGGATACTGGCACAAAGGGAAATACAATGGTGTCTCTATGTCAGTAAGAGTAGATAACTCAGAAGAGGATCAATCAATTACCAATGAGGATATAGAGAACTGCGTTAAATCGGTTCTAAAGGATTATAAAAAGATTACCGTAGACAAGAGCCGAAAAGATAATCAATCGGCTCTTAAGGTGGTTATATCGGATGCTCATGTAGGTTTAGATCCTAATCCAGATAACGAGAGCCTATTCGGATACGAGTATAATCAAGATATCTTCCACGATAATATGCGTAAGGTATTCAATCACATCTTAAAAGAGTATCAAGATAATGGTACTTTTCAGGTATTAATACTAGAGGATTTAGGAGATATGGTTGATGGGTATAATAAGCAGACTCTAAGAGGAGGACATCATCTTCCTCAGAACATGAGTAATAAGGAAGTATTTGATACTTGTGTTAAGGCTAGATATAATCTAATCAGAAACCTAATAGAGTGCGGTGTAGCTAATAAGTATATCATTAGAAGTGTTACTAACGATAATCACTCAGGAGATTTCTCTTGGATGATTCACAGAACAGTACAACATATGTTAGATCTATCAGTAGATGCTAATATTAAGCATGATATACTAGATAGATTTATGGAGCATTTTGTATGGGGGGATCATTGCTTTATCGTTACTCATGGTAAGGATAAGACTCATATGAAGCATGGATTACCTTTAGTACTAAATGATAAGACAGTTAACTTTATTCAGAGTTACATAGATCATCATGAGATCAACTCTAAGTACATCCATGTTGAGAAGGGAGATCTACATCAACTAGGTTATCAGAGACATACTAAGTTTGATTATAGGAATTATATGAGTTTTGCTCCTGGATCAAGTTGGCAGCAGCATAACTTCGGATCATCTTATAGTGGTTTCGCTATGCAAGTAATCCCTAAGTTTAGTAATGAGATTAAGCATACTGATATATTCTTTGATCTAAAAAAGAAAAAGTAATGGATAAAAGGAGTAAGTTTGAAGATATCCATGTTACTGCTGTAGTCTTAAGAGAAACACTAAAGGATCTCAATAAAGCTAAGATGACTACAGAAGAAAAAGAGTCTTATAAATACGCTATATATTACGCTGAAGATTTAATTAATCAATTAAGAAGCGTAGAAAAATCTAAACGTAACCTTCTATAAATCAGGTGGTTACATTTTTTTTGCCTTACTATTTTAAAAAAACTTTAAAAAAAGTTTAACCTTTTAATTTATTATTCCGTATCTTTGTTATAACCAAACAAAAAGGGACTATGACACCAACGGAATTAATAAGTAAAATTAAAGTAGCATCATCTCACCAGGAGATTAATTATTTAGCAGATGCTTATGTAATATTAGCTGACGCAGATCTAAACGATAGGCAGTTAATTGGATTTTTAACGGGAACCATCAGACATTTATCACAAGAAATAGCAATTTTAAACAATAAAAAGTAGAGTATGAGAAAATGGCAAGTAACTATTAAAGATGATCTTAGGGAGATCAAATTAAAGGCAAAGAACACAGAAGCAGCAATTGAGTTGTATAGAGTCTTGAAAAAGAAATATGAAGGACAGAATAAATTAATAACATTAAGAAGTAATTATGAGTAAGGTACATTTAAATTTTGAAGTAGATAGGCAGCTTAAAGATCAGATCAAAAGAGCAGCAGATTTAGAAGGTAAGAAGGTTATGAGATTCCAGGAGGAGTTAGTAAGATTAGGATTAGATACTTACTTAGGTAAGTTAAACAGTGACTTCAGAGAAAGGAACGGATTAGATAACAACTATAAATTAAAGAACAATGGATAAGCAGCAAAGAGATTTTTTAAACAAGATGGCAAAAGAGTACGGTATCACAAAAGAGGATACATTCAGCCATAAGCATTATACGATTATCACTAGAGCAGGTATTGAGAAGATATCAGCTAAAGCCAACATCGTAATTAAGTACAACTTAGAGGAAGTAGGTGGTGCTGGAGTAATCATTAAGGCAATAGGGGATAAGGATGGTAGAGTTATTGAAACCTACGGGAGTGCTTCTAAGGACACTTCACAGTCTAAGTACTATGTAGAGATGGCAGAGAAGAGAGCGATGAGCAGAGTGGTCCTAAAGCTGATTAACGCTTATGAATTAGGATTCATGGGAGAAGATGAGGCTGATGATTTTGTAAGACAAGAGAAATGAAATAAAGTTAACGAATTAGTTAACCGATTAGATTTAGAAAAAGTAAAATAAGCAATATGGAACAGATTATTAAGAAAACTAACTTAACCAAGACAGAGCAAGTACAGACTGCTCAAGAGATCATTGATAACTTAAGTGAGACTGGTAATCCATTAGAGGTTATGATTAAGCTGAAGGCATTTAAGAACATCGTAGACTCAGCTATTAAGCAAGTAGAAGAGGATAGTATAACTGAAGCTGATAAGTATGGTAAGGGAGAACATAAGATTATGGATGTTGGCTTCCAGGTAAAGGAAGGATCTAGGAGATATGACTTCTCTAACGACTCTACTTACAACGATCTTAAGCAGCAGTTAAAGGATAGAGAGTTATTCCTTAAGGGTATCACTAAGGAGATGGTAGATCCTGAGACTGGGGAGTTAATTCAGCCACCAGTAATCAATTACACTAAGGAGTCTATTACAGTTAAATTCCCGAAGTAATGGAAGGATGGATTAAGATACACAGAAAGATAAAAGGATGGGAGTGGTATGATGATGCTAACACTTTTAGATTATTCTTTCACTGCCTTATAATGGCTAACCATACTGATAAAAGCTGGAGAGGTAACACTATTAAAAGAGGAGAATTTATTACATCTTATGACACTCTTTCTAAGGAATTGAAGCTGTCAGTTAAGCAGATTCGTGTTGCATTAAATAAGCTAAAAAGGACAAGCGAAGTGGCAACCAAAAGCACTACGCAACATACTGTAATTCAAGTACTTAGGTATGATGAGTATCAGATGGAGGGCAAACAAGATGGCAATCAAGGGGCAAACGGAGGGCAAACGAGGGGCAAACGAGGGGCAACTACTAAGAATGATAAGAATAATAAGAATGTAAAGAATGATAAGAATATAGGTTTGCACCTATTCTCTAACTCCCCTTATTTTGATATCCAAGAATTTAAAGCTAAGTTTGAAGGAACTGATTACGCAGCAGCAGATTTAGATTACTACTACGAAGCATTAAGAAGCTGGAGCGAATCTAAAGGAGTAAAGAAAAAGGATTGGATTGCAACTGCCAGGACTTTCATGCTTAGAGACAGAAAAGAAAATAAGTTAATAACTAAAAAAGATAACAATGGACTCTCACAAACAACTATCGACATACTTAACTGGTAAGAATCAAGAGTATCAGTTAGCGTTTGAAGATAAAAAGATTGCTTTCGCTACTGCTGAAGAGGTAAAAGCAGAGTTAAAAAAGATATTTTTATTTTTAAATATCAAGACTCAACCTGACGAGCTACAAAAGGATATGATCGTTTCCTTCGTTCTAAACGACTTAAAAAGGTTCTCCCTTACCGAACTATTACTTGCATATAGATTGTGTGCTAGTGGGCAAGTAAAAGCCGAAATAGAGCATTTCCAAAACTTTAACTCAATATATATTGGTAAGATCATGGTTAAATACGAAGAATGGAAGAGGCAAAAAGTAAAAGAGATCAAGTTAGAGGCTAACAAACAAGATAGTTTATTGCTTAATGCTAAGAATGAGATTGATCCAGCACAAAGGAATAAGGAAAGCTACGAGAATTTATGCAAGTACGTAGAAGAGAATAACGAAATACCTATGGGTTGGAATTGGCTTCACGTTTATAAACACATGGAAGATAATAATCTGATAGATATGGATGTAGAGGATAAGAAGATGTTTGCAGTTGTAGTAGAGGAGATGATTAGAGAGGAAGCTAATGAGTTAAGACTAAGCGAAGGATCATTTAAAAGCAGATCTTATCTTCAGATACTAGAACAGAAGAATATAAAGACATTTGCAAACCGTTGCAGGGTAGAATATGTAAAAAATTACTTTTCAAATAAAACTAAATAATGAAAATATTAAACTTATACGCTTGTCTAGGAGGTAATAGATACAAATGGGACGAGGTTGCAGATGTAGAAGTTACAGCAGTAGAGTATGATCCTGAGTTAGCTAAATTATACCAGGAGAGATTCCCTAACGATACAGTGATAGTAGCAGATGCACATCAGTATTTATTAGATCACTATGATGAATACGATTTTATATGGGCATCACCACCTTGTCCTAGCCATTCTAGAGCGAGAAATTACAACAGTAAATACAAAGCAATCTATCCAGATATGAAACTTTATGAGGAGATTATATTACTGGAGACTAGATTTAAAGGTAAATTTTGTGTAGAGAATGTTATACCTTACTACGAGCCATTAATACCAGCAAAGCAAAGAGGCAGACATCTATACTGGACTAACTTTAATCTGCCACATGACTTAGGAGAGAGACCTAGTGGGATTATGGAATCTAAAGACGAGTTAAATAAGTGGTGTAAATTCCACGATTATGACTTCAGAAAATACAAAGGAGAACAGAGAACAGATAAGATAGCTAGAAACCTAGTTGATTATGAAGCAGGTAAGACGATACTAGAATCAGCATTAGGAGTAATAATAAAAGAAAATCAAAATCAAATAGAATTATTTTAATATGTCAGCAAAAATTGAAATGCTAGGGGAAGTAGGTAAGAACACTTACGAGATAACTAAAACACATTTTTTACTAGATCCAGGAAGGTTATATTTCTTTGGTAAGAAGAATCCAAACGGAACAATCAGAGGTAGTAAAGGAGTTATCCTAAAGACTATAGAGATTAGAGGATTAAGTGAGTGGGGTAATGATAGAAATATGGGATATATGTATGTGATCCGAACAGAAAAACCTATCTTAGATGTGGATAAAATAATGCAGATAGCAGATCCCTATGATAAAGATGGAGATGGTAAGCATTATAGATCAATTTATAAGAAACTTAAAAAGAATAAAAACGTATAGATTATTATGGAAAACAAAAAAACTTATGTAGGAAGCGGTAAGCAAACGAATGAATATTTCACAAACATCTCAGTATGTTTAAGTGACTTACCAAAAGAATCAATTTTTGAGTATAACGGAAAGAAGTACGTTAAACTAACAGTAGGAAAGAAGAAGGAAGCAGATGACTACGGTAAGACTCATTACGTAGCTATCAACGATTATCAACCAGAAGAAAAGAAAGAAACTAAACAAGAGGTAAATGATGATCTTCCTTTCTAATTTAAAGCACGAGATACAGAATAGATTATACGATATATGGGTACTAACAAGAAGAAAGCGATTAAAGTAACTTGGGAGGGAGACCATATATCTCTGAATGATTGGTACGGATCTAATCACTGGACCAATAGACATACACAGAAATTGAGATGGCATGATTTTTTTAAGAGTTTACTAACAAATGAGCCTGTTTTAAACTTTGAAACTTATGAGATCACATTAGTCTATAACTCCAGGTTAGATCCATCCAATACAGTAGCAATGGTTAAGCTATTTGAGGATACCATGAAGAAGATGGGTATGATAAAAGATGACAGTAAGAAGTACTGTAAAGGGATACAGATAATCCCTGACTTAAATTTAAAACAAAAAGAATATACAATAATAGTAACTGGATATGAACAATAGACTAAAAATAACACTGGAAAAACTGGAAAGACAAATAAACTTCGTAACTAAAGGCGAATACATTAAAGAGTTAGAAGAGATCTTCAATATGGCAAGAGAAGATAATAGAGTAACTGTATTTACTGTAAAGAAAGATAACGAAGAGATCAGGAGAACTAACGCTAAGTTAAGGACTTTATTAGTAGATACTTGCTGCATCCATTTTGGAGTAACGAGACAGCAGTTATTCGGTAAGTCAAGATTAAGAGAAAGGGTAGAAGCGAGGCACGTAACTATCTATCTGATGAGAAAGTACAACCTATTCGCATCACTGAAGATGATTGGTAAATACTTTAAGAGAGATCACACTACTGTAATACACGCAATAAACAACATAAATAGTTTATTGGACACAGATCCAGCATTTAAAAACATGGTGTTAGATATTGAGAGTATAGTATTTAAAGAAGTATTAGAAGAAAAATGGGATTAGTACTTTATGGCACAGTAATAGTATTATTTTTTTATTATATTAACAATGTAGAATCAATATGGAGATGGATATTCAAAAAGAGAAAAGAAGTATTAAAATGGTTGGAGAAGAAAGGGATATAGACTTAGATCCTTATGCTAAATGGGTGTTCCTGGGGAGTATGGGTTTATTCTTTGGATTCTTCCTATTCTTAAAGCACTATGGACTATAAAGATGCAGCTATAATAGATATGTATAAGGCAGGGATGTCAATAGAAGATCTAGCAGTTATATTTAACACAACAGTAAAAAAGATAAACGAAGTACTCAATGAAAACGGTATTATATAAAGACGATAAGTATCACGTAGAGATGGATGAGAGCAAAGACCTTCTGTATGTGAACAATAAAGAACTTACCCTAAAAGACTATGAGAAGAAAGTAGTTGAGTTATGGGGAGCAAAGACTGATGACGAACCTAAAGAGCAAGTAGCTGGGAAAGGTAATGTAATTTACGCAATCATTGAAGCATATAAAGACAGACATGGATTCGATATTTAGAGCAGTAATAGTGTTATTATTACTGGCACTTACAATCACAGCAACACAGATCTACATTGAGTTAATAGATATACATGCTAAGATCAACGTTTTAACAGTAGTAGATCATTTATGGAGATAAAAGATAAGATTATGGACAAGAAGTACGTAGTATTTAGAATGAACACAGACATGGAAGGGGGACAGGTTATTGAAACAGATGAGTTGATGCCTAATGATATAATTATGAAAGTATTAGACGATGAACAACTTTCTAAAGGAAATAAATTAGATTAATATGGCAGGGGGAAGACCAAAAGAAGATTTAAGTAGCTTACCAGAAGGATGGTATAACGATGTATTAGAACTATACGAGAAAGGCGGTAGTGATGAGGAAGTTAAGGCTATGATATGGAAGTGGAGGAAGTCTTTTTCTAATAACCTATGGGATAGGTGGATGAAGGAAGAGCAAGAGTTTTGGGAAACCATAAAAATAGGAAGGCAGTTATCAGCGGCATGGTGGAGTAGAAATGGAAGGGAAAACCTAACGAATAAGGACTTTAATTACACTGGGTGGTATATGAACATGAAGAACAGATTTGGATGGGCAGACAAGCAAGAGGTGAAGCAAGAGGATAAGAAGACTATCAATATCATAGTAGACCAGGAGACTAAGGATGATTTAGATGATTTCATGGAGGACTTAGATGGAGGAGATAACTAGACTAATAGAATCATACCGTAATAGTATTAATTCTCAAGACATAAACGGTCTTATAGAGTTAAGGGATAGATTAGCTATTGAATCCTTCTATTTAGCACAAGATTTATCAGAAGCCAAAAGGAACTATAATAGTAGTTATTTCGTAAGAAAGATACAGATCGAAAAGAGTAAGCAAGGGTTTGTTAAGGAGATGGCTTATAACAAAGCAACTACTGAAGCATTAATACAGTCAGAGGAATTATATAGGACTGAGTTAGATAACGAATCCATTGCAGTATCATTAGATCTATTACTAAAGCAAGTAAACAAGATACTAGATGCAATAGCACAAAGGGTATCGTATTTAAGAGATGAACAAAAATTAACTAAACAATAGAATTATGAAAAAATTAGAAGCAAAATTAACGAAAGATGGATTATCTAAAGACTCTACATTTTTCTTTGAATCTTATAGGGAAGGTAACTTTGATTATTATCATTTGAATGGTGATATTAAACATTACGTAACAGTGAAATCGGCTCCTTTTATGTCTGCTACTATGAGATTAGAGTCGTTACTTAATCTAAGTGAGTATGGATCGGTAAATTATCAGCAGTATAATGTTAAAAAAGATGAGGTGATTTATGAATTAGATATAGAAGGACAACTGGTATAATGAAACTAACTAAACAATAATAATATGGAAGAATTAGAAAAAGAAGAAGATATGATCTTTGGAGATTGTACAGATTTAGAGATAGCTAGAATAGATCATGAAATAGAAATGGAACAGTTAGATTATGACATTGATGTTCTGCAAGGTTTATATTATAGATTTGAAGGTATAAGAAATAAGAAGGGTATCTATGAAATAGGAGATACACCTACATACTTAGATCCCGAAGATCTTATAGAAAAGATATTTAATGAGATGAAGATAACAACTGATATAAACGCTATTCTGTCACTACAGAAATTACACTTACAAGTTAAGGAATTAACGCTATGAAGTTAGCAGTAGTAACAGCAGTATGGAAAAGACCTGAAGTGTTCGAGATGTTTGCTAAGGGTATTAAGAAACTCCAGGAGGATAAAGATTTAGAAATAGAGGTATTCATATCTGGTTCAGAGGGTGAGCAGTCACGTAGTATGGTGGAGGCTCACTCTTTTCATTATGTAGAAGCACCTAATCATCCATTAGCAGCCAAGATGAACGATGCGTTAAGGTTAGCGAGATCATGGCAACCTGACTATGTGTTATGCGTAGGATCAGATGATATTATTAGCGTAGAGTTATTGGATGTTTACAAGTTCTTTATGGGCCAGAAGGTAGATTACATAGGTTTCACTGATTGTTACTTCTACGATACTACAACTGGTAAAGCGTCTTACTGGGGAGGATACAGAGAGAAATGGAGGAAAGGGCATACTTGCGGAGCTGGTAGAGTACTAAGTAAGAATATACTGGATAAATGGAGATGGAAGATATGGGAAGATAAACAATCTCACATCCTGGATAATTCAATGCAGGAAAAGTTAAATAAGACTCCTCATAAAAGAGCGATCTTCAGCTTAAAAGATTTAGGAGTATATGCTATGGACATCAAGAGTAGCACAAACATGACACCATTTAAATTATGGGATAATACAACTCTTATTAACGAAGAAGAATTACTAACTAAGTTTGATTATGTGTGGGATTAGTGTAGTAATAGGTGGAACACAAGAGGAAGTTACCAAAATGGGAACAGCTATATCTCATAGGGGGGTAATGAACTCATTGTATGAGAATGAATATTTCCACGTATATTACAACTGGCTACCAATAACAGATAAGAAAGCACATCCTTGTCCATATGAGTACGGGGATTATAAGGTATGGCTTAACGGATATATTAGCAACTGGAAGGAGTTAGCTAAGAAGTACGATATAGACATGATGACCAGCTGCGATAGTGAATTATTAGTCAAGTTCCTATATAAGTTCAAAGGCGGTAAATTAGACGAGTTAAACGGATTCTTTGCAGTAGTGTATTGGGATGGTGATGATATGGTAGGCTTTACCGATAGATACGGTATTAAGCAGCTGTATAAGTACGAGACAGAAGATAAGACGTATATCTGTAGTGAGGTGAAAGGATTAAAGGCAGTAGTAGATCTAGAGGTAGTACCAGAAGCATTAGATGATTGGGAGTACTCACTAGGGGTAATGAATAGGCACACGATCTATAAGAATGTAGAGAGAGTAGATTGCTTACCGTTCTATAAACCACAAAAGATAGAGATAGATTACGAGGAAGCTAAGTTAAGACTAGCAGACCTATTATATCAATCATGTAAGAGAAATAAGGTGGAGAACACTCCTGACTGCGTATTCTTATCGGGGGGGATAGATAGCGGTGTAATAGCACAATGGATCAAACCACAATATAGTTTCTCTGTAGATTACCAGGATGAGAACTTATCAGAAATTGAAAACATAAAACATAATAGCTATGGCAATCATTATACTATTATCTGTAATGATAATCTTGTGGAGAATTACTCACAACTAACATTAGATGCACTAGATGACTTAAAAGCAGGTAGTTGCTATACTAACTATGCTATAACAGAGATGGCTAGTAATTACGCTCTAGTAAACTACTCAGGTGCTGGAGGAGATGAGGTATTCAACGGATATACTCACAGATACGATAAGAATATTAACGATGTAGTTAAGAGGACTTCACGTAAGGATAGGATAGAGAACTATTGGCTTACACATAAGGAGTATGATTGGAGATTCTTAAAAGCTGTATTAGTGGTAGAAGATCGTATGAGTGGATGGCATACTATGGAGACTAGATATCCTTTATTAGATAACGACTTAGTAGATTTTGCTCTATCATTACCTGACGAGTATTTAGAGAATAAGAGAATCCTTAAAGATATAAGCGGTCTACATCCAGATGTTATAGCTGGTAAGAAGAAAGGTTTTAGCAATCCTCACTTCACTAATGATGAATGGGCTAAACACTGTATAGAAAACTTAAGGGAATAAAAAAAGGAGATCAATGCCGCTTTACTAGTATCTGACAGAAATCCCCTTTTAAAAGAATGAATGTATGCAAGTATACGAAAAATAATTTATGAAGTTTACAAACGTCTATAAAAAAAATATAAAAGAAGGTAAAGGTAAGCGTATTGTCGTTAATCAAGGCGGGACATCTTCCTCTAAGACGTATAGCATACTGCAATTACTGTACACAATCGCAGCAAATAGTAAGAAGCCATTACTAATATCTGTAGTATCTGAGTCTATGCCTCACTTAAAGAGGGGTGCGATGCGTGACTTCTTCAATATCCTTAAGAGCAATGAGATATACGAAAGGGATAAACACAATAAAACAGATAATACTTACCAAGTAGGAATAAGTAGTATAGAGTTCTTCTCAGCAGATAATGATGCTAAGTTAAGAGGTGCTAGGAGGGATATACTGTACATGAATGAGTGTAACAACATGAGTTACGAAACTTACAACCAGCTAGAGGTAAGGACCAAGCTAAAGGTGTTTTTAGACTTTAATCCAGTGGCAAACTTTTGGGTGCATGAGAAGGTACTGCTCCAGGATAACGTAGCTTTCATTAAATCAACGTATAAAGATAATGATTGCCTAGATGAACAGATCATTAAATCTATCGAAGCAAGAGAGTTTACAGACCTTAATTGGTGGCGTGTTTATGGTTTGGGTGAAGTTGGGGCATTAGAAGGTACAGTCTTTAGTAACTTTGATGTATGTGATGATATACCTGAGGATGTCAAGTGGACTTATTACGGTATGGATTTCGGATTTACTAACGATCCGACTACTCTAATTAGTGTTTCTCTAGCTAGTGGAGAGTTATGGCTAAAGGAATTAGTTTTTGAGACAGGATTAACTAACCAGGATATAGGAGAGAAATTAAAGAGAATAGGCTTAGATAGATATGATGAGATAGTAGCAGATTCAGCTGAGCCTAAATCCATCGTAGAGATCAAGCGTATGGGATTCAATGTTAAACCAGCTAAGAAAGGTAAGGACTCTATTTTAAATGGCTTAGATATCCTTAAAAGATATAAGATCAATATAACAAAGGATAGTCTTAATCTCCTGGATGAGTTCAGACATTACCAATGGAAACAAGATAAGGATGGTAACTACCTTAACCAACCAATAGATACCTTCAATCATGGTATAGATGCGATCAGATATGTAGCGTTAAATAAAATTGGGGGAAGTAAGCAAAAAGTTCGTGCTTTTGGGTAACTTTATAAAAGACGTTACGTATAACCAACCGTAACAGTTTTTCCATATTGTATATTTGGTTATTTGGGGGGAGGTCTTAGGGTCTCCCTTTTTTTATTCTGCATTATTTTAAAAAAAGTTTAAGAAAAATTAAACCAATTAAAAATAACTCCGTATATTAGCATATCAATAACAAAAAACGATACGATATGAGATTTTTAGAAACAACAGAATTAGAAGATTACACTACTACAGATGGTGCTAATTTTACTGCAAATGTAGATCATGAGAAGTATTACTTTGAAGATGTTTACTTTGAGATTAGCGAGATCCAGGAGGAGTTTGAAGATGGCTTCAATGGATACACATGGGAAGGTGTATTATCTTACAACGAGAGGAAAGGAACTAAGAGAACTGCTAACGTGAGCGGTACTTACAATCCTGACTTAATGAGAATCGGTAAGATTGAGATGGAAGATGTGGAAGTATGGGAAGAGGATATGACAGAAGAAGATTATAAACTATTAAACCAATAAGCCATGAAGCCAAAAGTAGAAGCATTAAGAGAGCAGTTTAGAACTGGAAATATTAAGACTAATAACGCTAAAGTGTTAAAGTTTATTATAGATAATAAAGATGCCACCGTTAACGATCTAAGGAAAGGGTTAGGTATGGCACATCAGACCTTGACCAGCAGAGTGAGTGATCTCAAAGATATGGGATTGATATATGAGGAGGGGACTAGACAAGATCTAGTAGGAGATAAGCCAGTTACATTTACAGTTTATACCTTTGAATCCAATAGAGTTAATCAAGGTATAAGAGCAGAGAATGTAAGAAGGGAAAAGTATAAGAGTTTAATGAAAAGAATGGAGAATGAGTTTAAAGATCTGTTTGAGAAGGATTATATTCGTTTAGAGAATTATTAACCAAATAAAACATTAGTTATGAAAGAAATATTAAACGAATCACTTCCTCTTGTTACAAGAGTGGAGGTTATTGATGAAAAAGGAAGAAGCTATGTTAATTCGGATAAAGATAATATAGTAACACTTATCCTTCAAGATGATGGTAGAACATTAAAAGTATTTATTGACAAACAAAATTAAACCTTAGTTAATGGTTGCTAACATCGGAATAAGTGCTGTGCGATAGCATGGCATTTATGGAGTGTTAGAAGCCGTTTTAATGGCTTATTTTTAAAATTAAACGTTAGTTATACCCGATAGGGTATGATATGAGTAATATTGATGTAAAATATACCCGATGTGATATATCAGTTGCAGTACATCAAAATAGTAAGTGGATTAAAGAAATAGAATATAACACAACAAAAAACAAATAAATACGTATATTAATCAGATGAAAATTACAATAGAAATAGAAGGAAGAGAAAGAGTCCATATTGAGGATGATCACGATGATTTAACATTAGATGACATTTATAAGATAACCAGGATGTTTAAGTACAGACTTGGGTTAAGTTTAGGATTCAAAGACAAGGAAATCAAGAAAATTAGAGTAACTAAAAACGATTAAAATGGCAAAGAGAACAACTAAGGTAAGTATACCTAAAGAAGCACAAGAGGTGCAGGACGAGTTAAAGTCTAAGATTGAAGAGTACGAAGATAGACAAGCTAAAGAGAAGAAAGCATTAGAGTCTATTGATAAGTATGTATTCAAAGCAGCAGAAGGATTAGCAGATAAGTTAACTATATTAAGACAGATGAGTAATCCTCCAGCTTCTAAGTTAGCAGCATTACACAAAGCAGTTAGCGACTTAAAAAGAATCTTCGGTTAATGATTAGTTTGCCGTTAGTAGATGAGCATGATTCTCCTATACTTATCCCTTCTGACTGGAGTGAGGTAACACTTAGGAGATTCATCTCTTTTTACGATCTATTTGATGTACTATCTACCAAGCTAGATGGTATGTTAGAAGAAGATCAAGAACCTACATTAGAGTTTATTTGTACTAGATACCCTGAGTATATCCTTCAGATAGTTTCCTTCTGGACAGAATTAAACGATAGGGAGTTATCACAAGTAGATTTTGATGTTATAGTAGGTTGTTATAATATCATATCACATAACTTCCTAAATCCTCCAACAAAAGGAGAGCCACCACTAGAGATTAAAGTAGGTGAGCAGCTATGTTATCCAGCAGATAGATTAGTAGACATACATGGTAATAATATACCATTAGGTAAGCTAACATTCAATGAAGGAGTAGAGTACTTACAATTATCAACCTTATCAACCAATAAAGGCGTTAATAAATTCGATATGATCTCTAAGCAGATTGCTATTATATATAGACCTAAAGGCGAGGATTTCGATGAGGAGAGATGCTTCTCCAGGTTAGAAGATGTTAAAGATCTTACTATGGATACTGTATGGCAGATCAGTTTTTTTTTGTCCGATTTGAGCAGTACGTTTCAAGCCAATATCCACAGCTATTCGGAAAAGATACGGGAGGCTCTAGCAAAGGGACTGGAAAAGACCTTAGCCACTGGGGATGGTACAATACTATATACACAGCAATTAATGGAGAAATTTACCAAATTGACAGAATCCTTAACCAAAACTTCTACCAAGTCTTAGCGTATTGTAGTTATAAAAGAGATTTAACAGATGAATCCTAGAGTATTATTAATAGCACCTACGAGTGATAAGAAACACTATTGTAAAGACGAATGGCTTAAGCATATTCAATCTCTTACATACACTAATTACGACATCTTTATTTGCGATAACTCAGAAGATCCTGAGTACTATGTTAAGGAATTTATAGAGAAAGGTATTAACTGCTACCACTTAGAGCCTAAAGGTCACGTAGTGGAGTATATTAGCCATTCTCAGCAGATCCTCATAGAGTACGCTAAAGGGATGAAGTACGACTATGTATTTATGTGTGAGAGCGATGTATTTCCTCCGCTGAATATTATAGAGTACTTGTTAACGCATGAGAGACCAGTAGTAACAGCACCTTACTTTATTAACTACAGAGATAATCATCCTACGGTATGTGTCCAGGAGATTGAGCCTACGTATATCAGTAAGCAGAGTATGTTACTAAGTGGGGAGAGCGTATTTAATAGATGGGATGGAGAACTACATAAGGTGTTTAGCTGCGGTATCGGATGTACGTTGATTGATATGCAAGTATTCAATTACATCAACTTCAGAAGTGCTAAAAAGGGGGGAGAGTACTCAATGAATGAGAGCGTATTCTCTGATACATATTTTTACAAAGATTTACAAGATAATCAGATTCCAGCTTTCATGGATACAAGTGTGATATGTGAGCATAAATGGAGTGATTGGAATAAACATAACGACTTTATATTACAATAAAATTACAACATGAATAGAGTAGACATCGAACAAAAAGTAACAGATTATAACGAGTTAATTGGATTATTAAGCAATAAGCTAACTATCCTATCTAATTTAAATTACAAAGCAGATCCTTTAAAGGCTATTGATAATAAGATCGATATCCATAAGCTAAAGGTAGAGATCAGAGAAAAGACTGCGTATAGGGATAAGTTATTACCTTTATTAGAGAACGAGAAAGAGAAGCAGCAGAAAGAGTTCGATTATGCAACGGAACACTTTACTGAATTGTTGAATGAGACAAAGAAGTTAGAGGGGCATATGGAGAAGAATCACAAGAAGATGTTCAGAGCAATTAAGAATCATTATAACAATGGTACATGGGAAGGGATGGCTCACTTAATACAAGGATATAGAACTGTAGCTGGAATGAAGCAACACTATGAAGCAGCCGTTAGTTAACATATTCACTAGAACATCTGGCAGACCTAACGGATTTCGTAAATGCTACGAGTCCGTTAAGGCTCAGGATTATCCTAACATAAGACATATAGTATCTTATGATGATGAAGAGACTCTAGAGTACTTAAAAGAGTACGATGATCTTGTACTGCTTCCGATAGATAAGATAGAGATGGCTCTAAGAGATCTAGATCCCGATCCTATGACTGGAGATTTCTTCGTTTATAATTGGTACATAAACGAGGCTTATAAGTTAATGGATGAGGGTTACTTCTTTGGGGTAGATGATGATGACATGATGGCTTCTGATGATGTTATTAGTAGCTTAGTAGCTAAAGCAGATAGTAGTTTGGTTGTACAACCTGAAGATGTATTAGTATTAGGTAGGTTTGAATTGGAGAATGGTATGGTTATCCCTAACGATAAGATGTACGGTAAGCCACCTAAGATATGTAACATAGGAGGTAGTTGTATGTTCTTTCATGTAAAATGGTTAGAGTATGCTAAATGGGATTGTTGGAAATGCTCCGATTTCAGAGTAATTAACCGATTATATCAAAATGTAATAGAAACAAAATTTATAGACAAAGTATTGGTTCGCTGCGGTAATAACGGTGGACTAGGTAAAAAGAAAGACGTATGATGCACATAATCCATCCAACAGCAAAGATTCATCCATTAGCTTATTTAGATCCTACAACTAACATAACAGTCCATGCAGGTGCAGAAATAGGAGCATTCACTGTAGTAGGTACTAGAGGAGAGTTCAGAAGGGAAGGAGAGAAGAATGGTAATGTTATCATAGGTAAGAATACGGTTATTAGAGAGCAATGTACTATCCAGATAAGTATAGAGGGTAATGCTACATACATCGGAGAAGATTGCTACATAATGAATAAGAGCCACATTGCTCATGATGTTATAATAGAGGATAATACTACTATCTCTACTGGGTCTTTAATCGGTGGTTATTGTAAGATAGGTAAGAGCGTTAACTTAGGACTTGGTGCGATAATACACCAAAGATTAGAAATAGGTAACGGTGTTATGGTAGGTATGGGTAGCGTAATAACTAAGAACGTTCCACCTTACTTAACTATCGCTGGATCTCCAGCAAAGATTATGGGGATCAATCAGAGAGGTATGGAGAGAGCTGGACTAGACACAGATAAGATATCTAATCTCCAAGAAAATCTAAATATGACATTGAAATTATCGGGGAACTACATGGAGAACGAGTATGCTAATAATATGGCTAACTTCATAAAGAACTATGATAAGGTGCTTACTGAAATGATAAAATAATACGTTCTAAAATACCATCATAGCCTATTATGTATATATTGTGAATTATGGCTGATATTTCCGACATCAAAACAGAAATGCAAACAATCGCTGAGGCTCAAACTGGTATCAGCACATTTGTATTAGGTAAGCAATCCGATATTAACGTAAATAGATCGAGTGCAAAGCCAATCTTTATCCTTACTAAACAACCTTCTGTAACTTACCCAGCACATGAGAAGAAGTTTAAGACGTATCCCGTTACTTTTGGCATATATGATACTTATGATATTACCGAACAAGGGAGTAAATCATACGATGAAAAACAGAAAGATCTTGAAAACTTGGTCGATCAATTTGTGAAGGAGTTTAAGAAACGTTCTCATGGACAAACTACAGAGGTAACTACTCCACAAGAGTGGTGGATTCAAGAAGAGATTGTAGCGAATTTTATAGAGGTTATAGGTAATGATGGGTTAATTGGGATCGAAGTAACTGCTGTAGTAACAACTTTTAACGATTGTGATGAAGGAACGTTTAGCTACTAATAATATGTATAACTTTGAGTGTGTGGCAACTATCGAGATCGGTTCTACTGAGGATGAGGTAATATACACTCACGTAAGATTCATAGCTAATGTTCTGGAAGATCATATAATAGTATTAAACTAATGGAGTTATCTAAAACCACTAGAGACATATTAGAGAAGTTAGCTGATGATTTAAGTAATGATATGGCTCAGGAATTAATAGGTCAAGGGCATAAGAATACTGGTACTCTTTTAGAAAGTATTAGAGTAGTTATCAGAGAAGAAGCGTTTAGTATTGTATTAGAGGGTAGTACTCTAGATTATGGTGTTTATCTAAACAATGGTAGGAGACCTGGAGGCAAAAGGATTCCTCTAGAGGCTTTAGAGACATGGGTAGAGCAGAGAGGTATAGCTAATGAAGAGAAAGAGATTAGATCAATAGCTTACGCAATTCAGACTAAAATATTTAAGGAAGGATCTCCTACATTCGGATCTTTCAAGTATAGTAATAATGGAAGAAGAAGAGAGTGGATAGAGTATGTGCTAGAGCAGAATGAGGATAAGATACGTAAGGCTTTTGATGATGCTTTCTTTAATGAAATGGAAGTTGTTTTAGCAAATATTATTAGAGGAGTAGATAAACAATTAAAATAATGGCTTTAGAGAGTACAGTAAGTTTAAGTAGTTGGGATATTACATATCCAGTAAAGGATGATGTATCTAATGAGTATCATTCGGTGTATAGACCGATTGTATTCAACATTAGTAATACAGTTGCTCAATCATCTTCGAGAACTACAAGGAGATGTAAGATTGAGATGTTAGTAACTGGTGCTCAAGTAGGTTCTCCTATTATTATTGATCCCGATCTAGGTAGTAATGTAGATTTCACGTTTGATGCAGCACCTTTTATGAGGAACTATGTAGAAGGTAAGTTAGTTGCTATAGGACAAGGATCTGATACAGTTACTACTGATGGTAATGTAGCTGTAACATTAAGATTAAGAATTAGGGAGATTTACGAAAATGGTAACGGGGATTTAATAGAGACTGCATTGGAAGATATGGGATCTAGTAATAAGATTGTATGTTGTAATGCAGCTTATGATGATTACCAGTTAGGAGATGGAGTAATAGGATCTACTAATAATGACGGTGTAGTTAAAGGATTTAAGAGATCTAATGCACCTAACAAGCAATGGCTTAGACGTGGAGATAGTGCTTTTATGGGCCATTTTAGGAATGAAAACAATGACACATCTATAACTTATCAACTGAGAGTCTATGATGCTACAGGTACAGCGATATCTATAGATTTACCTGTTAGCTTATATACAGCAAGTGGTACTCCTTACGCTTTTCAGCATGGAGTAGGTGCTGCTAATGTATTAGCTGATTATCCTAGTGCTTTACCTTCAAATGCTGCATACTACACAATATCTTACGCAGGTACTGGATCGGTAGGTAGTGAGAATAGTGGCACTTATCAATTTTGGTTAGATGATGATTGTGATGAGACTTATGAGAGGTTCTTCTTCATGAATCAGTTTGGGTTTTACGACTCATTTAACTTCAAAGGTGCTAAGGTTAGGACTGCTTCAAGTAAATTTGAGAGAACCAGGATGCAGAGAACATTAGGTAGACAATCAGATCAAACCACTAATTTAACTCCGACAATAGGTAATAGAAAAGGGATCTCATATACTGCTCATAGCGGACTAATAAAAGAGGATGAATTATTATGGTTAGAGGAGTTGATAACTTCTCCTGAGGTGTATGTAGTTAGGAATGGTGATTACTTCCCAGTGATTATTAGAGACTCTAAAGCGGTAACTGAGGACAAGGCAAGTGGATTAGTTACTATGAAGATAACTTATGAATTAACTCACAACAATAGACAAAGATCATAGTATGATAAGTGTAACAATAAGAGTAATAACAGATGAGGATACTAATGCAGGTTTTGAGTTGGATCTCCAGGATCACGAGGATTTCCCTTTGTCACTTAATTATGGTATTAGTGAAGTTAGAGATATTATTAGTACTCGATCAACATTCTCAAAGGCTTTTAGGATACCTGCTACTAAGGATAATAATAAGAACCTTCAGAACATTTATTACTCTAGTATTGATGATACTTCGGGAGTTAAGAACTTTAATAGATGCGAGATTCTAGTTAACTCAATGCCTATATTGAAAGGTACCTTTAAAGTAAGAAATGTAATTAACACTAACGGATTTATAGAATATGAGTGTGTTGTTTTTGGAGACAATTATAACTGGATCTCAAAGTTTAGAGATATCGAGTTACGAGATTTGGATTTTAGTACAGCGGTTCACACTTATAATGATTCGACTATCGAAGCTAGTTGGACTGATCAATATGGTAATCCAGCTGATGCAGATGATAGAGATTATTTATATCCAATTATATCTTATGGTACGTTCCCTAACAACGAAGTAACTAGTGATGATCTTAGACCTGCTGTATGGATTAAGAGTATATTAGATAAAGCATGGGATCAGATTAACTCAACAGAAGATATAAATTACAGTATATCTTCAACTTTTTTAGACGGTACGTTTTTTAAGCGTCTATTTATGCCTTTCTCTAGTGGATTAATGACTAGTGATGTGAATAAAGATGAGTCAGAAGATATTGAAGCTAGAGATAGTGATATAGAAGAGTATGAGTTTAGTACATCTTATTACGTAAATACTGCAGTAACTACAAACGGAACAAGGCAAAGAGTAAAAATTCAGGAGGTAGTAACTGGTAACGATCAAACTGCTGTAAGTGGTAACTATTGGGATGAGAATAACTCTATATATTATGCTGATAATAGCTGTGTAGTTAGTTTAGATTTCTCATGTCAAGTTGCACCAATATCAGCACAAGGTCAGATTGATAGTTTTAAAGACATCGCTTTTGTGATTGCGGCTAGACCTAATACTACTACTAATACTAATGTACTACACAGAGTAGATGCTTCATTCCCTAATCGGAACTGGGTAAATATTAAGATAAACTTGGATGATATAACACTTAATCAAGGTGATGAGTTATTCGTTTATATGATACTATTAGATATTAGAGATAATGATGGTAATTATATATCAGGTACTCAATTCATGAAGATACAACAACCTCAGATAAATGTAACTAAATCTACTCAGGTTGTGCTTAATCAATCTATAGACATATCTGATACATTACCCGATATGAAGATGGGTACTTTCTTTAAGGGATTGGCTCATATGTTTAACTTATATGTTAGCACAAACGAGATAACTAAAACT